>CEPV01054828.1_pt1 | contig 35279 bp, 29 predicted proteins | sample 530451 | NCBI WGS metagenome assembly CEPV01 (sample SAMEA2620097, study PRJEB7988) | marine metagenome | isolation source: saline water (ENVO:00002010), including
CATCGTCTGTGCCCTGGGCGACCCTGACAGCGATGTCTCCCGCCTCTGCCGCAGACGAAACGACCCCGTCTATTGGACTGATGGGGTATAGCACCGGCCCGCCGGGATTGCTGAAGCGCATCAACCCCACATTGATGTTGTTGGAGTTGTTGAGGATATTGCGCAAAGCTTCCTTCATGCGGTCAAGTCGGGTGACGCCCAGACCGTCTGTGGATGTCATGGAGGAGGAGGTATCCAGGATGAAGAGCACGTTTGGCGAGACGACGCCTGCTGAACTGGAAGAGCCGCCGAAGAATATCTCGGTGTCATCTGCATAGACCGAACCTACAAACAGGCTTAGATAAACATAGATGGATATTAATGCTGCATTACGTCTTAGCATGGCTCTGATCCTCCATGTGAAAACAAGGGGGGGAAGCTAACCGCTGGGGGCGATCTTGTATAAGCCCTGAGTCGTTTCAGATTGAATGTTTATGGAACCCACTGTGCCGTTGCCAACGATCTCAAATCTGTAAGCTCCAAACATGCCTGACTCGAGCCCCAGAGAGAATCCGCTGGCATTGCCCGTTCCCATATGCCTTATTTCGGCACTGCTACTGATGTTCGGGTCGTTTAGATCGACATTTAGGACCGGCCAGTTTCCCGGTGATGAATTGACCGCCTGCTGCAGCAGGGAATCGTCATCCACGGCGGCATTGATGGCACTTTCAGATGCCTGAAATGCCATGTTCTCGGCTTGAGTATTCAGCGCCATAGTCTGCTCCAGGGAAGTCACGCTGATCGAGGAGGTCGCCATGACAGTGATCACAAGGAGGATGATCAGTGCTGCAAACAGGGCTGCACCGTTCTGTCGCGTTGCGTTTACGTGTGATCTGTTCATATCCTACTTCCGATTGCGCAGTTTTTCTGTGCTGACAAACACTCTCTTTAAGGTCTCATCCACAGCGTAGGTCACGTTGGCACCCACGGTTCCAGCGGGATGAATCGTGTCGCCGGGTAACGTATAGGACCGGTCATCTACAGCATCGAGGGCGCCGCTGGTGCTCTGCACCATCACGCCAAAGCGGATGCTCTTGACGTCACTCATATTGAGAGATGCCGTCGAAGCGGGCACGTAGCGCACGGTGCCATTGGCGAGTTCTTCACCGTAGAGAAGCTGCAGATTGGATACACCCTCGATCAGTTCGGATTTGACACCATTCGCATCTCGCTGATAGAGCGCATAGATGGGATTACCGTAGATATTGTCCCGTCCGGTATAGGCGATATAGAAGGTACTGGAATAGTATTCCATGACGGATGCATCCACGCTGTACGCCTTGCTTAACTTGTTGGTCGTGTTGGCGCTGCTGGCGTGGGCAATAGTGACGTTGCCCCCGCCTGACGAGACACTGGTAGCACGGAAGACGTCGACGGTCTCGCAGTCGGTGATGATCAGAATGTCGTTGGCCTGGAAGTTCGCTGGATTGGATGCCAGTTGCACATTGGCATTGTCCGTGGCCATATTTCCCGTCAGGCCGATCTTCCGATCGGAGGCGCGCTGAATCGTGATGACATCGCTGCCCTCGATGGCGATGCCGTTCAGATCGGCAATATCCGCACCGATCGCCGGAGACCACCCCAAGGAAGTAATCTCGTAGCCGCGCAGGGCGGACTGAGTGACGTTAAGTGCCGGTGGATCGTCGGCGATGACGTTGGCGGTGATCGTATCGGGATCAATACAGCCCTGATAGCCGATTAAGCGGAATTCCTTCTGCAGAAAGTCGATCGAAAAACGTCCATTTTCCTGCACTCTGGCGATCGCGGCATCCAAACGGAATGTCCTGGAGACGTCTGTAAAGACTCGTGCCAGTCCGGCGATCAATATGCCGCTGATACCGAGAGCCACCATAATCTCGATCAGGGAGTAGCCGTTCTTGTGATGGGAAGTCATCATCACAGCCTCAGGTGTAACTTGTAGCTCTGTGCGGTGGAACTCACCAAAACCGATTCGGTCCAGTTCACCGTTATTGTGAAGTTGGTGCCATCCCCGATAACAGTTCCACTTGCTTCGGGCAGAGTCGGCCGGTAACCGGCGATGCCCAGCACATTGCTGAAATACTGAGCCCACTCCCTGTGATCCTGCAGGGCGAGCTGGCTGGCGTTGCATCCGGTAGTTATACAATTGGGGTCGACCGGCGCACCGATGGTGGAGATGGCGTTATAGGCGTTGGACGCGACGCCTGCCGGATTGGCCCGCATGCGACTGGCCATGTCCGAGGCGATGTAGCTTGCCTGGGTGGTGAAGTAGGCGGAGCGATTCCCCTTCAAGCTGGTAGCCTGCAGAGTGGCTGCACCCATAATCCCAATGATCGTGATAAACAGCGCCACCAATACCTCAATGAGGGAGAACCCACTGCTTCTGTTGTCGTCACGTTGCATAACGATTACCTTCATTCAATTCGCCATCGTCCTTTTAAGAAGGGCAATTCAACGCGTTGCCATTGACATCGATCCCCGGATTAACGCGAGCCTGACCGGAAATATTGATGCTGATTCCCCTCGCTGAACTTGCACCCCGCCCGTCACAGAGGACAAAGCTACCAGTCGAATCGACCCATCCGGTTGGGCGGAATTGCACGGAGTTGGCGCTGGTGAACAAAATAGCTCGCAGCGAATTCGATCCACTAAGTGATTTATATACCTTTAGAATCTCTTCGCCAGCATCCACCTGACGATCGGAATCATTATCCAGATAGACGATCCAGCCCTGCTCCCATTGACTGCTGTCACAGGTGCTGCCGTCAGTGCTGCCGCAAACCGTTACATACATGCGTTTGGTCACTGCCTGATTGCGCGCGTAGCGAAGAGAAGCGAGAAAGTCATTGCTCTGCGTAACGTGACGGTTCTCGCGCGTGAACTGTTGGAAGCTGGGAGCAGCCAGGCGCATGGTAATCACAATGACGGCCAGTACGACCAGCACTTCGATCAAAGTAAACCCACGCAGATATTTCTCGTTCATGAGCGCATCCAGCATAAAAAAGGTGAGAACGAATCCATAACTTCCCTGTGGAAACCTGAGTTACATCATAACGAATTTTGCCACTTTTACAGACACCTATGGACGGAAGGCCCGTAAAGAGGGATACGTGGACGGTCGCGATTATACGCAATGTGAATAAACCCCAAGGCCGTTAGAACATTGCCTGCAGTTATGCCGCTGGTGGCCACGGTCGCACATATCACTGGCAATGCGTACGCTGACCCGTATAATGCCGCTCTGTTTTTGACCAGCCACCGCACAAGCCAGCAAATCATGGGTATCTTCGAGGAAGTCGACAAGCGGCGTACGTTTGCCATCATCTCACATCCTGATGCGGGCAAAACCACCATCACCGAAAAGCTGCTGCTGCTCGGCAAGGCGATTCAGTTGGCGGGCACGGTCAAGGCGCGCAAATCGGACCGTTATGCTGCATCCGACTGGATGGAGATGGAGAAGCAAAGAGGCATTTCGGTTACCACCTCCGTGATGCAGTTTCCCTATGCCGGGAAAGTCGTCAATCTGCTGGACACGCCCGGCCATGAAGATTTTTCCGAAGACACCTACCGCACCTTAACTGCGGTCGACTCTGTGTTGATGGTTCTGGACGGATCCAAGGGTGTGGAGCAGAGAACCATAAAGCTCATGGAGGTGTGTAGGCTGCGTACGACACCGATCTTCTCGTTCGTAAACAAGCTGGACCGTGAGACTCGCGAACCGGTTGAGTTGCTCGATGAAATAGAGGAGGTCCTGAAGATCAAGTGCGCGCCGATCACCTGGCCAATCGGTACGGGTTCCGGATTCAAGGGCCTTTACCACATTGGCCGTGACGAGATTCATCTGTACAAGCAAGGCAGTCGGATCATCGAACGTTTACGCAGCGATGCGGTGAAAGCGGAGTTGGGAGACTTAGCAGATGAATTGTACGAGGAGATCGACCTGGTTCGGGGTGCCAGCCACCCATTCGATCTCAACGAGTACCTCGACGGTGAACTGACACCGGTCTACTTCGGCACGGCGCTCGGCAACTTTGGTGTAAGGGAGATGCTGGATGGATTTGTCGAGTCTGCGCCAGCGCCTCAGGGCAGAGACGCGAACAGCATAGCCGTTAAATCTACCGATGATGGCTTTTCAGGGTTTGTGTTCAAAATCCAGGCTAACATGGATCCAAAACATAGAGACCGCATCGCCTTCCTGCGCATTTGCTCGGGTCGCTATGAGAAAGGGATGAAGATGAAGCACGTGCGGCTCGGTAAGGATGTTAGAGTCAGTGATGCAGTTACCTTCCTGGCTGGCGAGAGATCACAGGCTGAGGAGGCCTGGTCCGGAGACATAATCGGTTTGCACAATCACGGCACCATTCAGATTGGAGATACATTCACTGCTGGGAAGGACTTCAGATACCTTGGCATTCCCCACTTTGCCCCCGAGCTGTTTCAGAAGGTGCGACTAAGGGACCCCCTCAAGAGCAAGCAGTTGCGAACAGGTTTAACTCAGTTGGCGGAAGAGGGAGCGGTACAGGTGTTCTTTCCGATCAACAGGAATGATCTGATCCTGGGTGCGGTTGGCGTCTTGCAGTTTGATGTGGTCACCTTCAGGCTCAAGGATGAGTACAAGGTTGACTGCTCATATGAAGTCGCCAACATCAGTATGGCGCGCTGGGTCGAATGCGACGACAAGGCGATGCTAGAGCAATTCAAGCGCAAGACTGAACAGAATCTGGCCCTTGACGGTGGTGGGCATCTTACCTATCTCGCTCCCACCAGGGTCAATCTCGACCTCACTGAAGAAAGGTGGCCCGACATAACATTCAGATCGACCAGGGAGCACTAGCCTGGTTGCCCAGGTGGTGGGTGACACGGGGCCCCGGGTGATTGTGATTTCGAATACATCGAGAGAGTTGGAGCGACGCTATGGAGTCGTTTCACACCATGTCATCATATGGATTTGCCAGATTTAGAGTGATCTCTTGGTCCAGCCCGGGGATTGTGATCTTTTCTGCCGTAATGCCCAGTTCCTCTCCTTCGACAACACCCTCGCCAAAATGGTAGATAGGTGATGTCTGACCGGCAATGGTGCATCTGTCGTACTCTCTGATTTTGCCACCGACCGATTCCTGCAACATGGCATGCGTGCGCATGGCTTCCTTACCATACTTCTTCTCAAGCATCTTACTTGTGATGTGTGGTGCAAGCACGGTGGCTGTGGCGTTGTTGCCACCAAATCCCTTGGCATTGATGAAGACGGCATCGATATCGGTCGGTGCGACCTCCAAATGGTCCAGCAGATAATTTGCGTGGGAGGCATGCACGTCCTCTGCAATCTGCTCTACGGTTTTGATGCCCGGTATCAGACCATATTGCCACGTACCCAAGGTTGCGATTAGCTGATCCCCGGATGCGGAGGCGAGGGAGTGGCCGAGGTAAGCCTTGACGGCCGCAACAGGCCAGTTGTCCAACTGAAACTGCTTCGCCATCTCGTTGATGATGTGGGACTCGGTCACCCTGTTTTGAGGAGTCCCCGTACCGTGCGCGTGAAAGTAGGTGTTGTTCTTGAGTGCTTTCTCACCGATGATCGATCTAGCGATGGCAATTGACTTTGCGACGGTTACGTAATTTCCGATGCCGGGGCCCGGAATCGACTTCTTGAAACCGTCAGCATTGATAAACACATCTGCGATTGAACCATAGATCGTAGCCCCCATCTCAACCGCCAATTCATCGTCGAACAGGATAAAGAACTGAGCTGATTCAGAAAGGGTAAACCCACAGTTTTCTGCAAAGGGCCGACAGGCTCTTCGATAGTCAGCTTCGCCATTGGAGAGGCCATCGAGCTTTCTAAGGGCTTCATCTTCAGCAAGGGCCCCCATGGTTCGATAGCCCTCGAGCACCTCCGGTGTCAGTGGCGCTTCGCTGGTTCCTACCAGGACTGCTCGATATTTACCTGAGCGAATATCTTCAACCCCCTGTCTGAGATTGTACAAGAACGTGGCACATGCACCGACGTTAGCTCCGGTTGTGCCGACGCTTCCCAGAATGTATGCGTTGATAAAATCAGCGGTCATCTCTGCCAATCCCAGAGCGCAGTTCTTGGAACTGACCCGTTTACCAACCAGCGATGCCTGCAGCATTCCACCGGAACCGTTGGTATCCAATTGGCCCATCGCGCTGCTTGCATAAACAGCGATTTGATCCGCGGGTACTTTCTGGCGAATGGTCTGCCAGTCAATGCCAAGCGACTGGATGGCATCGGATGCGCCATACACGGTTAGTTGTAGTCCGCGAGGGTGGTTTCGAGATTGGTACAATCCTTCCGGATCAAAACCGGTAGGCAGTTGGCCGGCGGACTGCACCTGAGAAGTGCGATGATCCAGCAGCAGGATGTCCAGCGAGTCGTGAATCTCGACGCCAACGATGCCCTTGCCTGATTCGTCGCCATCGAAATTGGTCACCTGCCAATTAGCAGGCATGACGTCGGGCAATTGATTGCGCTTGAGCGTGAATGAAATGGGACCTTCATCAGTTGAACTCAGTTGTGCCATCTTGTGGCGTCGAATCGTATCGGGGTCGAACAGGTTCGTTTCGAGCTTTCTGATGAGCGAGTGATCCAGGATGTAGGCTTTCTGCTTGGCGCTGAGCTTACCACCGTCTGGGTCTTCACCCATCAGGGAAGCCAGGCTTAGGTAAGTTTCGTCGGCGTCTGCACGGCTGAGTCTGTCGATTACTAAGCGGCGGTAGCCGTGGTGTGCGGAACTGCGTCCCGCAGGACTGATGCCACCAAACCCGACAATCACTGGCAATCGCGACAAGGTTCTGGCTCCCTTTGTTTTTGTAATTGGTCAGTGTCCATCCAGTTGGAATCCCATGCCGGCATGAACGATTGTATGCGCATCGGCATTGTAACACAGCTATGAACCTGCAACGTTTCGATGCTGTCACGCACCGGGAGCGATCACTTGCGAAGCTCCTGATTGTCTCTGTCAAAACAGTGCTGGTTGTATGGGAACGTAACGTTCAACAAAAAGATATACGAACCGGCAAATTCAGTGATCTCACCTCGCTTGGATGAGTCCATTAACAACTCCACGATGGCGATCAGGAGCAGATAGCTAATGATGTGATAATTCCTCGGCATGGGAATCGCAAGGGAGTCAAGCCACTGAGTAAAAGGAGCGTGCTTTCGGTAGAGAGGCGTCATTACGAAGAGATACATCCAGAAACCAAGAGCCAGGCCGACTCCGAAGATCAGTCTGTTGAGTTTGATGCTGCGACCGTAGATTTCAAATCGGAGATTGTGGATACCCACTTCCTCCTGTGTGTTGTGCTCTGCGAAATAGGCCGGAGTTGTGAATCCAAGTATGCGTTGACCCCAGGACAGTTCCTCTCCTGCGCCGAAGAGGCAGAGGAGCGCAAGGAAACACACCATAAAGCGAAAGCGAGGTCTGCGCACGCGCCAAAGCAGGAACAATCTTCGTATACAGACAGCCAAGGCGATCAGTAGTGCAACGACGGTAGCCCACTCCAGCAAACCATCTTCAGTGGTGTACCGGTTTCGGAAGTACTCGGGATCGGAAGACGACAGGTATACCCCAAGTAATACGACAGCAAACACCACTGCCAGCACCGCTTTCTCGGTTGTATTCATGCCACTAATCAAGGGTTGCCCTCTGCGAAATCTGCCTGGCGAGATGGCGCAGCAGGATGCTTACTCCATAGATAAATGCCAGCGGGTCGATAAGATAGTCCCACAGGTTGTTCGAGTCCAGAAGACCATAGCTGTAGGCCAACAGGCCCGCCAGCAGACAGGTTACGATCAGGAGAAACTCCTTGTAGAGCGCGATCAACAGAAGTGCCGATAGCAACGCTCCAAGGAGTGCCGGGTAGTAACCCCACTGGTATGGGTCGAAGCTGCTAAAGCCAAGCGACATGGGGTAGAGGATGAGCCCGCCACCGACCAGTAGAGAACCCGCAACCACTCTCTCGGTTTTACTGACAACGGCATGGCCCACCAAGCCTGCATAGCAGCCGGCCATCAGCATAACGGTCGTTGTAAGGCTCAAATCGGCCACAATGCCACGCAGGTAGCCACCAATCGTGAACTGACTGAAATTCACGAGACTCAACGCGATTGTTAGCATGAGCAGTACGCTCCTGCCGGGGAAGCTAACCACTACACGTTCTGTGAGTTTCAGTAACGGTAAAGTAACCAGCAGAGCACAAGCCAGTAGTGGGATCAACGTAGCTAGAAACTGCATCGTCATTTCACGTCAACTTTGTTGGCTTGTTCATCCAACCATGCTCGATTGAACAGCGCGTGCTTGATCCGCTCTTTGTTCCACGTATACAGCAAGTGAATGATTCCATCCGCTGACTGCAATAACCACGGATAAGAGTACTCGTACTGGTGCGATTGCGCCTCCGGCTCCGCCTGCTCCAGTGCAACCATGACATTCCAGTCGTGCCCCTGATTCCTGGAAACAGCCAGGGTCAGATCTTCACGCCCATCGTCACTGTTGTTGAATGCCATCAGAAGGTCGCCACCAACGAGTTTGATCACGCTCACCGCCGAGTTGGGATTGGGCAGAGCGCTCTTCTCTGGTGAACTCCAGCTCTTGCCGCCGTCGCCGCTGCTGATGAAGAGGACTCTGCGCGGAGACTCCCCTGCGTAACGCATGAATCCGGATGCACGAAGATCGTCGATGGGAATGATCACCGGCTGCAGTGAATGGGTGCCTCGGGACAATCGAATCTTGTCAGTTGGGTTACCTTCCTCATCCAGTCGTAGCAGTTCGCCGAATTTGCCGATGAACTCATGATACACAGGCAAGCCGACGCTGCCGTCCTGGTAACTAAGAGCGGGGCCCTTCACCAACGTGCTTATATTAAAGAAAGGTGATGTGACCAGTCGTCGTGTCGGCTGCCAGGACTCACCTAAATCGTTGGAAATCATCAGATTGATCGAACTGCCTGCCCATCCGCCAACTGACACGCTGACATAGAATAACCACAGTTGCGTATCGGTAGGCTTGTAGACGACAGGATTTCCCAGTTTGCGGACGTATCTGTGCAGCTCGCGTTGGGCGGTCATACGATCTACCACTATTTCAGGTTCTGACCAGGCGACTGCAGCAGCATCGAATTCGGACGAATAGATAGCAACGTCCTGGGCGCCTTCCCTTGTTCCGCCATACCAAAATGCCCGCAGGATTGCATCGCTGACGGCCACCGCGGTTACACTGTGGACTGCCGTTGTTTCACCGTGACTGACGAACTGGCTACTGTAATGAGCTTCGGTCGGCACTTGCTGAGCTTCGGTCGACACGTGTTGAGCTTCTGTGGATACCTGCTCGATCGTGTGCTGGCTGAAGGAGGCCCCTTGCTCACGTGGCATGGAGCGCCAGAAAAGAACGAGCACCACGACAGTGAGAAACAGAAACACCAATCGTTGCGACAGTGTCAGGTGCGATTGTTGCCTTGTGAATAGCTGCAAGTTACTAAAGCTGATGTGAGAGAACTATCATGTCGGTATGGATGTCCTGTAGCCAAAGTCGCTGATCTGCAACAGAAATACCTGCCGTTCTGAGGCGGTATTCTAGCAGCCTTTTGAAGTTGAACTGAACCCGTATAGAGAAACCGATGAAGTGTATCCAACGAGGGAATCTTTACCTTTGAATGTACTCTAAGAGAGCGCCGCTGCAGTAAACATGCGCGTTTGCTACAATGCACACAAGCTCGGGAGCACTGCTAAAGAGAAGGAACGATGACGGTAATCAAGCAAGACGATCTCATTCAAAGCGTGCAGGATGCGCTGCAGTACATCTCCTACTATCATCCCGTAGATTTCATCCGGGCAGTCCACGAAGCTTATGAGCGGGAAGAGTCTGCACCTGCCAAGGATGCCATGGCTCAAATCCTGATCAACTCCAGAATGTGTGCCGAAGGCAAGCGTCCCATCTGCCAGGATACCGGTATCGTGACCATCTTTGTGACTGTAGGGATGGACGTTAGTTGGCAGGCATCCCTGCCACTGGAAGAGATGATCAACGAAGGTGTTCGCAGGGCCTTTCAGTATCCCGACAACATACTGCGTGCTTCCGTGTTGTCCGATCCGGCGGGCGCCCGGGCCAATACCAAAGACAATACACCTGCGGTCATTCACGTGGATCTGGTAGCCGGTGACCGGGTTGCCATACAGGTTGCCGCCAAAGGTGGTGGGTCGGAAGCGAAGTCGAAATTCGTCATGCTGAATCCGGCTGACAGTATCGTCGACTGGGTGATAAAGACGGTGCCATCGATGGGGGCTGGTTGGTGTCCGCCCGGCCTGCTGGGGATCGGTATCGGCGGCACATCGGAAAAGGCCATGCTGCTTGCCAAGAAAGCGCTGATGCAACCCATCGACATTCATTTGCTGCAGCAGCGTGGTCCCTCTAATAACCTCGAAGAGCTTCGTTTGGAGATCTTTGAGAAGGTCAATGCGCTGGGGATCGGCGCCCAGGGTCTGGGTGGCTTGACCACGGTGCTGGATGTAAAGGTACTGGACTATCCCACCCATGCAGCGAACTTGCCGGTTGCCATGATTCCCAACTGCGCAGCGACGCGGCACATCCACTTTGAACTGGACGGCTCCGGTCCGGCGGATCTGCAGCCGCCAAAGCTGGAAGAGTGGCCCACCATTGCCTGGGACGCGGCGAGCGGAGCCAGACGCGTCAACCTGGACACAGTGACCCGCCAAGACGTCAAGACGTGGCAGCCGGGAGAGACCTTGCTCATATCCGGTAAGATGCTGACTGGAAGGGATGCGGCTCACAAGAGGATCAGAGACATGTTTGCACGGGGAGAAGAACTTCCCGACGGCGTGGATCTGACCGACCGGTTCATCTATTACGTAGGCCCGGTTGAGCCGGTTGGCGATGAAGTCGTTGGTCCGGCAGGTCCCACCACGGCGACGAGAATGGACGGCTTCACTGAATTGATGCTGGCGCAAACGGGTCTGCTCGGCATGGTGGGAAAGGCCGAACGAGGGCCGATTGCCATCGACGCAATCAAGAAATTCGGGGCTGTTTACCTGATGGCGGTGGGCGGTGCAGCGTACTTGGTTTCGAAGTCGATACGCCGATCGCGGGTGGTCGCCTTTGAGGATCTGGGTATGGAAGCAATTCACGAGTTTGAAGTTGAGGACATGCCGGTTTTGGTGGCGGTCGATTCAAAGGGCGAGTCCGTTCACCAGACGGGTCCGAAGTTGTGGCGATCGAAGATCGGTAAGATTCCCCTTGGGCAGGATTGACAATCTGGTCGGGGTTCGGCTGCGCGTTGAGATCCACTGGAAATCCGTATAATTTTCAAATAGTTGAATAGGAATTCCAATTGCAGATCGACGCTTTAGAGAGTACATTGTCACCCTCTTTACCGGCAACGAACGGTAGTTCAATCTGACAACCTTTGCTGCGAGAAAACGACTCGCTCACGATGTGTAGTATCTCCGCGTGCAACGGGAGAGGATAGGTTCGGGTTACAAAATATGGGTCAAAAACCGACTTCCGGCGACCAGTTGTATTTGACAGCGGAAAGTCTATCGCAGGACTTTTCCCTATTCCCTAGAAAGGAACGCACCTCGTTTCTGCAGGGAATTCTCGATGAGCGTCAGATCGAGATTGAATTGGAACGGCTCAAGAATCTGGACGTGGATTCCTACATAGAGTCAACCATACAGCCCGTGGAGGAGAGCAACCGACCCGGTTCCAGAGCCATCATCAAGGCGCTCAACGAAGAGATCATAAAGGAGACTGACAACGGCCCCTTCTACGCCGTCGAATTGATGATGGACTTTGAGGGCACAAGGCGTGCAGTTGGCTTCATCACGCAGGATCGCGCTCACAACAACGGTGTGTGGATGCCGGAGCACCATGAAGCGGCAGCTCTGGCAGTGAGTGAATTTGCTATCAGATCCCTGCCAATCGTGACCTTCATGGATACGCCGGGCGCCGACGCCGGTGAGGCCGCCAACAAAGAAAATCAGGCGCACACCATATCCAGATTGATAGCTGAATTGTGCAATGTTGATGTTCCTACTGTAGGCGTCATCATCGGTCAGGGATATTCGGGTGGTGCAATACCGTTAGCTGCCAGCAACATCCTGCTATCACTTCGTAAGGGTGTGTTCAATACCATACAACCCAAGGGGCTGGCCAGCCTGGTGCAGAGGTACAACCTTTCCTGGCAGGAGTGTGCGAAATTCGTAGGTGTTTCACCCTATGAACTGTACAAGCAGGGGAATATCGACGGTATCGTCGACTATGAACCCGGCGAGGGAGACAAGCTGGAAAACCTACGCAATGTCATCACTTCCAGCATCCTGTCCATTGAACAAAGCGCCAAAGAATTTGTTGCCAACCATCCGGAGATTCTGGATCACTATCAGAGGAACATTGCCCGCTATCTGAATCTATCCAAATCTTTGGAGGCCGTGCACGCAAGTTCGACCCTCAAGCTGCGGGTATCGCCTACCGAATACCCCAACGTTTTTGGCGTGGCGTACCGTCATCTCAGGTACCTTGGTCTAAGAAAGAGAATTCGTTCGACTACCACTACCCGATATGGTCGCCTGTCTGTACAGGAAATCCCCCACGGTCAATTGGCTGAGCGGGCAGACAGAGAAAGACGAGCTGCGTTTCTCTCCTGGTTACAGGATCCGGACAAAGTCCTGTACGAAGATAGTCTCAATAAATCATGGCAGAACTACCAGGAGAAGAAGCTTGCGGTCGGTGAGGAACGTGGTCGAATCGCCCAGTTAATATTCGGTGAGCCGGAAAAAAACTACCAGGATGCAAAGAGCGATCTTTGCCTTTGCTATGGACTGCACCTTTACAACCGATGGAAAGGGGGTGCTCACGACAACTTCACCGCTTTGATTGACTACCTGAAGAACCACCAGGACACTCATTATCTGATCGAGCAAAGCGATATAAAAGATAGTGCCGGATTGCTGCAGGCATTGAAAGCTGCAGAGACCCCCTTTGCCCGTCATATAAAGGAGCAATTCAGTTACGAGGGAAAGAAGCTGTTTGACGCAAATTTCGTTGCCCAGAAGTCCGATACCTTCGTCACCAATAGACTGATATCAGAGCTCAATCTAATCTTGGGAGGTCCGTCGCTTCACGATGACGCTACCATCGTGGATCAAAACATCTCCGGCCATACCAGGGAACTACTCGAAAAGGCGAAAGCCGGAGGCCAAGCCATCCAAATGAACCGCAGGTTGTTGGAAGAATATCTGTGGTCCTACATTGAGCAAAAGCCGGGTTTCGATGCGGACACCAAAGCAGGAGAAACGACGGTACTCGATGTTGTGCTCGAAGAAGATATCAGGGATCACTTTATCGCGACCTGCAAGAATCTGCTCATTTTCGGAACCATCTACAACGAGCTGATCGATAACCTGGTTGTAGTCGCAAGGCAGGCTCACGAAACTAAGATACTGAAGAAGGAGTTTATCCAACAATTAGTTGGTGGCGCGATCCAAAAGGCTTTCGATGCACCTGTGTTTGAGCAGGAACAGGAGCCCGAGATTCTGAAAGGCTTTGCAGACTGGCTGGAAAACTTCGTTGCCTACTCACGAAGCGATTGGTTCCTAAAATCCGTAGAAGAGTGGAAACGGATCATCTACCCTGCCATGTCGGACACGTTGTTTGTTATCGTCAGCTTCTTTTTCGAGAAGCTCTTGCCAGAGTATTACAACTCGGAACGTAACGGTAAGGCGTATGAGGGCAGGGTCAATCCCATGCGCATAGGTCGCCGCAAAGACTTTTGGAATCGCCTGACCATCGCGTACTGCGACTTGCTCTTTCAGGAAATCCTCGCCGAGGAAAAGGGCAAACGCAAGACAACCCCCAAGGCGTTTATCGATCATTACTTTACCGATTTTGACGAACACAATAGCACCCTGATGACTGCAGATCCGGTGGCGTTCCCGACGCTGCGACCGGCCATTGAGAGTGCCCTCGATAGGGAGATAACTCCGTGCGGGATCATCACCGGCATCGGTAGCTTTAACGCCGGCGAGAAGAGGAAGGGGCACCGTGTGGGGGTGGTCCTCACCAACCTGGAATTCCAAGCCGGCTGTATCGACATGGCTGGCTGCGAGAAGATCTGTAAATTGCTGGTGGAGTGTTCCGTGCAGCGCTTACCAATCGTCTGTTTTATCTCGTCAGGCGGCATGCAGACTAAAGAGGGTGCCAGCGTTCTGTTCGCGATGCCGGTGCTGAACGATCGCATTACCCGGTTTATCAGGGATTACGATCTGCCCATCATCATGTTCGGATTCGGCGACTGTACGGGTGGCGCTCAGGCCAGTTTTGTCACCCACCCACTGGTCCAGACCTATTACTTTTCGGGCACCACCATGGGATTTGCCGGGCGTCAGGTGGTGGAATCAAACTTGCCCAGCACCGCCATGCTTTCCAATTACCTTTCCGTCACAGAAGGCGCAATGCAGGGCCTCGTCCAGCATCCGTTTGCCGAAACGCTGGATAACGATTTGAGTAAGGTTGATCCCGACATACCGTTGCCGACAGAGACGGTAACAGAAGTAGTAGAGCGGATCATGCAGGGGGCCTTTACACCTTTGAGCCCACAGAACAAGAAGAAGAAATCGGTCGAAAGCGATCTGGTTAAGCCGATAAGCAAGACGTTAATCCATGCCCGGGGATGTACAGCGGTGAAGTTGGTCGGCAAGGCCCAGGAGATTGGCGTGCAAGTAGTGCTGGTTCAGTCCGACCCGGATATGGACTCGGTGGCAGTTGATATGGTGACTGCTAACGGCAAGGACAGGGTGATCTGCATTGGCGGCAATACGTCCGATGAGAGTTATCTAAACGCGCTGAGTGTCCTCAGAATAGCTGAAGATGAAAAGGTCGACTCACTACACCCCGGAATCGGCTTTCTATCGGAAGATCCTAAATTTGCACGCCTTTGCAGAGACCACAGGATCAACTTTATCGGACCCAAGGTATCCAGTATGGAAACCATGGGCAACAAGTCCAATGCCATCAGCACAACCATGGGGATCGGCGTTCCCGTCGTGCCGGGTAGCCACGGAATCATCACCTCCTCGGAAGCGGCGGCGGAGATTGCTGATCAGGTAGGATATCCGGTAATGATAAAAGCCGTGCACGGCGGTGGTGGCAAGGGTATCCAGGTGGTTGAGAAACCTGAAGAGATGCACAGTCTGTTTCACCAGGTGACCACTGAAGCACGAAGTGCATTCGGCAATGGTGACATCTACATTGAGAAATTCATAACCTCGCTGCGTCACATCGAGGTGCAGATTCTGTGTGACACCCACGGGACTGCCAAGGTGTTGGGCCTCCGGGATTGCAGTGTACAGAGGGAAAACCAGAAGCTCATGGAGGAATCCGGCTCGACCATTCTCTCCGAAGAACTGAAGCAAGCCGTTTTCAGTCATGCTCAGAAGATAGCTGCCGCGGTCGACTATACGGGTGCCGGAACGGTGGAGTTCATCTACGACGTGCCGAACGAGTCGGTTTACTTTATGGAGATGAATACCAGATTACAGGTTGAACATCCGGTAACAGAGGTCGTCTCCGGAGTCGACATTGTAAAGGCGCAATTCGACATAGCTTGCGGAAAGTCCATTGATGATCTTGAGGTCAATGAGAATGGCTATGCACTGGAAGTAAGGGTGAATGCCGAAAAGGTGGAACTCGCCGCTGACGGCACGGTATCGTTCAAGCCGATGCCCGGCGAAATCACCGAGTGCATCTTGCCTGAGGAGCCACACGTCCAGTTGATCGCAAGCGTTGCTAAAGACAGAGCCGTCTCTCCGTTCTATGACAGCATGATCGTGCAGATCATCTCTTGGGGAACAGAACGAATCGATGCAATAAACAGGATGCGCGCTTATCTGGACAAGGTAACGATCAATGGGATCTGTACCAATATCAGTCTGATCCAACGGATTCTGGCCGACGAAGAGTTTATTAGCGGACGTTACGATACCGAGTTCCTACCACGATTCATCAGTCGCATAGATGCGCGTGAGCTGATCAAAGAGATAATGGAAGCATCCGGCACCGTCGATAAAGGCGTGGATATAGCTTCCCTGCAGATCGAGGGAAGCAGTGAGCTCAAGGTGGTCTCTCCCTCGACCGGCCTATTCTATATTACGGCGTCACCGTCGGAACCTGAGTATGTATCGGTGGGTGACGTGGTCGACACGACCCAGCGGATCTGTCTGCTTGAAGCGATGAAGATCTTCTCACCCATATCCTTGCAGAGTTTCGTAAATGATGGTGTAGAGATCTATCCTTCCGATCAGAAGTATGAGATCACCCGAATAAACCATTCCAATGGTCAACAGGTCAACGAAGGCGATCTGCTCTTTGTCATCAAACCAGTGGCATAATCAACTCATAGATCCCCTTTCCTATGTAGAAGACTCCGATCACCATGATCACATACTGTCCAACGGTACGAAATTGATCATCGGATATCCGCTCCAGCACCAGTTTCCCAAGTGAGTTACCGGCGATTGCTGCAAGAACTACAAGGGGATATACGTAGATGGGAATGTCGACAGCCATTGATATGAAGAATGCGTAATAGAGCAGCTTGATGATGTGACCCAACGTCTGGGTTATGGCCTTCGTGCCCAATATCTCGAATCTGGTCAGGCGACTCTTGTTGTAGAAGATATCAAGGATCGGACCGGAAGCCCCAGCCAACAGTTGTGCCATGGTGACCACAAATCCACATATCAACGCGATGGGCTTGCGCTCCATGTCGAGCTCGATGGATTCAGGCAGACGGATGGCAAGAAAGGGGAAGCAGCCGATCAGAATGAAGAGCAGTCCCTTGCTTGGCACAAATGCAAAGACTGCAAAGATAGCCACACAGATTGCGGCGCCAGTCGCGTAGGGATACAGCACTGACCAGCGGATATGGTTGCGATACAGCCATATCCTGGAACCGTTTGATGCCGTTTGCGTTACGCCGTGCAGTACCATCGCCGCCGGTACGGACAGAAACAGCCCGAAAATGCCCATCAGTATCATTCCGCCCGCCATACTCAGTACGCCGGAAATCAGACTGGTGATGAGGGCGGCGGCGATCAGTGCTAGATACATTCAAGCACCGGACCACAACGTGTACTTCAAGCGAGCACTCTCATCCGGCACCCGGGTTGTATATCCCGGGGATGCCAGATGATGAACTTGGAAAAGGGGTCGGACAACTAGCCCGCTGCTGCGTCGTCGTCTTCTTCGTCCGGATCGATGGGCGTCAAAGAAAGATCACCCATGGTAGGTCCGAGTGGGTTGGGAGCTTCTTCCTTTTTCGGCTCCGCGGGTTTGGGTGCGGCTTTTGCCTCCGCTTTCTTGGCGCTCGACTGATCGGCCTCGCTCTTGCGTTTCTTGGCGGCCGGGTTTTCGTCCAGGGTGATTTTGAGACGTAGGTTGTTCTTGGAGTCGGCATTCTTAAGTGCCTCTTCCAGACTGATCTTGCCTTCCTTATATAACTTGTAGAGGGCCATATCGAAAGTCTGCATACCGGAATCGCCGGATTTCTCCATCAGTTCTTTCAGCGAATGCACGTCACCCTTGCTGATCAGATCTGCCGCTCTCGGTGTTCCGAGCAGAATTTCAATGGCGGCGGCACGTTTGCCGTCAACGGTCGGAATCAAGCGCTGGGAGATGATACCTCTCATATTTGATGCCAGGTCCTTTAACAACTGTGCGTGACGCTCTTCCGGGAAGAAGTTGATGATACGGTCCATCGCCTGGTTGGCATTATTGGCGTGCAGGGTCGACAAGCACAGGTGACCCGTTTCGGCAAAGGCCATGGCATGTTCCATGGTCTCCTTGTGTCGAATCTCACCGATCAAAATGACATCTGGCGCCTGCCTTAAAGTGTTGGCGAGCGCGTCCTCGTAGGTAAGGGTATCGGTACCCACTTCCCGTTGATTGACGATGCAGCCTTGATGAGGGTGAGTAAATTCGACCGGATCCTCAATGGTGATGATGTGACCTTTAGAATTCTTATTACGGTAATCGATCAGTGCCGCCAGGGAAGTAGACTTTCCCGAGCCGGTACCACCGACGAAGAGTATGATCCCCAGTTTCTGCATGATCAGTTTCGGCAGCACGGTTGGCAAGCCCAGATCCTTATAATTGGGCAAAGATTCACCGATCAGGCGAATCACCATGGCAACTTCATTCCGTTGCTGGAATATGTTGACACGGTAGCGACCCAGTCCCTCTCTGGAGATGGCCATATTCATCTCCGGGCTGTGGGCAAACTCAGCCTTTTGATCTTCGTTCATGATCTCCTGGGCCATCTTTTCTACATCACCAGGCTTTAGGATGATGTCGTCCAGATGTTCCATGGTGCCGTGAAACTTGGCACTGCAGGGCGCACCGGTTGAAAAGTAAAGGTCTGATCCTTCCCTCTCGGACAATATCCGCAGACAATTTTCAAAATCCATAGCAACTCTCTCGGTTTTCAGGGCTAAGACTCTGTGGCTCTCACAGCGACCCGGTTGTGAGACGGTTAAAGGATAATACTGTCTCTGCGGATTATCTATAGGCAAGTGATCGTTGCACTGGCTTGGGCAGCTCTATGTACCCCTGCAGAGCTTGACTGCACGACGGTTCAGTACTCGATGGTGACCTCGTCATGCACAACCGTCAGATGATTGCCGGTGCTGCCGTTTGCCTCGGCGGCGCTGCCGTTTGCCTCGGTATAGCCGATCTGCTGGGCCTCGATATCGAAGGATTTTGCCACATCGACGATCTCGTTCACGTTGCGCTCTTCGCAGTAGATCTCCAAGCGATGACCCATATTGAATACCTGGTACATCTCCTTGGCTTCTGTGCCGGACGCAGCCTGAATCGCCTTGAATACCGGCGGTGTGGGATACAGGTTGTCCTTTACAAAATGGATGCCGCTGCCGAACTTCAGACATTTGGTTTGGGCACCCCCGGAGCAGTGCACGATACCCCTGACCGCAGCGCGGTTATTTGCCAGGATTGTATGGATAACCGGTGCATAGGTTCTGGTGGGACTGAGCAATGCTTCCCCCACCGTTAGATCGGACTCCGGCAGTGGGTCGCCGAGTGCATAGGGGCCGCAGTAAACCAGATCTGCCGTAACGTTGGCATCGAAAGATTCCGGATACTTGTCGGCATATTCGTGATGCAGCATGTCGTGCCGTGCACTGGTGAGGCCGTTACTGCCGATACCGCTGTTGAAAGCCGTCTCATAAGATCCCTTGCCGGTGGAGGCGAGTCCCACTATGGCGAGATCGGGCGCAATGAGATCGCCCGTGACGACGTCGGACTTCCTCATCACGGAGACTGCACAACTGTCCACCACCACGGTTCCGGTCAGGTCCCCAACGTCGGCAGTTTCCCCGCCGCCGCTGTAGATGTTGACACCGAACTGCCGCAACTCTGCAAGGAACTGCTCGCTGCCGTCGATCAAGGCGGCGATCACCTCACCGGGACAGTTGAGGGCATTTCGATTGATGGTGTTGGAGATCACGATGCGGCCGTCTACACCGATGCAGAGCAGATCGTCCAGGTTCATGACGATACTGTCCTGGGCAATACCGTGAAATACCGATACATCACCCGTCTCCTTGTAGTGCAGATACGCGATGATCGATTTGGTGCCGCTGCCATCGGCGTGTATGACATTGCATCTGTCGGGATCTCCACCGAGATAATCTTCCGTTATCTTGCAGAACGCGTTGGCGAAGATGCCGTCGTCCAGATTGTCCACCACCCGGTGAACTTCTCCCTTGTCTGCCGACACGCCCCTGGCCTGATAGCGACTGTTCGAGCGACTGTCTGCCACCACGTAGCCACTGCGGTCCTTCGCTTGCAGCAGTGCCCGGAATTCCAGCTGCCGGAGAGCTTTGGCTACGGTATTGGTGGCCAGATTATTCTCGCTGGCCAAAGCCCTGATGCTGGGCAGCTTGTCCCCCGCGGTCAGTTCACCGGTGTTTATCGCGAAGTGAATCTGATCGACGATCTGTTGGAAGACGGGCGTCTTGGAGGTGTCATCCAGATGCAATTTCATCAGTGAGTCCTGCCAGATCTGTATCACACTAATAATACAGATAATCCAGGATCCGGTGCAAGATCAGAAGGCGACCAGAGACGAAAATATTCCCATCGACCCCTTTCCACGCGGAGCAGATAGCCTATAATGCCGCTCTCTTTTTTTCCCTTCGAGAGGCCAGAATGCTCGCCATAGTCGATTATGATGCCGGTAATCTACGCAGCGTTCAGCGGGCATGTGCCAAGGTGGGCATGGCAGCCGAAATCGTTGCCGATCCGCGCCTGGTTGAGAGTGCGGAACGAATCATCTTTCCCGGAGTGGGGGCTGCTACGAGCGCAGTGGATACGTTGCGGGAGAGGGGTCTGGACGAGGCGCTGCTGTCGGCTTTTGAGCGTGGTACGCCCATATTGGGGATCTGCCTGGGTGCGCAGATCACACTTGAACACACCGAAGAGGATGACAGGGATTGTCTCGGTATGGTTGAGGGAGTATGCCGGCGATTTGAGCCGCAGGATCCCGCCATGAAAGTCCCCCACATGGGTTGGAACGGCGTTGAAATCACGCAACCCCATCCTCTGCTGGAAGGCGTTGAAGACGGTGACGAATTCTACTTCGTGCACTCCTACTTTCCCTGCCCCAGCAGCCAGGACAACATCTACGCTGTGACCGATTACGGCACCCGTTTTTGCTCGGCGTTGGGCAGACAGAATCTGTTTGCGACCCAGTTTCACCTGGAAAAGAGCGGTCGCTTTGGATTGTCTGTGTTGAGTCGATTCGCTCACTGGAACGGCTGTGTTGAAAACTGATGGACCGGGCAAGAGCTTAGGAGACAGCAGAGTATGTTGAGCAAGCGACTGATCGTCTGCCTGGACGTGCGCGAAGGAAAACTCGCTAAGAGCGTCAAGTTTGTCGATACCAGAGATATTGGCGATCCGGTAATCAAGGCGAGAGAGTATTACGAGGACGGCCTGGATGAACTGGTGTTCTACGACATCACCGCATCCAGCGACAAGCGCAACATCATGATTGACGTGGTGGAAGAGGTAGCCGCCCAGATATTCATTCCCTTTTCAGTTGGCGGTGGCATCAGAAGCGTGGACGACGCAACGCGACTTAGATTGGCTGGCGCTGAGAAGATTAACGTCAACTCGGCTGCCGTCAAGAGACCGGAGTTGATCGCTGAGTGCGCCCATGCCATCGGCAGTCAGAGTACCGTCTTGTCCATGGATATCAGGCGAGTGAAAGAGAGCCGGGAGTTTCCTAGCGGCTATGAGATCGTAATCGACGGTGGCAGGACGCCCATGGGGATCGATGCCCTCGTCTGGTCGCTTAAAGGAGAGGAACTGGGAGCCGGCGAAGTGGTTGTCAATTCCATCGATGCCGATGGCACGCGGGAGGGTTACGAGATCAATCTCACTCGCATGATAGCCAATGCGCTTTCTATTCCAGTGATCGCGTCCGGCGGAGCAGGTAAACCGGAACATCTCTATGAAGTGCTCACCGAAGGGGGGGGCGATGCGGCACTGGTCGCCTCGATGGTTCACTTCGGCGAGTACACTTGCAGGGAATTGAAGGAGTATCTGCACAACAGAGACGTAAAGGTGCGATTGCGTTACTAATGCTGAGCTAAACGTTACGCTAGTCGCGGGAAAGCACAGTAGTAACTTTGCACGACAGACGGGGCCAGAACATGACGAATTCCATGGACGCACGGCTTGAGGAACTAGAAACCAAAGTAACGTTTCAGGAAGATCTGCTAGTGAAATTGGATGACATGCTGGTGGTGCATCAGAAGGATATCAGCAGCATGAGAGACCGGCTGGAACTGCTCACCGGCCAACTGCAACAGCTGATGCGAACGCTGCCGGAGGAGCCGGAGTCGCCTCCGCCCCACTACTGAAGAGTGCCCAAGGCCCGAATATTCCATCCTGTGCGCACAAAGAAAAAGCCCGCATTAAACGGGCTTTTTCTTTATCGCTCCTGTTTACCGACTTCGTCACAGAACTATACTTCAGCCACATCCTCAGCTTGAAAGCCTTTCTCCGTTTCAGACAGCTCAAACTCGACGCGCGCGCCTTGTTTCAGAGTGCGGTAACCTTCCCCTCGGATAGAGCGGAAGTGTACAAATACATCCTCACCCTGTTCCCGTTCGATAAAACCGAAGCCTTTGGCATCATTGAACCATTTTACGGTCCCGGATTGTCGTTCAGACATCGTCTTCCTACCTCTTCTTTTTCTTCTGTCTTAGCATGCTCAATCGATGTTGCCACCGCTCGCATAAATCGCATTAAGACAGAATTAGCCAACTCTGTCCAAGTTTTTTTGAGCAATTTTGGTCAAAAAATGTGCAGATTCGCGCTTGGAATCCACCCAGGGCGGACCAAACATGCACCTGCATGTGGTATTGGCGTCAGTATTGCTGATCGAGGGCGGGCACGACGGGACTATGCGGACTGAGTGAGCCCTAAAGAGATTCGATGCGGCTCCGCTGATGCTGCAGTTTTTGCAGGGCCGAGCTGAGATCCAGCGCTTTGTCGCGCTCCTTCTGTACCACTTGGGCTGGTGCTCTGTCGACAAAACTGGGATTGCCCATCTTCGCTTCAGCACGGGACAGATCGCTGCGTTTACGCTCGATCTCCTTGTCCAACCTGACGATTTCCGCTTCCTTGTCGATCAGCCCTGCCATCGGCACCAGCACCTCCATCTCCCCAACCAGATGGGTTGCCGAAATTGGGAGTTTTTCAGTGGGATTCAGCCAGGTCAGGCTCGAAGGTCTGATAAGAAACTGCAGCAGAGGCTCGTTCTCCTGCAAACGTCGCTTATCCTCGCTGTCCCCGTTGGAGAAACAGACCGGAATCGGCTTGGCGGGGGAGATATCCATCTCACCGCGAATGTTGCGCGTGCCGTTGACCACGTTCTTGATCCAGTCGATATCTGCCACACTGTCACTGTCCACGAGGGATCTGTCAGCGACGGGAAACATCTGCAGCATGATCGTTCCCGACATCTTCGCTCGCGCTGCGATCTTCTGCCACAGCTCCTCGGTGATAAAAGGCACGAATGGGTGGGCCAGCCGCAGCACAGTCTCCAGTACGTTCACCAGGGTCTGCCGGGTTCCCGCCAATTGCGCCTTTGTAGACTGGTCTGAATTGAGGATCGGTTTGCTGAGTTCGAGATACCAGTCGCAGAACTCGTCCCAGACGAATTCATACACCGACCTGGCCGCAAGATCAAAGCGGTAGGAATCGAAGGCCGCGGTGACCTTGTCGATGCTGGTTTGCAGCATGGATGTGATCCACCGGTCCGCCAACGACAATTCTTGCTCGCCATCCCACTCCACCCCTTCGGTGTTCATGATGACGAAGTTGGCAGCATTCCACAGTTTGTTGCAGAAGTTGCGGTAGCCCTCCACCCGCTGCATATCGAATTTGATGGTGCGCGAGCGGCTGGCGATGGCGCAAAACGTGAATCTGAGGGCGTCGGTGCCGAACGCACTGATACCGTCCGGATACTCCTTGCGTGTGGCCTTGGCTATGCGGTCAGTCATGCTGGCCTGCATGAGGTTTTCCGTTCGTTTCGCCACCAGGGCATCGGCATCGATCCCATCGATGATATCCAGGGGATCGAGGCCGTTACCTTTGGATTTGGACATCTTCTGTCCGTGAGCATCGCTGATCAGACCGTGAACGTATACCTTTTTGAATGGTACCTCCCCCATGAACCTGAGGGACATCATGATCATCTTCGATACCCACTGATTGATGATATCGTAGCCTGTAACGAGCACGTCGGTGGAATGAAACGTCGCCAGTTGATCGGTCTTTTCCGGCCAACCCAGGGTCGAAAAGGTCCACAGGGCAGAAGAAAACCAGGTATCCAATACATCCTCATCCTGGGTCAGTTCCACCTCTTCATTGAGGGAGTGTTTTTGCCGCGCTTCCTGTTCGGAACGAGCGACATAGATATTGCCATCCTCGTCATACCATGCCGGGATACGGTGCCCCCACCAAAGCTGCCGGCTGATACACCAGTCTTCGAACTCCCGCATCCAGGTGAAAAAGACGTTTTCATAGTTCTTCGGAATGAACTCGATGTCACCGTTCTCCACCGCTTCGATGGCCGGTTCGGCAAGTGGTTTGATCTTCACGAACCACTGATCACTAAGATAGGGCTCGACAACTACACCGGATCGATCGCCGCGAGGCACTGCCAGGGTGTGATCTTGCACTCGTTCCAGCAAACCCAGTTGGTCAAGATCGGCGACGATCGCGTCTCTGGCATCGTAACGGTCCAAGCCCTGGTATTTGGCCGGTGTGTTTTCATTCAGAGCGGCCCCGCTCGTCAAGATATTGATCAGGGGCAGGTCATGACGTTTGCCGATCTCATAGTCATTGAAATCATGTCCGGGGGTTATCTTGACGCAACCGGTGCCGAATTCAGGATCCACATGGTGGTCCGCAATGATGGGAATGCGCCGATCGGTGAGGGGCAGTTCCACCTCTTTGCCCACCAGTGAACGATAGCGATCGTCATCCGGATGCACGGCAACTGCCGTGTCTCCCAACATCGTTTCCGGCCGGGTGGTTGCCACCACCAGGTATTCCCGGCCATCGATCGGTCCGCCACTGATGGGATAACGGCAATGCCACAGATGACCTCGCTCCTCCTCCGAAATCACCTCCAGGTCGGATAGCGAAGTCTGCAGTTGCGGGTCCCAGTTGACCAGGCGTTCTCCCCGGTAGATCAGCCCCTCCTCGTGCAGTTGCACGAAAACCTCCAGGACCGCCTTGGATAGACCCTCGTCCATGGTGAATCGTTCTGTGTCCCAATAGAGTGAGGCCCCCAGCCGCCTGATCTGCTTGGTGATGGTACCGCCGGATTCACCCTTCCACTGCCACGCCTTTTCAAGGAACTTCTCCCGACCGATGTCAGCGGCTCGTGTTCCTTGGGCCGCCAACTGTTCCTGAACGACCATCTGCGTGGCGATACCCGCGTGGTCCATACCCATCTGCCACAACGTCTTGTTGCCTTGCATGCGCTTGTATCTGATCAGTGCATCGACCAGGCTGTTCTGAAATGCATGCCCCATGTGCAGTGAACCGGTCACGTTGGGTGGCGGAATCATGATGCAATAGGGCGTGCCGTTTCCCTGCGGCGCGAAGTGGCCCCCTTCTTCCCACTGCTGGTAGGAGGTCTGTTCGATCTTCTGTGGCTGGTACTTATCCATGGCTACGATGATCAGTCATCACGACATCAGAACAAAAAGGGACTGAACCCATGGGACATGACACCGGTTCAATCCCCGCGAATGATAAAGAGCGCAATTATACACAAATAGGTTCAGGTGGCGGCCAGAGAATCCGCCGATGCCCACTGATTCTCGGGACAGTACGCTAGCTTGGCGACCGCTTCTTCCTGGCCTGAATCAGCAGTTGCGTGACTCGCTGCTTTAGCTTCTCTCTCAATTCCTCCAGCAGTTTCTCAGAGTACTCAGCCATGACATCACTGACCAGCCGGTCCACCTCTTGCTGTAGCATGTCAGATAGGTAGCTTGGCGAGTCGACAGCAGCGGAATCGGAGTTCGTCTGGCCGCCGCCCGCCTCATCGCGGCGTGGCGCGGCGCGCGATTGTAGTTCGATGGTCCCCATACTTACTACGTCGTGCAGTACCGGAATCTCCGCCGATGCAGCACGCCGGTCCTTTGTCTTGCCGAGTCGAGGAGCGTCATCCGGAGTCGAATGCTGCTCCGCTTTGGCGGACTTGGCCGCTTCAATTTGCTCTCGCTCCTTGTCATTCAGTAGCGATTCGACGGAATCCAGAACGCCAAGCATGGCGGTATGGCTCAGATCAGGGTTGTCTGTCTCCGTTCGGGGCTTCAATGGTCTGCTTCCTATGTAAAACTGATCCCTAAAACTTAGACCAAAGTACGGACTTTTTCCGGTTTTCATCCGGATTCAGTTGATGTACAGACCGAGCCGTGAAAAGGCGTGATATGTTAACTTGATCGGATGTTGTGATATCGCAGTGGATATCCTCGTTCCTGGTAGAACTTGTAGTTGTTTCGCGTGGCCTCGCGCTTACCCTCATCCTTTGGCACGACCTCGGTGACCCGGTCGAATTGACTGAAGAAACTGGGTACGGTTGCGCCAAGATTGACGAGCACCTCTTTGTCACAGTCCGGATCCTGGTCGTATCCGATCTGGATCGGCGCAACTTTGCTGTCGCCGTGGATTGAGTGGGGAATGAACCGGTCGGCACGGAATGTCCACAGCAGATCATCCAACTGCTGCGCCTGCTGCTTCGATTCAGCGTGAACGTAGACCTTGAGACCTTGGCGATAGATCCTCTCGATCAGCCGGCAGGCGAAGTACAGCGCTGTTTCATCAGAGTCAATCTGGTAGAAATCGACTTGGGTCATGGTTGGCCTACGTGCCGACGCGGTCCAATAGATATCGTGTCAGAAGCGGCACAGGTCTTCCCGTGGAGGTCTTCCTTGGGCCGGTCTGATAGGCCGTGCCTGCGATGTCGAGATGGGCCCATCGGTATTGCTTGGTGTAGCGAGCCAGGAAGCAGGCTGCCACTATACTGCCCGCTGGTCTGCCGCCTACATTGGCCATGTCAGCAAACCGACTCGTGAGCTGGGACTGATAATCTTCCCAGATTGGCAAACGCCACACTCGGTCTCCACTCGCATCAGCCGCCTTAGTCAGATCGTTTGCCAGATGGTCATCATTGGCAAACAGCCCGGAAGCGTGAGATCCAAGTGCCACCACGCAAGCACCGGTCAGGGTGGCAATGTCGATTACCGTTGCCGGCTTGTAGCGGTCTATATAGGTCAATGCATCACAGAGCACTAATCGCCCCTCTGCGTCCGTGTTTAGAATCTCTACGGTCTGCCCGGACATGCTCTTAACGATGTCGCCGGGTTTTGTCGCTTTGCCGCTCGGCATGTTCTCGGCGGCGGCCACTACGCCTACCACGTTGATGGGCAGATTCATTTCAGCAATCGCGGTGATTGTTCCAAACACGCTGGCAGCGCCGCACATGTCGTATATCATTTCGGCCATGGCTCCGGCAGATTTGAGACTGATGCCCCCCGAGTCAAAGCACAATCCCTTGCCGACGATCACGTAGGGTTGCAGCGCTGCTTTTGCACCCCTGTAGCGCATGGTTATCAACTTGGCAGGCTTATCGCTGCCGGCGCTTACCGCCAGCATGGCGCCCATTCCCATTCGCTTCATGCCTGCTTCGTCAACGATACTGGTCGTTATCTTTTGATAGGCCCGACCCATCCTACGCGCTTCTCTGGCCAGGTATGATGGCGTGCATATATTACTTGGCAGGTTTCCTAGGTTGCGGGCCGCTGTGACCCCTTTGGCAATAGCGGCACCCTCTGTGAGCGCTTTGTCTACTACAGTCTTTTCCTTGCGCGATGGTACGTGAAGCTGCAGACGAGTTAGTGAAGGTTTCTTGCCGGTTTTCTTTCCTTTCATCTCATCGAAGGTATACATACTGTATTCAATCAGATCGACTATTCCATGTGTCTTCCATCGGGAATCCTTTGATTCAACCTTGGTCTCCAGTAGACAGATCACGGCACTCCTGGAATTGGTCTCCTTGAGTCTATTGATCGTAGTCTGGATTATCGTCCTGAACTTCCTCTGGTCGAGCGTGCTCTTGCCGCCCATGCCAACCAGTAATATGCGGTCTGCGTTCACCCCGGCTACCTCGTGCAGCAGCAGACTTTGGCCCGCTTTGCCCGCTAGATCACCTTTCTTCAGTAGTGCTTGAATATAGCCGCCACTTGCTTTATCCAACAGTTTTGCTGTGGCTGACATCTTTCTTTTGTCGTAAACGCCGGCAACGATACAGGGCGTTCTGATCTTTGACTGGTTGCCAGTTCTCGTACTGAATTCCATGCATGCTCCGCAAGACAATGAATTTGTATTGGGAGATAATATACCTCTAATGTGATCGAGGGTCACGGGTTGGGAGTTTCCACCAACCACTGGTTCGATCACCGCCCTTCGGATATATTCACGCACCGAACTGTCGAAGAACATTATGAAGCGCCTCGACCGCTACCTGGGTTTGACCGTGACCGGCATGATGATGTTGACTATTTTCGGATTGCTCGGAGTCATTACGCTGTTTGCTCTGATGGAGGAAGTGGAGAGAATCGAAGATCAGTACTTCTTCACCGATGCGGTGCGCTACGTCGCCTACACGACCCCCAGAAGGTTCTACGAGTTGATCCCCTACGCATCCATGATTGGTGCACTGCTGGGACTTGGCACACTGGCCAACAACAGTGAACTTATCGTGATGCGCGCATCGGGTGTCTCCACAGTGCGAATATCCTGCAGCGCGATCGTACCGGCCTTGGTGCTCGTATTCGTTGGATTGGCGATGGGTGAGTATGTGGTACCGACAACAGAGAGAATCGGTCAACATGACAGGGAGATCGTCATCTCGGATCGTCTGCTGCCGGAGTCCGGCTACTGGTATCGCGAAGGCGAAACCTATATGCACTTCAACGAGGCACAGCAGGAAGGCGTGCTGATGGGAGTCACTCATTACATATTCGATGAACAGAGGCGTTTGGTTCGCACCCTGTTTGCCACTCGTGCCGTCTTTCACGACGTGAGTGACGATAAAGAATATTGGCTGCTGGAAGATATCATCGCGACGGATCTGTCAGGTGACGTTGCTGAGACCGAAGCGCTAACCAGCCTGCAGTGGAATACCGATGTGGATCCGGATCTGCTTCGTAGCGAGATTCTGATCGGACCGAATAAACTTGCTATCAGCGAGTTGAAAGCCAAGGTCGATCACATGAAGAAACAGGGTCTGAACACAAAAAGGTATGAACTGGCGTTCTGGCAGAAAGTACTGCAACCCTTGGCTACCATCGGCCTCGTATTGCTCGCCATCTCCTTTGTGTTCGGGCCCCTGCGTCAGGTTACCGTAGGACTTAGAATCGTGGCTGGTCTGATTATCGGCTTCGCCTTCAAGATCATTCAGGATATACTCACGCCCGCCAGCACGGTGTTCGGCTTCGCGCCCATGCTGGCAACAGTGATACCCATTGTGCTCTGCTTTCTGGTCGCTGCTTTTCTGATGAGGCGAACCGGCTAACCGGTGTCCGACAAGGTCGGCACTCATAGCTCGGATTCCAGATCTTGATGGGCAACGACCAGTAACACAGATTCCTGCTTCTGCAGGATTTTTCGATCTTCAGATCCAACTTAGCCACTGCCATCTCTGTCTGGGAGTTATTGGAGTATGCCTCAGATCATCGTAGAAGATCTGGTCAAGACCTTCCTGGTGGCAGAGCGGTCACCAGGCTTTGCCGGAGCGCTCAAGGGGTTGGTGAAGAGAACTCATCGCTCCATCCAAGCCCTTGCAGGCGTGAATTTCGTACTGCAGCCGGGCGAGTTGGTCGGCTATGTGGGACCCAACGGCGCCGGCAAATCCACTACGGTCAAGATACTCTCCGGCATCCTCGTACCCACTTCCGGTCGTTGCGAGATCAACGGACTGACTCCGTGGCGGGACAGGCAACGCCACGTGGCCGGCATCGGTGTCGTCTTTGGCCAGCGCACGCAATTGTGGTGGGATCTCCCGGTTATCGAGTCATTCGATCTGTTGAGGGATATCTATCGTATTCCGGCTGGCCGGTATGGGAAGAACCGCGATGAACTGATCGACCTCCTGGACCTCGCCGCACTACTTGATATGCCGGTCAGGCAGCTCTCCTTGGGTCAGAGGATGCGCTGCGACCTGGTCGCCTCACTGCTGCACAGTCCCAGCATCCTGTTTCTGGATGAACCCACCATTGGTCTCGATGCTGTCTCCAAGCTGGCCGTAAGAGACTTTATCAAGCGAATCAACCGCGACGAGGGGATCACGGTGATTCTCACCACCCACGATATGGACGACATCGAAGCGCTCTGTGATCGCATCGTGGTGATCGGTAATGGCGTTATCGTGAGTGATGGAACGCTCGCCAATCTGCGCTATAAGCTGCGCGGTGAACGTCGTCTGAAAATCGAGTTTGAGGACGAGCCGGAGTTTAGTGACCCAGACGTGCAGATTATCAGCATAGAGGGTCGCGTGCTGCATCTGGCATACAATCCGCACGCTGTTGCCGCCACTGACTTAATTGCACGGATTACTGCACGCTATCGCGTCAAGGATTTTCTGGTGGAGCACCCTCCAATCGAGGAACTCATCGCCCAGCTATACAGAGATAACGAGATGGATCAGCCTGTAGATGACTCCTTTCGTCAGACTGACCAACATGCATGACATGCGCGAGAATAGCCAACATGGTTGATAAGGTGCGGGCATACTTTGCAGTCATAAGTGCACGATACCGCACCTTGTTGCAGTATCGCGCCGCAGCCATCGCCGGGTTTGCCACCCAACTGTTCTGGGGTGCGATCAGGATCATGGTGTTCTCAGCTTTCTACGCGGTCACTTCCGATGAGCAACCCATGAGTTTTGCCATGGTGGTGTCCTACGTATGGCTGGGTCAGGCCCTGCTGGGGATGCTGCCCTGGAACGTCGACAATGAGATAGCTGAGATGATTCGCAGCGGCTCCGTATCCTACGAGCTGGTGCGCCCGATCGACCTTTACACATACTGGTTCTGCAGAACCATTGCACTGCGTACGGCCACGACCACCTTGAGGGCGATCCCCATGATCTTCGTAGCCATGGTGTTGCTACCTGCGCTTGGCCTCGATAGCTGGGCCTTGCAACTGCCGTCGGATTGGCCTGCTTTCCTGCTGTTTCTGTTGTCGATCTTGTGTGCGGTGATGCTTGCATCCGCGCTGACCATGTTGATGCACATCGCGCTCATATGGACCCTTTCCGGGGAGGGGCTGAATCGGATCATGCCTTCACTGGTAACTGTCCTGTCCGGCAATGTCGTTCCACTGCCGCTGTTTCCGGATTGGCTGCAGCCCTTCCTGAATTTCCAGCCTTTCCGCGGATTGGTGGATGTGCCCTTCCGGATCTACGTGGGGGACATCGGCGCCGATGCAGCCTTCCCTGAGATCGTGCAACAAGCCTTCTGGATTGTCGTTATCGTTCTGCTGGGGCGCTGGTTACTGACGCGAAGCATGGCAAGGCTAGTGGTGCAGGGAGGCTAGCATGAACAGTTGGCAATTGTATTGGCGCTATATACTCATCTCGATCAAGGCCCAGATGCAGTATCGCATCTCGTTTATTCTGTCTGCTATCGCACAGTTGGTCGGGACGGGCATAGAAGTTGCCGGCATCTGGGCACTCTTCACGCGCTTTGGAAGCCTGGAGAATTGGTCGCTTGCCGAGGTCTGTCTCTTCTATGGCGTGGTGAATATCACATTCTCGTTCGCCGATGCGCTCTCCACGGGATTCGACGTCTTTGGCCCCAGATACGTGAGAACCGGCAATTTTGACCGCCTTCTGCTGAGACCGAGAACAACTGTTCTACAGCTGTTAGGTCACGAGTTGGCGCTGAGAAGGGTCGGCAGGTTGATACAGGGCGCCGTTGTATTCACCTGGGCATGTATGGAGCTGCAGCTACAATGGACGCTCGGCGATCTTGGTCTGTTGCTCTTCGCTGTGGGCGGCGGCGTGGCTATGTTCTTCGGCCTGATCGTAATCCAGGCGACTCTTTCGTTCTGGACGGTGGAGTCTTTGGAGGTGATGAACACGATGACCTATGGAGGCGTGCAGACCGCACAGTACCCGCTGGACATTTACCAGCCGTGGTTCCGAAAGTTCTTCACCTATATCGTGCCGCTGGCCTGTGTCAGCTATTTTCCCATCGTCAATATTCTGCACGTCAGCGACCCGCTCGGCTCACCGGTCTGGTTGCAGCTAAGCTCGCCTGCAGCAGGAGTCGTATTCCTGCTCTTGTCGCTGGCACTGTTTCAATTCGGTGTAAAACACTACACGTCCACCGGCAACTGAGATTTGGATCTGCTATGAATGGTACGAACCTGACAAGACGATCGAAAACGTTCCTTCTGATCTGCCTACTGATCATAAATCCCTCCTCTCTTGGATCGGAGCAGTTCCCCTTTGTCGAATGGTTGGAAGGTGTTGAAGAGGAAGCGCTGACGCGGGGCATTAGTCAGCCCACTATCGATGCTGCTTTGATGGGTCTCGAGCGGGATGAGAGAGTCATCGGCTTCGATCGACACCAACCGGAGTTTGTGCAGACGTTCGATGAATACCTCACCGCTCGCGTGTCGAGAACCCGGGTAGAGGAGGGCATACGGTTAATGGCAGAACACAAAGGCACCCTCGATCGCATCGGAGATCACTACGGTGTGGATCCCCGTTACCTGATCTCCTTCTGGGGTCTGGAGTCCAGTTTCGGTAAGCACCAGGGAACCTACCAGGTGATCCGCTCACTCGCGACCCTGGCCTACGATCCTCGTCGCAGCGCATTCTTTAGGTCAGAGCTGTTCAATGCGCTGCAGATACTGGATGAAGGACATATCGACCCTGACAGGATGTTGGGGGGTTGGGCTGGCGCGATGGGTCAAAACCAGTTCCTGCCATCCAGTTTCTTGAATTATGCCCAGGACTTTGCGGGAGACGGGCACAAGGATATCTGGAACGATCCGGTCGATGTCTGGGCTTCGATTGCGAATTATCTGCGTGTGAATGGCTGGCGCCGAGGGCAGGGCTGGGGCATGAAGGTGCAGTTGCCCGCAGGGTTCGAGTTTGCCGACCTGAAACAGGACAAGATTCCACGCGGTTGCCGCGCCTTGAGGCAACACACCCGCAAGATGGCTCTTGCGACCTGGCAACAGATGGGGATACGTGATGAAACGGGGGCCGATCTACCGACTGCTGATTTCACGGCAGCACTTATCGTTCCTGAAAGTCCGCGGGAATTCACCTATCTGGTATTCCCGAATTTCAGAGCCATTCTCAGCTACAACTGTGCCAACAAGTATGCTGTGTCGGTCGGTATGATGGTGGATTCGATAACGCCGTAAACACTCACTCGATCATGAAGCTGGCCTCTGATTCTGCAACGACCAGGCCGTTATCAGCTCGTGCAGCCGTGCCGGCCATCACGACCAGCTTGCTGCGCTGCTTCAAACAGCGCCCTTCCAGTAGAATCTTGCATTCAGTGGGTAACGGATGTTTGAAGCGCACATCACATTTAGCGGTGTAGCCACGAATGCCCTTCAGGAACAGCCAATTGGCCATCACATCATCCAGTACGCAGAAGATGATGCCACCATGGGTTACACCATCGTAACCGCAGTGATGGTGGGTCGCTGTAAACTCGCTGAGGCAAAGATCGTCCTGCAGGCGAAACGTCAGCCGCAACCCGATCGGGTTCTGCGGTCCGCACACGAAACAGGTACTGGCATCTTCTCTTCCTCTGGTTTCACTCATAGTCCTTTTCTCGCTGCGCCTGCAGAATCCAATTCTCCCGCATTGCTGGCAATGTAACACCTCGATTAAGCATAATGACACATCTGACCGGTATCCCACCACAGAATTGAGCGAAGTCGCATCCTAAGGAGGAGTACCTGACATGGCAATCACGGTAGCGGTAATTGGCGCCGGCAGCATCGGTTTCACGCGCAGACTGATGGCTGACATAGTAAGCGTCCCTGAACTTGACGATACCACATTCCAGTTTCACGACCTCAATGAAAAGAACCTGGAAATGATCGCCCAGTTGGCGGAGCGAGACCTGAATGCGAACGATCTGCCCGCGACAGTAACGCGCCATATCGAACGCAAGGCGGCGCTCGACGGAGCCGATTATGTCTTTAACGTCTCCAGAATAGGTGGCCTGGAAGCATTCCGAACGGACATCGACATCCCGCTGAAATATGGGGTCGACCAGTGCGTCGGCGACACGCTCTGTGCCGGCGGCATCATGTATGGTCAAAGGGGCATACCCCCGATGCTGGATTTCTGCGCAGACATCGAAGCGGTTGCTGCCAGTGACGTGCTCTTCATGAATTATGCCAACCCCATGGCCATGCTGACCTGGGTCGCCAACGAGTACACGAATGTCAACACTTTGGGTCTCTGCCATGGCGTGCAGGGCGGCCACTGGCTGCTGCAACGGATCATCCAGGACCATATCAACGAGGGTATTGCCGAAGACGCGCCCGGCTATCGTAGGCTCAGCAAGAGCGATGTGAATATCGTCGCTGCCGGCATCAACCATCAGACCTGGTATATCAAAGTGATGTTCGAAGGATCTGATTGGACGCCACGACTGCTGCAACTGTTCGAGCACGATGAAGAGATGCAGGAGAATGAGAAGGTGAGGGTGGATATGGTGCGACGATTCGGATACTTCAGTACCGAGTCCAACGGTCACCTTTCTGAATACCTGCCCTGGTACCGCAAACGCAGCGATGAGATCGTCGACTGGATCAGTCTCAATAGCTGGATAAACGGTGAAACCGGGGGTTACTTGAGGGTCTGCAGCGAGCAGCGCAACTGGTTCGAAACCGACTTCCCAAAATGGATGCAACAGCCGGCCAAGGTGTTCAGTGCAGAGAAGCGCAGCGAAGAACATGGCAGTTGGATCATCGAGGCGAGGGAAACAGGCCGTATATACCGCGGGCACTTCAACGTCGTCAACGATGGCTGTATCACCAACTTGCCGGACGATGCCATCGTGGAAGTGCCGGGATATGTGGATCGGCTCGGCGTCAACATCCCGCGGGTGGGAGATCTGCCCCTTGGCTGTGCAGCGATCTGTAATGCTTCCATACAGGTTCAGCGACTGGCAGTGGCAGCCGCTGTGAGCGGCGATCTGACCTTACTGCGCCAGGCTTTCATGATGGATCCACTGGTGGGGGCCGTCTGCAATCCGGCTGAGATCTGGCAGATGACGGATGAGATGCTGGTAGCTCAGGCCGCCTGGCTGCCCCAATACAAAGATGAAATACCTGCTGCGACAAAGAGGATGAAGGCGCAACCCCGCAAGGTGGAAAAAGAGGGAGCGGCACGCGTAAAGGTCAAGAGTGTCGAAGAACTTCGCCGCGGCTGATATGGTCACGACTTAAGGCATGGACGAAGCTGAACTGTGACCGTGACTGAGGAGCTGAGATGCTGAAGGGTAGTTGCCTGTGTGGGGGCGTCAGTTTTGAATTGACAGACGAGCCTGTTGCAGTGTCACATTGTCACTGCAAGATGTG
>CEPV01044157.1_pt1 | contig 35027 bp, 25 predicted proteins | sample 530451 | NCBI WGS metagenome assembly CEPV01 (sample SAMEA2620097, study PRJEB7988) | marine metagenome | isolation source: saline water (ENVO:00002010), including
ATGGCGTCGTCGACGACGACGCCGAGCACCAGGATAAAGCCGAACAGGCTCATGATGTTTATGGTGATATCGATTCCCGGCGTCTGCATCAGACTGAACGCGCCGAGGAAGGCCACCGGTAGCCCAATCATGACCCAGAATGCGACTTTGAAGTGCAGGAATAGGCTGAGAATGAGCATCACCAGCAACCCGCCCATCCACATGTTCTTCAGCATCATGTCCATGCGCTCATCCAACATGCTCGACATGTCGGCCCAAGCGGTGAGTTCGACGCCTTGGGGTAGCGTGGCTTGACGCTCAGCCACGTATTCTTTGATCGCTGTGGCGACCTCGATCGGATTCTCGTTCTCGGTGGCCATGGCGCTGATACCAAAGGATCGGTATCCATTGAAGAACGAGTAGTACTCGACTTCTGCGAAGCCGTCCTTGATGGTGGCAACGTCACGCAATCTGACGCGGGTACCATCGGGTTGCGTCAGCAGCACGATCTCGCCGTATTCCAACCCTGTGTACGCCTGTCCGGTGGTGCGCAGGCGGATATCGCCCGCATCCGTGCGGATCGCCCCGCCCGGGAGATCGATGGACCAGCGACGGATCGCCTGGGCAACCTGATCCAGGCTGATACCATATTCTCGTAGCGTCTGTTCGGATATTTCGATGGCAATCTCGAACGGGCGCATGCCCCGCTCCTGCACGCTGGTCACTTCGGGAAGCAGCAGCATCTCCTCACGGATTCGCTCGGTCAGTTCTTTCAGCGTTCGTTCGTCCAGCGGACCCGAAACCTGTATGTTGATCGCACCATTGCGCCAGGTACGTTTGCTGATGACCGGACGTTCGGTTTCACCGGGAAAGGTGGAGATGCCATCGACGGCGAGTTTTATCTCATCCATCATCTCGGGGAGATCGTAGCCTTCCTCCACTTCAATGCTGACCCGGCCACTACCCTCGTTGGCGTATGAGGTGATCTCTTTGATACCTTCGATGTTCTCGACCGCCTTTTCGATCTTGACCACTACGCTGCGCTCGACCTCCTCCGGCGCACCTCCCCGGTACGGCACGGTAACGCTGATCTGATTGACGTTGAATTCCGGCATGGTCTCTTTCTTTATCGTGAGGATGCCGTTGATACCCATGCCGATGATGAAGAACATCAGCAGATTTGCAGCTACGTGGTTCTGGGCGCACCAACCGATGATGCCTTTGACTTGGGGTTGGGGTACTTGATCAGCCATCCATGCGCACCTGCATGCCGGGGAGCGGCTGTGGCGGTGGTGTGACGCAATAGCGGACACCTTCCTCGATGCCGCTGTCGATGTAGGCGAACTCTTTATCGGAGCGGACGACGTTAACGGTATGAGGCTGGATCAGCGAATTCTCGTCGACGACCCAAATCGTGTCGCCACGACTGAGAGAGTACCTGGGTATGACAAATAAAGCCCCCGCTTGTCGACCGGTAATCTCGGCGGTGACGAATGTGCCCACGCGCGCAGGTGCTCTATCGGGGGCTCTGGTCGCGTATGGGTCCTCGATCTGTGCGACCACGTGTATAACGCGTCGAGACTCGTCGAAAACCCCCTCCGAACGCACCACGTGCGCATCCCAAGTCTGCTTGACGCCACCAACATCCGCGCTCAGCGTGACTGGCAGAGGATTTCTGTTGCTGTGGGTCGGCAACGTGATAAATCTCAGGTCGTTCTGCGTGAGCGGCAACCGCACCTCCGCAATATCGGTAGCAAACGTCAACGCCAGCTGTGTACCGGTATTGACGAATTGGCCGACATCGGCACGCTTCTCGCGAATCATGCCGTCGTATGGCGCGCGGATAAAGGTGCGATCCAGATCCTTGACCGCTCTTTGGTAGTCCGCGTCGGCGGATTCGAGCTCCGCCAGCGCTTCTGCAAGCTGGGGTTTGCGCAGGGTCAGATCGGATGCCGGTTTACTGGCGGCATTGAGGTCTCGCAGGCGCTGATAATCCTTGACTGCGTAGCCTGCCAGAGCGTTCTCGGTGGCGACCTTGGTTTCCGCCTTCTTCACGCTTGCGGTGGCCCGCTTGAGCGCCGTTTCGTAGTTACTGGGATCGATTCTGACCAGCACGTCACCTTTGGAGAAGAACCCGCCACTTACGAAGTCAGGCGAGACATGTACGATCAGGCCGGACACCTGAGATACCAACGTGGTTTGGGTGCGGGGTGAGACGGATCCCTGCGACTGCACCAAGAATGTGACCGCTTCGCGCTTGGCGACCGCCACATCTACCAGCACCGCGGGCGGCGGCGCAGGCTTCTGCGCGGCTTGCGTGCGGGACTGGGTCATGGCGTATGCAGCGAAAACGCCTCCAGCGATGACCACAACGGGCAAGCCATAGCGGAAGACGTTTCTAAGAAAACTTCCCATCATTCAATTCTATCGTCGCGCACGCCCTTTAGCGACGCGCATTTATGAGTTCCTTGACTTGGATCCTGATTCTTATTAATTCGGAGTGGTGCCCGCGGGAAGCCCAACCCACTTCGCGGGCGTTGTGAATGCGGTCAGTCATGACCTTCCCCCCATGGCGCCCCAGCATCGATTCGCGCTCTAGGACGCCTCTGCCCAACGCATACACAGTAGCAGGCAGGTCGTCAGCATACACCATGTCGATAGAAGCGTGCAAAAAACGAACCCTGAGCTACTCAGCCGGGTATGGCACTACAACCGGCCCGAAAATACCCGAATTGGCTAAATCGTGCGGTAAATAAGGCCATGCGGAGAGGATCTTCGGGTCTGGCCCAAGGCGGACTGGCCGCCACATACAGCATCAGCCGAAAAACCATTGGGAAGATGTGGGAAAAGTGATTAATATCTGACCCAAAATGGCAACCGAGGATGTTCCCATGAGTTTAAAGCAATCTATCGAAGAGCTGCTAAAGGACAACGGCGCCATCAAAGTTGGCTATGCAGACAGAGAGAGCTTGATGGGTGGGCCTCCCAGCACGGATCTCGACTTCATATTCCGGGAAGCTGGCGTCGACGAACAGGCTAAATCAGCAGTGAGTTTCGCCCTGCCCCTCGACAAGGATGCCATCCGAGCGTTCATGGCCAAGAAGGATCGCGAAGCCCACACGGCGGACAGCCGCCGCACGATCATGAAGTCGATGCGACTATCCGACGAAGTGGCACAGTTGCTGAGGGATGAGGGATACGCCGCACTAGGAACGGACGCGAACTCCAAATACCGTGAAGATGTACCTCTGTGGCATCGCTTCCTACCTCCCGACATCAGCCACCGTTATGTTGCCGTGGCAGCCGGTGTAGCATCCTTTGGATGGTCCGGCAACGTCGGACTTCCTAGATACGGATCCACGATCATATTAGGGACCACGGTAACTTCAGCAGAACTGGAGCCAACCGAACCGATGCCGGTGGAAGAGAATTTCTGTGAGTGGGCCAAGAGCGGGGGACGAGTCGACTGCAAGCTCTGTGTGGAATCGTGCGTAGTGGAGATGTTCGAGAAGAATAACGCAGAGTATGTCACCTTCGGCGGAAATACATACACCTATTCACGTCGCAGGAACACAAGTCGATGCATATTCGGCTGTGGCGGCAACACCGGCCTGCACAAGTCCGGCAAGTGGTCGACTTGGTCACCGGGCAGATACACGATGCCGGACGATCCAATCAAACTGAACAGGGAACTCAGACGCTCAACCACTCAACGGCAGGAGCACCCCCCCTCATCTCCGTCAGCCACTTGTGGCATGTGCCAATTGGTCTGCTTCGGTGACAAGAAAGAAAACGCCAAGAATTTCAAACTGCTGAGCAAATCCGGCTGTGCAGTACAAGAGCCGGATGGAACTCTGCTGATTCTGTCAGCAGAGGAAGCGGAAGAGAAGATGCGTGCCATGCCGCCAGAGCACAGCGCGCTCTACTCCTAATCAGTCGGGCAAAGCGCACTCAGTCCAGAAATCACCGGCATGTAGTCCTGCACGGCCATGACCGCCAAGTGGGCTAACGATCCAACTGTGCCAACAAATCATCCACGCTGGTGAACTTGATCCTCGGTCGTGTCGCTTTGATCCCGCGATCGAGTTCCTTCTGGTCAATAACCTGCCAATCCTCATAACTGACATAATCCGGCTGCCGTGTTCTAATCAAGTCAAGTGCCGCACCAACCTCGGTCTCTTGCGGCTCAAGTGTCTTGTCGGCCTGCAAGTCGGCCATCATGCAACTGACGGTCTCCTGGGCATCGGTCTTATTGGTACCGATCACGCCCGTTGGACCACGCTTGATCCAACCGCAACAGTACAGCCCTGTCAGTACTTCTCCACTATCGGAAATCACTCTCCCCTTGTCGTTTCGAATGATGCTGCGATCGTCATCAAACGGAATCTCCGGCAAGGGTACACCCTGGTAACCCACCGATCTGAATACCAGCCCCACATCCAGGGTCTCGGCAACGTCGGTCGCCTGGGCTCCTATACGGCCTCGATCGGTCAGCACCGCCTTGTTCCTGACCAGTCGGAGTTCACTCACACGACCCGACTCATCTCCCACGATCTCGGTCGGAGAAACCAGGAATCGGATCGCAAGGGTCTTGTTCTTGTCTGTGTCATTAGCCTGATCGGAAAACGAATTCAGTATTTCCAGATTCTTCTCTACGCGCCTATCGGCATTCTCCTCACGTTCTTTCTGACTATACTCATCGAGCGCCAACTCCTCCGGGCGAACTTCGATATTGGCGTCTATCAGGTCACCGACCTCTTTGATCTCCGGACTAGAGAATGCAGCCTGGGCCGGTCCCCTGCGCCCCAGGATATAGACCCGCTTGACGCCACTGTTAGCCAGCGCTTCGATCGCGTAATCCGCCATGTCCGTGCGCTGGAGCTCATCCTCGGTCTTACACAGCAGTCTGGCGATATCGATAGCGACATTGCCGAGGCCAATGATCGCGACCGACTCCTGAGTTAAATCAAACTGATGCTCGCTATAGTCTGGGTGGCCGTTGTACCAGCCGATAAAGTCCGTCGCCGCGTGGCTACCCGCCAGGTGTTCACCGGGAATGCCCAGTTCGCGGTCGGTCTGCGCACCGGTGGCAAAAACGATCTGATGGTAGTGTGACTTGAGATCATCGAGGTGCAGGTGCGTACCGTACTCCACGGCACCATAGAACCTAAAGTTGGCCGCTTGAGCACTCTTGTCATAGACCCTCGTGACCGTCTTGTATTTCTGATGATCGGGTGCCACCCCCGCACGCACCAGCCCGAACGGCGTCGGCACGCGGTCGATCATATCCAACTCGACGTGCACATCGGGATGCTTTAAAAGGTTACTGAACGTATAGAATCCGGCGGGACCGGATCCAATGACGGCGACTCTCAGCGGGTTATGCTCACTACCGATATTTGACATGACGCTCTCTGATTATGGGGTTCCACGTTCGTGACGACGGGGCTTCACACGTGCGACTTCTACTTGACGATTATCACAGATTACGATCCCATTTTCGATGCACTAATGGACCGGCCAGGAAGGTCAGAACTTACGTGGAAAGCGGGCTGCCCTCTAAAGTCCTTGTGATTCACTTGCCGCGATGCTAAACCTCCTCCTGCCTAACGATGGGAGCGAAAACGATGCGAGTCACGATTTGGGGTGAGAATATCCACGAGCACAAAAACGAGACAGTTCGATCGATCTATCCCGATGGCATGCACGCCACCATCGCGGATTTCATCCGCAAAGGTGTCGCTGACGTCGAGCACGTTAACACAGCTACGCTGGATCAGGACGAGCACGGCTTGACCGACGCGGTGCTGGCGGGCACCGACGTCATGACGTGGTGGGGTCACATCGGACATCACCTGGTGGACAATGCTGTGGTGGCGAAGGTGCAGGAGCGGGTGTTGCAGGGCATGGGTCTTATCGTTCTGCACTCCGCGCATCTATCGAAAGTCTTCACGCGACTCATGGGCACTCGCTGTTTGCTGCGCTGGCGCGAAGGCGACGACCGGGAGATGGTGTGGACGGTGTCGCCGAGTCATCCGATCGCACGCGGCGTACCGCATCCGATCATCGTTCCCAATCAGGAAATGTATGGCGAGTTCTTCGACATTCCAGAGCCCGATGAGTTGGTTTTTATCAGCTCGTATACTGGTGGCGAGGTCTTTCGCAGTGGCTGCTGCTTTAGGCGCGGCAAAGGTCGCATCTTCTTTTTCAGTCCGGGACATGAGACCTATCCCGTGTATCATCAGGCTGAGGTACAGCGCGTCATCTGCAATGCCGTCGAATGGGCATACCAGGCGGAGATCTCCAAGGTGGACAATTCAAAACTGCTCATGTCTGAGGAAGGATGGTTCGATCGGGAGAAGGTAACGGACTGACACGGGTACGAGGGCGACGTATACTGCACGAAATTCACCCGTTGAGTGAGGGCATGCAATGATAAGAATGAGAACGCTGCTGGCGGTGGCCATGGTTAGCATGAGCGTACACACGCTCGCGGAAGTTAGCGCGGACGTAATCTACGGTCACAAGGATGGCATGGCCCTTGTCTACGATGCCTTTCACGCGGATAAGCCCAATGGTGCCGGCATCGTCTACATGGTCAGCGGCGGCTGGTATTCCTTCTGGCAGGAGCCAGCGCAACGCGCGCGGCAGTTTCAGCCGCTTCTGAAAGCGGGATTCACCGTGTTTGCAGTCCAGCACGGCAGCGCGCCACGATTCAAGGTGCCGGATGCCGTATCGGACGTACGCGCCGCGGTACGCCACATTCGAAGCCATGCTGCGGACTACGATGTCGACCCAAACAGGCTTGGAGTCTGGGGTGGAAGCGCCGGCGGTCACCTGTCCCTGATGCTCGGCCTAAACGCAGAGGCAAAGCCGATGCAACCGGAAGGCGAGGGCTTTGAGCGCTACATGGCACCCAACTACGCTGTCAGTGCCGATGCAGAAGCCAGTGTGGCGGCTGTGGTCGCCTACTTCCCGCCCGTCGATCTGCGCACGCGCGTCGGCCCAAGCGACCGATTTCCTGCGCTGGATTTCCCCAAGGACGATGCGGCTGCAATCTCACCCATTCTCTTCGTCACCAAGAACGACCCACCGATCCTGCTGATTCACGGTGACGTGGACGACCTGGTGCCGCTGGCCGACAGCGAGATTCTGACGGCGGAACTGAAGAAGATCGGTGTTACCCATGAGTTGCTTATCATAAAGGGAGGCGATCACGGTTTCCGCACCCCCGAACATAGAACGCAGGCGACTAACGCCATGGTGGCCTGGTTCAAGAAGCACTTGACTGACTAGGACGGTCCTGCTGCCCCTCAGAACCCGAGTGGCAGCAACGTCTCGGCAAGATACCTGCCGTTCTTTAGCGTGGCGGCGTCAGGATCATCCCTGGCGCCCGCCGATTCCTCTTCTATGTCGATCCAGCCATCGTAACCCGCGTCGTCAAGGGTCTTCAGAAGCCGTGGGAAATCGATGATCCCCTCCCCCATGGGGGCCCACTTCTTGTCCTCTGAGATGTCCTTCAGATGGACGTGACCGATCACCGAGGCGTAGGTGGAGAAGATTTCATACACGTCCATATCGCCGTTCACGATATGTCCGGAATCGGGACAATAGCCGACCACCGAGGTATCTAGAGAATCCAGCATCAGCTTGTAGTCATCCGCCGTACGAAAGATGGAGTAACCCCCGGAAGTCGGGTGGAATGCACACGCGATGCCACGCTCAGCGGCAAGGGTGGCCGCCTCATTGACACAGGCCATGGCGTTGCGTTGGCGTTCAGCAAGGTCGGAGCGATCGCGCGAGCCGTGTGCCAGGGTAAGGCGTGGATTCGGGAAGGATTCGAGGTAATTGAATACGCCGTCCGCCTGGGCGCGCTCCTTGTCACTCAGCCTTGAGTTCCTGAAGCTGCCACCGAATCCAAGAGAGGCCAACTGCAGGCCATGCTCGGACAGAAGATCGACCATCAGCGCCGAGTCCTCAAAATAACGCCCCATCATCCCGGCGCTCGACTCGATACCGGTCATCCCTGCACGGGCGATGATGGCACACATATGGGGACAGTCGCCGACGTACTTGTCGCCGGACATCACCCAACTGAACGTCTCACATCCATACTTCAATCTGCTCACCTGCATCACTCCTGTCCTGTGGCTGCTCGCAATCGCATTTCACACCTGAAACCACCTACATGGTCTGTGGTCTGGTCGACGCCGGATCATGGCCGTCGCTGACTTATGGGGAGCAGCATGCAGACGTTTGTATCGATGACGAGCGTTTGACGTTCAGCTATGGCAGCGCTGGCCGTCTCCCAGATCGGTACCAACTCGGGGTCGTCCGGTTTCGTTCCGACTTGACGGGTCGCTTCCCAGTGCGCCATGTCGTCGTAGCGTGCCATCATGTAGACGCGCGTTTCGGGCGCAACGATGGACACCCATTGGGCCAGCGGTCTGAGGCCCTGGCCGGCTTCCACCCAAGGCCACCAGCCGTCTTCCGATACTTCCACAAAGCGGCGCAGGTTCTCCCCGGCGACCTTGAAGGTACGCATGGTATAGATGCCCGCCTCCGACTCCGGCGCCTGGGCTGTCGGGCGCCTTCGAGTCAACGGGCGCAGCGCGACGGCCTCCGTCGCATCGAATATGCTTGGGCCTGCCGAGGCCACACCGGAATCAGCGGCCACATTCCAATCGCAGGTCGACTGCCAGTGTTGCAGGCTGTCGTAGCAACACAGCATGAGAACACGCCGCGGGCCGCCCATAACCACGGACCACAGCCCCAAAGGTACCGTGCCCAGTTTTGGCCACACTTCCTCTTCCTGGACGCGAACGAATTCCGTCAGGTCCGCGCGATCGACGTGGTATGTGCTAAGCGTATAGATCACAATCAGCCCCTCCCGTTGATATCAACCGGCTAAGTCTCAGTGCCGTTCCCGTTGGCGCCATCGGCTTCTTCATCTTTTTCACCGCAACCGGTATGGCAGATCGCCGTTTGGATGATGCTCTTGAGGTACTTCTGATACTCGACGATCATTCCTTCAATTCTATATCTCGAAAAACGAGTCTGGAAGTACGCGGGGGTGCGTTCCCTGCCATCCACAAGGTATTCCTCACTGCCAAAGTGCATCCAATCGGTTCTGACCTTTCTGGCTCGCAGGGTATGCCGGCTTCTTCGGCCTGACGGGTCGACGATCCAGGTGACTTCTCTGGAACTGCCGTTCTGGATCTCCCTGATGCTAAGGATATTCTCGTCGCCACTGATCACATTGAGCATGATGTCAGCGCGGCCGGATTGCCTTGATCCGAGATGAAACTTCATGGTCAGATGATTCATCCGTTGTCCTTTGCCCGTTTCACCGGAAATGGCGATCTCCTTCTGGCGTAACGCTGATTCCTGCAGATCCAGCGGCAATTTCCCCATCAAAAGCTCCTCCAACGGGGTTGGCTGCAGGTCTTGTCCTACGTCACTCACAGTGATGTCGATGAACCGTCTTCCTGAAGGAGAGCGCATATTCAATCGACTGATCCTCGAAACCAGCCCCTCCTCGCGCTCTCTGATCCGCTGGTTTGCGAAAAACAGCAGCATTGGGCTCTGCTCAGAATCGTAAAAGACTACCGTTCCCGTCGGGAAAATCCTGTGGTCTTTCTTGGTGTAGAGATTTGGAAACTCGATCAGAAATTCGCGCCACAAGATCCTCTGAAACTTGCCCGCCGTGATCACGAAATCAGAAAACTGGAGTTCGGCGCAGACAGCCGTGGACGCGAGCAACAGCAATCCGACTACTGAGGCACGCACACACATACGGGATACGACGGCCGGTCGCCTACCTGAAGTCATTGATCTTTAAGGCCCCCGCCTGGATGTCCCTGATGAACACGTTGATCTTGACCTCGACCAGAGAGAGGACCGCGGGATTGGATTTCGCCTGACTCACCTCGTTGCGGATGACGATGAGTTCGTTCAAGAATTTACTCTCCGATCCTATACTCTGCATGCTCCGGGATGCCGGCCATACCCACTGCGTCGCAACGCTACCCTTGATCGCCTGGACAGCCCCTTTCTCTACAAAGGGGGTGATGAGTCTTTCGTGCAGCTCGCCGGAAAAGCTCTCAAAGCCGTTCAGTTTGCCTCGGTCATCCACTTCGCCCTTGGAGAAGTCCGTACCTATCTTCTCGTAGGTGACTTCGGGCAGGAGAAGCTCGGTCGCTGTACGCACGCCGATTCGGAACGTTCCCAGCCAGGGGCTGACTCCAAAAGTGGGTCTTCCGAAGGCGAAAATGGCAAACTGCGGGTCAAGTACCTCGTATTCGTAGGTCCGGTAGTTAGCTTCCGGATAGATCGTATCCCTAATCTCAAGTTGCTGAGACTCGCCGACGGAAATCTGATGGCGCTTGATGTCGGCGGCAGCGTTTCTCTCTCTACTGCTGACGACTTTGAAGAGGGCCCCACCCATGCGCATAGTGGCGATTTTCAACGTTTGTTCAGTGCTTTCGAGATCGTAGTTTTCAACGCCAGTCTGAAACAGCCGTTCTTCAAAGTTATGAAAACTGAGACTCTCCCCATGGGTGATGACCTTCTCTTGCAGTATGAGCCGTTGCTGCCTGTTTCTGTACAGAAACTCCTCTACTCTCTGGGTGCTGTCGGAATTCAACGACCTGTGCGTTTCCACGGTCATGACCACATTATTGTTCCTGTCGATGAAGTGGAATCCGCCCGCCTTTGTCTCCCGAATGCCATAGGTTCTACGAAGTTCATCCAGCTTTCTGTTCAGAGGTGCTTTGACATCGAGAACGATGATGTCAAGGGTCTTGGCTTCCACAGGGATGCCCGGTACCGCACCCAGTGCAACTGTTGGCGCCGTGACAAGACAGGTAGCCGCAACAAGGCAGGTGACAGTGCAGATAAGATTGGATCGTTTCAACGCGCTACCCCCTTGCGATTATTTGAGGGGTTTAATGGATGACTTCCTTACGTCCACCGGATCACTGTGACCGCTCGTGTGAGCGAACTCGAACTGAATCCCCACCGGTGTCTTTCTTGATTTCAGAGACTTTCTGAGATCGTGGCCGGAGCCGTCGTCAGCAAGCGCCATCCTGAGCTTGACGGCGTTTCTCACCTTGTCCTCATTCAGGAGGGGAATCTGGTAGTATCCTTTACCCTGATAGATGTCCCCTAGTTTCAGAGATCGGATGCGATCCTCTGAATACTTGAGGCTCTTCTTCGGATCGATGCGAATGTCGATCCAGTAATTCACGAAGGCCGGGTTCATCTTCGTGAGGTGAAATCCGCAGATCCTCTCATCCCGCAGGGGATTCATCACATCGGCGAAACAAACGGTTTCAAAACTTCTGAGGACCTCATAGAGTCCAATCTGATCGTCCAGTGTCTCCAATTCTGCCCTAGTGAAGGATCGGTCAACCGGTCTTGCGCTGAAGACTCCTCTCGTGCCGGCATTGTCTTCATCTTTGACACTTGCACTGATCAGCATGATCATGCGACTGTGAACGCTCTGTCTGTCTTTGCCAAGAATATGGCTGCCCCTCGAATCGAATTCCCGTATCTCTGAGCTTAGTATGTGCAGCTCGCCATCGTTCAGGATATAAGTGTGAAAGTTGACCGGCTTGATGTAATTGACAGGCGCGAGAGGATCGTCGGTCTTCAGTCCGAGATAGAAGTCCATCTGCTCCAGTTTGATTTCGCCGTCCTTCAAACCGAGAACAGGTTGCATTGAATAACGAATGCCAAGCCTTGCCTTTTCGCTTCCCGTCGGGGTCATGATGTAGTTGTCAGCCACGTCCTCGAATTGGCAGAATTCGCCGATGGGGCAAAGCGTGTGTATCGCCAGTTGCTCTTTTGCATAGCTCTTTTCGCTGGAGAGAGAAAACCCGAGCTGGACAGCATTGGCCAACGGATCGGCAAGGCCGCCAACGACATTCAAGAGGCCCGGTCCCGCACTGAGATCGATTGACACTTCATCCATCGGTCCGACGTTAGATCCCGGCACTTTGACCAGATTCGAGGTGATATCGAGACCGATCTCCCGCGACTTGGTCTGATCCAGGGTGAAGATCATTGCCCGGATCTCCACAGTTGGTACTCTGATCAGAGGCAGCTTCACATCGTCAAGTTGAAGCTGTTTACCGATGACGTGATTTGCAGGATGGACCGCATCGGGATCGTCACCCTCAATCCACCAGGTTATGGTGTAGTCGGAAGTATCCGCTCTGGGTTCCATGTAACTCACGACATTTGGTGCGTCCCTCTTTATGATCCGTTGCGGGATTCTGTCGAGTTTTCTGAACGCATTCTTGCCATTGACTCCCGTGCCCCTGTACTGACAGAAGCCGCTGACAAGTTCTGCAGCTTGCTGGGAATCCAAAGTCGGATCATCGAGTATCTGCCGGGGTGTCCAGCACTTGTATTCGCCGGGCTCAATAACCTGAGCATAGGCCGAAGCTGTGAATGCAAAATAGCCCGCCATGCAGGCAATACGAATGAACAATTCTCGGTAGAATTTCGTGAACTTCACGGGTCCCCTTGATAGGTCAGATATGGTTTTGTGTGGATCTCGCGCGGCAAGTCTTACTGGTGCACTACGTCTTGTGATTCATCGATTCAGAAAGCAAGTCCTTGGGTAATTCGATCGTCCCTGTCATTCCCCTGACGGGCTTTAATGGAGCATCTCTTGTCATCCGGAAGAGAGAATGATCTCGCTTGGCAGAACCGTGAAGACGACTGCAACTGTTAGGAACATCGGCCCTCGTTTGACGCATGTGACTCTGAAGCGTATCCCAACCAGTTCGATTAATCAAACGCGCAGCCTGTCCTGGGATTCTCCTGTCGGAGATGCCTCATCATTCGCGACTTACGTTGCCGCCTTCTTCGCTTGCCGGCAACATTTCGTCCTGGCTCCGTCACTACAATTGCCAATCGAAGGAAAACGTGGTTTATTCTTACTGCAACGACAGATAGGGAAAGAACAATGGCATATGAATTCATCCGCTACGAATTGAAAGACCACGTCGCACATCTCACCCTCAACCGTCCGCATCGACTCAACGCCGTGCACCCGCCCATGCAACTCGAGCTATGGGATGCGCTGATCAATTTCAGGAATGACCCTGATGCCTGGGTGGTGATCCTCAGCGGAGAAGGCGAACGGGCTTTCTGTGCCGGCAACGATCTGAAGTGGAGCACGGAGAACCCAAACGAACCTGTGCCCTGGCCGGCCAACTATGTATCCAATCCTCACAAGCCGGGGCCGGTGGGATCGTTGCCGACCGAAATTTAGAAGCCCATGATCGCAGCGGTGAACGGCTATGCCGTCGGCGGCGGGATGGAGATCACCTTGCACTGCGATGTGGTCATCGCATCCGAGAGCGCCCAGTTCGGCGTGCCGGAAATACGCAACATCGGCGGATTCCCTGGGGGTGGAGGCATCCACCGCCTGTCAAGGCAGCTTCCCTACAAGGTTGCGATGTGGATGCTGCTCAGCGGCGAGTTTATGTCGGCTGCCTATATGCACAGCGTCGGCTACGTCAACGAAATTGTACCGAGCGAAGATCTCATGCAGACGGCGCAACGCTATGCCGAGACCCTGTGCGAGAATCCGCCGATCGGGGTGCAGACCGCCAAGGAGGTCGCGCTACGCAGCCTCGACCTGCCCATAGACCATCCACCGACGGCGTGGCAATACCAGTGGCAAGCCATCTCGGCCCGAATGTGGAATTCTGAAGACGCGGCAGAGTCCCGCCGCGCCTGGTTGGAAAAGCGTAAGCCCGATTATCACAATCGCTAGTGTGTAGCCGGGGAAGCCACAGATAACAACCTGTAGCGCACACAGGAGCAGGCAATGACATTACCCTATCAAGACATCCGTATCATAGACTTTACCCAGCTCGAACAGGGCCCCTCTGGTACCCAGGTGCTGGCCGACTTTGGTGCAGACGTGATCAAGGTCGAACGGATCGACATCGGCGAGATTGGCCGCGCGCAGATTCCTCAGATCAAGGGGGCCAGTCTGTGGTTTATGGCCAACAACCGCAATAAGCGGAGCTTGAGCCTGGACCTGGCAAAACCGGAGGCAAAGGAGGTCATCTACAGGATGGTGGCAACAGCCGATGTCGTCGCCAGTAACTTTCGTCCCGGCGTTATGGAGCGCCTGGGGTTCGGCTATGAGAAGCTGGAGGAGATCAACCCTCGGATCATATGGGCGGCCGCTTCCGGCTACGGCCAGTCGGGACCCTACCGGGACCGAGTCGGGCAGGATCTGCTGGCCCAGGCCATGGGTGGTCTGATGGCGATGACCGGAGAAAGCGACGGCCCGCCAACGGCCACCGGCACGTACATCGCGGATTATCTTGGCGCCATGGCGTTTGCGCAAGGCATCATGGCCGCACTGGCGGCCAGAGAGAAGACCGATCACGGCCAGATGGTGGATAGCAACCTGCTTAACATCACCATCGCAAGTCATCTGCAAGAGAACGCCGCGGTGCTGAACACCGAACAGGAGTATCCGAGGCCGCCCCATGGCGTTGGTCACGCTGGCGGGGGGCCTCTGTACGCAGTCTACGAGTGCAAAGACGGCAAGCATTACGCGCTCATGGGTGGTCTGGTCAGCGACGGTCTAGGTCGCGTCAGCAGGGCCCTCGCCATTGAGCCGTCGTTGGCGGAGAAGCCGCGCCCAAAAGATATCGGCGAGACGCTGAGTCAAGCGTTCAAGAAATTCACACGGGATGAAGTGGAAAGAAGGTTCTGTGAACAGGGCTTGCCCCCCGGTTCAGTGTACGAGCTGGGCGAGGTATTCGAGGACCCGCAGGTGATCCACAACGAGATGGTGGTAGAGACAGAGCACCCGGCCTATGGCCGCGTCAAGCTGACAGGATTTCCTGTGAAACTGTCGCACACGCCGGCCACGTTGCGCAGGGCGCCTCCCACGGTCGGCGAACAGAACCAAGAGGTCCTGCAGGAGTTCGGGTTCTCAGAAGATGAGATTCGGATCCTGCACGACAGCGCTGTAATCGGTTCAGAGGATAAAGAGGAATAGCCATGCCCCTCTCGACACCAATCGACGTTCGTCGCGGCATGACAAAATCGTCAGACGTTTCGTATCCGCTACGTTGGGGCATCATTGGCACAGGCTCGGTCTCTGCTCAGTGGGTCTTGAGCCTGCGAGCGTGCGAAGGGGCGACGGTGACGGCTGTTGCGGCGCGCTCCGCCGAGCGAGCCACGAAGTTTGCCGGGCGCTACGGTATCGCTTCTGCCTACGGCAGCTATGCAGATATGGTGGCGTCACCGGATGTGGACATCGTGTACGTCGGCACAATCACCAGACTCCACAAAGAGCACACCCTACTCGCCATCGAGGCCGGCAAGCATGTTCTGTGCGAGAAGCCGCTGGCGGAGAACGCCGACGACGCGCGCGCCATGTATGCAGCGGCAGCAGACAAGAAGGTGATGCTGCAGGACGGCATGTGGACGAGGTTCTTTCCCGCTGTGGAGCATGCCCGCGCCGCCATTGAGGCCGGTATCATCGGCAACGTCGTGATGGTGCAATCTGATTTCTTCGATCCCATCTACACCATCCAGGCCGCGCCACTGGCGTTTGGCGCCGAGGCCGTGCCGACAGCCATCTCCGCCGCCGGACGCAAGGCCAGCGGCGCCATTGTGGCATACGGTGATGAACGGTGTGCCGTGCTAATGTTCCCACCTTTCAACAGCGAGCTTGCCGAAGTAACGGAGATCATCGGCAGTAAGGGCCGCATCACCCTGGGACAGCCGGGCCACTGTCCGACGCGTATCACGATACGAGTTCCGAATCCGGAAGGGGTGCCATCACGATACATGACCGCTAACGAGCCAGCACCGACGCAGCACTTTGAGTACCCATTGCCAGGGACCGTGAGTTTACCTAGGTGGAGTTTCCCGAATCAGCACGGCTTCCTCTACCAGGCTGAGGCTGTGCATCGCTGTTTAGCTGCAAACCTGGTCGAGTGCCCCCAATACGGCAAAGAAGAATCGCTACACGTACTGGACGTTCTGACCGGGATCAACGAAGCCAGGCAGGCGGCAAACTCCTAGTCCAGTCAGGCAGGCCAAGTACGCGCCTGCCCATCTGCTTCGCTGGAATCTAGTCAGACCCAAGCACGCGCTCGGCGATTTGGTTGAGCTGTGCTTCCCTGCAACCTAGTCGGGAAGCCCAAGCACACGCTTGGCGATGATATTGAGCTGCACCTCGTTGGTGCCACCGGCAATGGAGGAACCCCTGGACGACAACCACATGCGCGACAATGCCAGTTCCTCCTCGCTGAAGCCGTCCCCTTCCCAACCGAACGACTGCGTGCCGCGGGCCTTAACCAGCAAATCCTGCTGCATCTTACCCAGATCTGCACCGTAGAATTTGAAGATCGATGTGGTCGCTTCAAGCGTCTTTCCCGCCTCCGACTCCGCCACAACTCGCTGCTGAGTCAGCGAGAACGATTGGCCATTCATGCGGTGCTGGACGATCTCATCGCGCAAGATGGGATCGGCCAACTTCCCTTCATCAACCCCGATGTAGTCCATGGCCACCTGAGGCAATGAGGCAACTTTCTGTTCCCCCGATAACCTTGCGCTGGCGGCACCGGCCAATGCCGGTAGACCGGATCTCTCATGCTGCAGCAACCTTTTCGCCACGGTCCATCCCTGATTGACCTTGTGGACCAGATCATCCTTGGGGACGGCGACGTTATCCAGAAATGTCTCGCAGAACGGGGACGATCCACTGATCAACCTGATCGGCTTGATGGTGACACCGGGGCTGTCCATGCGGAACAGTACAAAACTGATGCCCTCGTGTTTGGGTGCGTCCGGGTCGGTGCGTACCAGGCAAAAGATCCAGTCAGCAGGTTCGGCTCCGGAGGTCCAGATCTTCTGTCCGTTCAGCAGGAAGTGATCACCCTGGTCCTCCGCCTTGGTTGACAGACTCGCCAGATCCGATCCTGATCCCGGCTCGCTGTAGCCCTGACACCAGCGAATCTCGCCACTCGCAATCCTCGGCAGATGTCTCGTCTTCTGCTCCTCATTGCCGTATTCCAGCAGCGTCGGCCCTATCATGACCACACCGTGACCCGCAAGGGGCGAGCGGGCATTGATTCGTGCCATCTCTTCCAGCAGAACCACATATTCGTCCTTATTCAGATCGGCACCACCGTACTCCTTCGACCATGTGGGCACGGTCCAACCCCGCTCAGCCATGCGGTCGAGCCACACATAGGAATCGGGATTGGGGCTGCGTACCTTCGAGCCACCCTCCACTACCTCTTCACTGACCATGGGTTTTCTCATGGATTCAGGGCAGTTTTCGTCAAGCCATGCCCGGGTGTCTACGCGGAAGTCGTCTATTACACTCATCTGTTCTTCTCCGTCTTACCTGCGAATAGAGCTCACGGAGAGGATCGGCCGATCCGCTCCTTAAATCCCTTGAATTGTGGGGGTCATACTACTCAGGTCGCCCGCATATGGCAAAACATGACCTACAGCGTAGTATTCGCCGAAGGTACGGGTAAATTGCCCGCTGATCGGATATTCGCGCCGTGATTGACCAATCGCGACTACAATAATAACGAATGTCGTGATTTGAGGTGCTCCCATCGCAGTTACCTACGCCATTGACAAAGAGCAGCGCCTGGTGCTCGCCGAGATACAGGGAGAATGTTCGCTTGCAGAGCGGGAGACTCTTCTGGACGACCTGGCTTCCGATCCCGCTTACAGGCAGGGATTCAATATCCTGTACGACCAAAGGGAATGTACGTCAGCTCTTTCGGCAGCGGAGAATCGCACGCTGATACGCTACGCTGGACGTCACAAGCAGACGTTCGACGGCAGCAAGCTAGCCGTCGTTGTTGGGGAAGACGCAATGTCTGGTCTTGGAAGAATGCAGGATATGCTTGGCGGTCCCAAGATAAAAGTCACGCACTTCAGAGACTATCAAGAAGCTCTCCACTGGGTAACGGATAGGCCGTAGCCCTACCCCCTCAGTGAAATTGAGGACTGAACTATGGCCGAAGCGCAAAACTGCGTCATCCTGATACTGCTTGGCCTCAATACGCCGCGGCAGCTCCGAGAAACAGGCCGTCATCCAGAAACCCTACAGCCTGGGCGGCCTTGCCCAGCAACTGCGGGTCACCCTCGACACTTGAGCGCTCGTTAGCAGAGGGTGGCTTTCTGCTCTCAGCGCGTTTACAGCCCGTATTCTGTCCTCGCTATGATGCTATCCTGCAGCGGCCTGCCCAGTTGCGTAAAGAAGGCGTTGTAACCGGCTACCTTCACGGTCAAGTCCAGGTGTTTTTCCGGTTCCTTTTGCGCAGCTCTGAGGGTGTCTGAGGAAACCACGTTGATCTGCACGTGGTAGATCTTCTGATCCACAAACGTCCTGATCAGACCGTTCAGTCTGTGCACATCCCCATCCTTGAATATGCCCGGGTCCAGTCTCATGTTGAGTATGATGCCGCCGAGTATCTCGACGTTGTCGATCTTACCCACCGACTTTAGCACCGCAGTGGGACCCTTCACGTCCTTTCCGGGGCTCGGCGATGCCGCATCCGCCAGCGGCGTCGCAGCCAGTCTTCCCGAAGGAAGCGCCCCCACCTGCCTGCCGGCCGGTGCATAAGACCCCATAACGGATCCGCCGGGAGAGCCGGAGCCGCCGCGCATATTCTTGAGCTTGGTGAATTCGGTGACCCACTCGTGCAGCACCCAGGCGACCTCTTCGTCGGCATAGTCTTCGTCGTTGCCAAACTTGGGCGCCTCGAGGCACATCGTGCGGATGTCGTCAAAACCTTCGAAGTTGCTGTCGAGGGCATCACAGAGCTGATCCATGCTGATGGTCTCGTCATCGAAGACGAGCTTCTTGATGGCGGTCAAGGAGTCGCCAGCGTCGCTTGACCCGAGCGCTGCTCCGCCAATATTGAAGTTAAAGTGAGCCCCACCGTGTTCCCTGCTCATCCCCTTTTCTATGCAGCCCTCTATCAGGGCCGACTCGAACAGCGTCGGGGCGAATTCGATGATGGTCTGCTCTCTGACGTTACCGGCTATCTGGATATTTCTTCTCATCCATGCCACTTGAGCATGGTAGGCCTCCTTCACCTCTGCAAAGGACTTGAACTGCCTCGGGTCTCCGGTCTCTACCCCTGTCTTCACCTGATCGGTGCGTCGCAGGCCATTGGTCATGACCAGATCCAAACAGGCAGCGAGATTGGGTTGCTCGAAGTAGAGATAACCGGAGTCCTTACCCGGTATACCCATCTCGAGGCACCCGATGGGGGCTGCAGAGCGGGCATCCGCCAGCGTTACGGTGGGCCCTCCTGAGGTCCCTCGGGCCAGGGCCTGACCCACGAGGACATCGCTGTTGATGAACTCCGGATGCCCGCAACCCAGTGAAGTGAGCTGGCATGCCTTCACCAGCAGGGCATCGGGCATCTGGCTGTGTACCTGCACACTGAAATAGGGCTGGCCTAATCTCGTGTGCATCATGCCCTCGATAAACATATAGGACAGCTCGTTGGTGGCATCCTTGCCATCGGCCTTGAGGCCACCCACGGAAAGCGCGGCAACCGGAGGCGAGTGGTTGAACTTGATGAGACAACAGTCGATCAGCTCCTGCGCAGCATCCATCGTTATGCGCCCTTCGCTGATATCCGCGGCGTAGTAGGGATACAGGGTCTGATCCAGCCTGCCCACGCTCTGACCACCGGCATGGGGATTCTCCCACATGGTCAGCACCCAGGCGAAGTAGCATGACTGCAGCGCTTCGTGGAATGTCCTGGCGGGGTTTGCCGGTACCCGGTCACATACCTCGGCTATTTTCAGCAGCTCTGACTTGCGCTCGCTATCATCTTCTCGCTCTGCCAACTCTCTCGCCCTGGCAGCAAAGCGCTCTCCCAGCTCGGCGGCCGCCTGCATAGCCACAATCACGCCCTGCAGAAACGGAACCTTGGCGGACTCCTCGGGCTCGGCGCGATCCAGCCTTGCCAGAGCGTCCTCTGCTTGCTTCTTTATGCCCAGAAAGCCGATGCGGAGCACTCTGTCGTAGGCGACGATATTGTGGCCGTAGCCACCGGCTCTGAGGGTCCTGCTGTTCTGCTTCCAGTACGGTATGAGTTCGTCCACCAGTTCTGCCTTTTCCGCATCGCTGAGGCCATCCATATCGGGCATGTCAAAGCCTGCCATTTCCGGGCCGGAGCGGCGTGATCCCGCATCTCCTTGCAGACGGGCGACCAGACCAGGACTCGGTCTGACACTGATGGTGCGTGGCCTGACGTGAGCATAGCCCACGACGAGTTCGTCCGGGTGGATGTCGATGGGCGTCTCCCTCGCGATGGCAGCGAATACTTCTGCCCTTCGGGTAATGGTCGGCGAACCTTCCGTCTCCTTCATCACCCGAGTCTCAATACGGGCCCTATCGATCGAGGCGGCGGGCCTGAGGCTCAGATATTCTCCTCTGAGCCGTTCGACTTTTGGCGTAGGCTGTATGGTCAAAACCCTATGTAGTTGGGTTGGTTCGTTGGTGGTGATCTTGCTTGCTGCCTGACCCATTGGAATGTACCTCCCGGTAGCGTGTAGCCCTTGTTTGTATAATCCATAACGCTGATCCGGATGCTACTAAACGTCTATCTTTCCTGTCAACCACACGGGTTTCGGCGCCTGACAGCGGGATATGGAGACTGGCGCAGAAGAGGATTCTGCTTGTTATCGAATAACCGCTATCGGACTATACCGGTCTTTACAGGTACTGCCTATCACTGCGTGACTTGCCAGGAATTACTTTCGCGCAACCCCGCACGAGGTACAACTGCAACGGGCCATGGTCATCCCGTTGCGCTTGCACCGTCTCCCCTGCCCGTTCGAGCAGAGACGACACACAAGGTCACTATCGCGTTTGGGAGACAGTAGTGCTATGGTAGGGGGTCTTATTAATCCATGGGAGAGATCGATGCAAAAAGCGATCAGAAGAAGGATTTCACCTATCGACCTATTTAGCAAAGCAGTCATCGGATTGACCACGAGCCTCGTTGCCACCATTGGGCTGGCAGCAGGTGACGATATCAGCGGCAAGGTCAGTAGTGTCGACGGCGGTGAAGCCGGCGTTTGGGTCATTGCCGAGACCGAGGAACTGAAGACCGGCTATCGCAAGATCGTCGTCACCGACAACGAGGGACGGTTCCTGGTCCCGGACCTGCCGGATGCCACTTATTCAGTGTGGGTCCGCGGCTATGGGCTGCTCGACTCGGAAAAACAGACCAGCCGTCCGGGCAGAAGTCTGGCATTTAACATGAGGATTGCGCAGACGCCCAAGGAGGCAGCACAGATCTATCCCGCTAACTACTGGTTTGCGCTGTTGGATATCCCAAAACCAGAAGCGTTTCCCGGTACGGGTGATGATGGTAACGGCCTCGGCGAGCGCATCATGAATCAGGCACATTACATAAACCGCCTGAAGGATGGCTGCCAACTCTGTCATCAGCTCGGCAGTAAGGCGACTCGCGAGTTCTCCATGGCACAGCTCGACACCTATGCGAACACGCGTGTCGGCTGGGAGAACCGTATAGCGACGGGTGGAAATGCCGCTTGGATGGGCAGATATATGGATCATATGGGCCGCAAGCACACCCTCGATATGTTCAGCAACTGGACAGATCGCATCATGGCTGGAGAGGTCCCGGTGGCACCGCCACGGCCGGTCGGGGTGGAGCAAAACCTGGTGATTACCCAGTTGGGCTGGGCCCAAAAGGTCGGTTTTGTGCACGACAATGTCTCCACAGACAAACGTGACCCGACGATCAATAGCAAAGGTCCGGTCTACGGGGTCGGCGGGAGCTTCCTTGTGATAACCGATCCGGTTAAGAACGAGTCCCGCGAAATACGCGTCCCGAGGAATGACGACAGTCCGTACTCCAATACGCACAACCCGATGCTGGATGACAAGAACCGCGTCTGGATGACTTCGTCAGTGCGCGGCAGCGACAACCCGGATTGGTGCAAGGACTCGGATCATCCATCTGTGAAGCGTTTCCCCATACAACGCAGCACTCGGCAGATGTCGTTTTACGACGCCAACAAGGACGAGATGGTGACCTATGACACCTGTTACGCCACCCATCACCTGCAGTTTATGGACGACAAGAACGATACCCTCTACATCAGCGGCGACAGCAATGTGATTGGCTGGATCGACACCAAGGAATTTGACAAGAGCGGTGACAAGAAAGCCGCCCAGGCCTGGTGTCCGACGATTCTCGACACCAACGGTGACGGTAAGATCGGTGAGTACGTCGAACCGCGTGAACCGGTTGACCCAACCAAGGATAAGCGTATAGCCGGCTTCGCCTATGGCATCATCACCAACCCCATCGACAACACGGTGTGGTTCGCGAGGACTTCCCCGAGCGTGCCGGGGCAGATCGTTCGGGTCGATCCGAAGAACTGCTTTACGGAAAACTACGAGCCACCGTTCGAGACCGACGCGGTGCCAGCCTCGGAGTGGGGTCACGGTCCGCGCGGCATCGACATCGATACCAACGGCCTCATCTGGACGGCCCTCGGAAGCAGCGGACACATCGCCAGCTTCGATCGCAGCAAGTGCAAAGTGCTGAACGGACCCACAGCGACCGGCCAGCATTGTCCGGAAGGTTGGACGTTGCATCGAACGCCGGGCCCCATGCTGAAGGACGTCACATCCGAAGAAAACGCCGATTTCCACTATCTGATCTGGGTTGACCAGTTCAACGCGCTCGGGCTTGGAGAGAACGTTCCCATCGCCAACGGCTCAAACTCGGACGCACTCATCGCCTGGTTGCCGGACAAGCAGGAGATGGTCACGTTGCGCGTGCCTTACCCCCTCAACTACTTCACGCGGGGACTCGACGGGCGCATCGACGACCCCAAGGGCGGGTGGAAAGGCCGGGGTCTATGGGCCAGCAATAACAGTGGCGCAATCCATCACAGCGAAGGCGGCAGAGGCTCGATCGGCTACATCATGCAATTCCAGCTTCGACCGGACCCGCTGGCAGACTAAATCCCGTCGGCCGGTGACGTGACCTAAGATCACGTCATCGGCCGGGCATGGGGAAGACCTCCAATCAGATTGACGCGACAATGAATATCGAACTGACCCTGGAGGAGACACGCGTTCTCGGCTCTCTGATGGAGAAAGCCGTCACCACTCCGGATCACTATCCGCTGACTCTGAACGCGTTGACCAACGCGTGCAACCAGAAAAGCAGTCGCGATCCGGTGATGGCTCTCGATCCAGGCGTGGTGCAACGAACCGCCCGTCAGCTAGACGACAGACATCTAGTCAGCAGGAACGAGAACTTCAAGAGCGGCGTGGAAAAATACGCGCAGCGCCTGTGCAACACGCACCTTGGAGAGCTTCAGTTCAGCGAGGCGGAATACGCCATCGTTTGTGTACTGCTGTTGCGAGGTCCTCAGACGCCGGGCGAACTGCGCACGCGATGCAATCGACTGCACCCCTTTGCGGACAACCAGGAAGTGACCGACGCGTTGCTCGGGCTGATGCAGCGCGAAGGCGATCCCATCGTGGCCAGATTACCGCGCACACCAGGTCGCCTGGACTCCGAGTACGCCCATCTGTTTTCGGGAGAGATCGAGTCGGTGCCGGTTGAGGCAGACGTCACTACCCGAGCGCCTCGAGACAGTCGTACCTCTCGCCTGGAGAGCAGGGTAAGCGAGCTCGAACGAGCGCTGACCGAACTGGCGGAGAAGTTGGGCGAGACGATCGATCTCCCGGCAGCGTCGGATGACGGCGAGGACCTCGGCGAGTAGGCGCTAACGGCCCTTCCATGCCGGCGGCCTCTTCTCGAGGAATGACGCTACGCCTTCTTTGGCATCTTCCGAGTCGCTGGTCGACTGAAAGCGACTGGTCTTTTCAGCCCCGAACACATCCAGCGACCATTCCAGCGAGCCATAGGTAATCTCCTTGATCGCCTTGATGGAAAGCGGCGCGCCGTAGGTGATTCTGGCAGCCATCTCCATGGAGGCGGACAGTAGCTCGTCCGGCGGCACCACCTTGGTTACGAGGCCTATGCGCTGCGCTTCCTCTGCATCGATGATTTCGCCTGAATACATCAGTTCCAGCGCCTTGCTGAGGCCAACGACATAGGGCAGAAGATAAGGCCCGGCACCGGTGTCCGGGACGATGCCGCGCAAGGGGAAGACCCAGCCAAAACGGGCCTTCTCCGATGCGATGCGGATATCACACTGGATGGTCCACTCAGCGCCCATGCCAACGGCAGCGCCGTTGACCGCCGCAATCGTCGGTTTCGGGATACGCGTCAATTGCCACATGCCCGGCAGCACCGAGTCCGGCAAATCCACCTTTTTTATACGCTTGGCCCGCTCCCGTCCCGCTTCGGCGTGGTCCCGGGCTATGCCCTGTCCGACATCCGTACCGGCGCAAAAGGCACGGCCGTTGCCGGTGAGGATGACCCCCCTGACTGCGTCGTCGATGATGATCTCGTTGACGAGGTTGGTGAAGTCACCGAGCATGTCGTCCGATACCGCGTTCATCTTCTCGGTACGATTCAAGGTGATGACGGCGATACCCTCCTCGAGGGTGTAGAGAATGTTGTCTTCAGCCATGGTTCTATGCTCCTCTGCTGGTTTGATTGCTGCACGCAGTAGTACTACATCCTCCCGCAATGATCAATGGATGATGGGTAGACCGGCGGGCCCGCTACTTTTCCCCACGTTGCAGATTTGTATCAAAGCTGCATTTTGAATAGTATCTGGCCGACAGCTATCACCGACAAGCATCACCGACAAGCATCACCGACAAGCATGACAGACAGGAAGGTATCGAGGAGAGCAGCCATGAGTCACGAAAATATCCGTTACGAAATCGAGGATCGCGTTGCAACCATCACCATCGACCGGCCGGAGCGCCGCAACGCCATGACCTACCCTATGAACGCGGAGTATGGCCGGCTGGTCAACGAGGCCAGCAACGACGACAGCGTACAGGTGTTGGTGCTAACCGGTGCCGGTGGTGCCTTCTGCGCCGGCACCGACCTTTCCGCTCTGGAAGCTCAAGAGCCCGCCGATCGTGGTGGCGGCGCGCCCGACAGTGGCGACGACGCGCCGGCTGCCGAACCCGGCCGTGGCTGGTGGGCGCTGGCAGACTGCCCCAAACCGACCATCTGCGCCATCGACGGGCCGGCTGTAGGTATGGGAGCCGAGTTCACCAGTCATGCGGACATCCGCATTGCCAGTACGCGGGCGCGTATCTCCTGGATCTTCGCACAGCGCGGACTGGTTCCGGATACCGGTGCCGGTACCTGGCTTCTGCCGCGTCTGCTAGGCGTCCCGCGGGCGATGGAATTGCTGTACACGGGTCGGTTCTTGTTAGCAGACGAGGCGAAGGAAATCGGATACCTGCAGTCGGTGGTTGAGCCTGACGAACTTGTAAAGGCGACGCGCGAACTCGCAGATGCGATTCTGCAGGGCTCGCCATTTGCACACCGTCTGACCAAGGGCCTCGTCTACGATGGTTTGTCCAGGAGCGCCGCAGAGCACATCCCGGAAAGTGGTAAGGCGCTGCAGGCATGCTTCGGCAGCGAAGACCACAAGGAAGGTGTGCGGGCATTTCTGGAGAAACGCGAGGCGAGGTTCACGGGGCGCTAACAGGCCTACTGATCGCGACACCATACTGCCGCGCGAGCTATATAACGGGCGCGACTCTGATTAGTCGGTGGTGATCGCTTACTTGTAGGTACTGAAATCTACCCCGCGCTGCTCACCGCGCCGGGCCATCCAGACGTCGTCATTCTCAGGTGAGGCGACCCTTTCCGATTCGGGCTTCGGCTGCAGCGAAATCGCCTCGACCGGGCACGACTCCAGGCATACGCCGCAGCCGATACAGAGGCGTCGGTCGACGACGAAGGTATCGTCGCCCTCGCTGATGGCATCCACCTGACAGACCGACTCGCCGCAAAGACCGCACTCGGTGCAACCCTGCGCATCGATCTCCGAATAGAAGTCGGCGTTGACTACGCCGTCCAAACCCAGTTTGGTAATTCCCTTCAGTACGCCACAGCAACAGCCACAGCAGTTGCAGATGAAACTGTGACCGTTCTCGACGTTGCTCGTCATGTGAACCAACCCGGCCTCCTCCGCCTTTTCGATCACCTTGTAGGCCTCGTCCTTCGAGATGGCTCGACCCCAGGGTTGCTTATCAAAAAGTCCGGGGATTGGAGCGATGGCCAGGCAGACCTCGAGCGGTGAATCACAATTGTGACCCAGTATCCGCTCCTCGGTTCTGCAAACGCAGTCGTTCACCGCAAAGGACGCGCCGGTCTCGATGATTCCCGCGACCCGATCATAGGGCATCGCCTGCTGAGTGGGGGTGACTTGCTGATCTACCGGAATGGTCCGCATCAGCGCCGGACCTTTCGAGAAGAACGCTGCGCCGAAGTGATCGTAATACTGCTGGCACAACTCGGCCAATTCCTCGTCCATCCGATGAATCTGCATCTCCCAGATGCCGATCATCCACGGAAGCATCTTGAAGATGCGGCTGGGTCCAAGTTCAACTCCCTGAATCTGTCCCTTCTCCTTCCACATACGGGTCAGCGTTTCATCCAACCCGTCCAGCGGACGACCTGTTCGCTCGGCGATTTGAACGGGCGTCTCCATGGTCAAGCGGAGATCGCAAAAGAGATCGGCCTCTTCGGGCGTAAAGATCTTCTGCAGAATCTTGATCTCCAGTCCATCGTCGGTGGCCGGAAACCCGTTCGGAAGGGTGTCCAGTACCGTTGCCAGCTTGCGGTAGGGGTCGTCGCTCATGTTCGGGGCCTCGCGGTTGACGCAGATCTCACGGCTGCCTGCGGAAGTTGGAATAAATCACGTTTCCCGTGGGTTGTCAAAAGCTAAGCGTGGTGTCTTCTTGGCGCCCACTGCAATCCGCCTCGATCGCGCTCCGCATTGCGGGCATCCGTGGCGATGATGTCCGCTAGCGTGATAAATGTTATCCTCCAGGGAAAAACCCGTGTGGATACAGCATCTTATTCACGCAAGGCTGTCAGTCTGCAGGGATTCAAGAGGGGAAATAAGTGGCATTACTCAATCGTGTTCTAATAAGCAACCGTGGCGAAATCGCCATACGCATCGCCAAGGCAGCGTCGGCACTCGGAATCGAATCCGTCGGCGTCTACGCTCCCGTCGACAGTCTTTCGCTACACACTCGGTTCACATCGGAAAAGCGAGAGATTGGCGCCGTGGGCGGCAGTCAGAGTGACCCAGTCGGCGCTTACCTCGATGTTGACGCACTCATCCAAACCGCGAAGGCGAGCGGATGTGATTGCATCCATCCTGGCTACGGTTTCCTCTCGGAAAGCACGCCATTTGCCGAGCGGTGCGCGGCCGAGGGCCTCACCTTCATCGGGCCACCTGCTGCAGCGCTCGCCCTATTTGGTGACAAGATCCAGGCGCGCGCCCTGGCGCAATCGCTAGATATTCCAGTCGTGCCCGGCAGCGCCGATGCGCTCAGCGCACCGAGTGAAGCGGTTGAACTGGCTCACGATCTTGGTTATCCGGTCATGCTTAAGGTCTCATTAGGTGGCGGCGGTCGCGGCATGCGCACGGTCGCAGCCGACGAGGAGATGGACGAAGCATTCGAACGCTGCCGCAGTGAGGGGACAGCGGCCTTTGGTGACGGCTCGGTCTTTGTTGAAAAGCTGATCGACCGGCCAAGGCATATTGAAGTGCAGATTCTGGCGGACTCGCACGGCAACGTCGTGCATCTGCACGAGCGGGACTGCTCGGTGCAACTGCGCAACCAAAAGGTGGTTGAGGTGGCGCCCGCACCGGCACTGGACGACGCGCTGCGGGAGAAGATCCTCGCCGATGCAATCAAGCTGGTGCAGGCGGCATCCTATGTCAACGCGGGAACGGTGGAGTTCCTGGTCTCTCCCGAGACCGGCGAGCACTTCTTCATCGAATGCAATCCACGGATTCAGGTCGAACATACCGTCACCGAACAGGTGACCGGTATCGACATCGTAGAGGCGCAGTTCCACATCGCATCCGGCGCCACGCTGGCATCCTTGGATCTGTGTGATCAGCAGGCCGTCGGTACACCGCGCGGTTATGCTATTCAAGCCCGAGTGGTAGCACAGAGCGCAGGCACCATCACCGCCTACAAAGAACCGTCAGGGGTGGGTGTGCGAGTCGACGGTTGCGGCTACCAAGGCTACACACCGCCGCCGCAGTTCGATCCATTGCTGGCCAAACTGATCTGCGCATCCAACTCCTCTTCCTCCTTCGAATCAGCGGTGGATCGCACCGTTCGCGCATTGGACGAATTCCACATCGGCGGTCTGCCCACGAATCTAGAGCAATTGCGAGCCATACTCACACATCCCGATGTTCGGGATGGCGATGCCCGCACGTCGTTACTGGCTGAACACCCGGATATTACCGGCGCTTCCGCCTCCGGTAGCGGCAATGGCACACTGGCCCTTTTGGAACAGCAAGCAGCGAGCATGGGGCCCGCGCATGCTATCGCCGGGGCGCCAGCCGCAGCCGACGCTGCCGTCGCGACTGCGATGCCATCGCTACAGGTGGCCGATGGTGAACGAGCAGTGGAGTCCCCCATGGGTAGCTCCGTAGTGGAGATCAACGTCAGTGAAGGCGATGCAGTAACCACAGGTGAATCGATGTTGGTGATCACCGCGATGAAGATGGAAACGATCATAGCAGCGCCGTGCCGAGGCGTGGTAAAAGCCCTGCAGCCCCTCAGCCCCGGCGATACAGTCGCAACCGGACAGGTGGTAGCGGTCATCACGCCAGCGGAGGGTGAAGGTGACCAGGACTCCTCCCAAGGACAAAGAGGTGATCAGACGTGGGGGCCAATACTGGATGAGGTCGCTGCATTACAGAACCTAGCTCAGGAAAGACTGGCGCCGGGCTCGGACGATCCCGGGGTGGTGCGGCAACGAAGTCGCGGCAAACTCACCTGCAGGGAGCGCATCACGCTGCTGCTGGACGAAGGGTCCTTCCGAGAGGTAGGCAGCGTTGCAGGATTCGCCACCTATGACGAATATGGTGACATTGCGGCATTCACCGCTGCCAACCATGTTGGTGGCTGGGGCAAGATCGAAGGCCGCACGGCGATTGTCTGCGGCGACGACTTCACCTCTCGCGGCGGTCACGCCGATGGGGCGATAGGTGCCAAGAGCGGATACCTAGACCGCCTTTCAGTGGAATTGCGTGCACCGTCGGTAAGGATGCTGGACGGCTCGTCAGGCGGCGGCAGCGTGGCGGCCATGGTGCCGGCACAAAAGAAGGATGGCGACAGCAGCGCCAAAGAGAGCTCCGGCGCCATCAAGGCGGGCAGACCACGAGTCGCCGGTGGCGGCGGATCGTTCCTGCCAGGACACCTCGGCAGCAATATGTTTACGCACCAACTCAGCACCGTTCCCGTCGTCAATATGTTGCTCGGCAGCGTGGTGGGCATCGGAGCAGCCAAGGCCGTGCTGGGTCACTTCTCAGTTATGGTCCGCGACATCGCACAGTTGTTCGTGGCGGGACCACCGATCGTATCCCACGCCATGGGCTACGACATTACCAAGGAGGAACTCGGGGGTTGGCACATCCACTGCAAGAACGGCTCGGTGGACAACCTCGCGGAGACGGAGGAAGAAGCGGCGCAGATGGTCAAGACGTTCCTCTCCTATCTGCCCTCAAGCGCCTATGACAAACCGCCTGTATTAGCGCCGAACCCAAGCGACCCGATAGATCGCCGTGACGAGGAGCTCTTTACGATCATACCACGCAAGCGAATCATGACGTTTGACATACGCAAGGCCATCAGGCTGATGGCAGACAGGGATTCCTTCTTCGAGATCGGACCCCACTGGGGCACGGATCAAGTCACGGGGTTCGTGCGATTCAACGGCCATCCGCTCGGTGTCATCGCCTCGGACAGCAGACACGTCAACGGAGGCGCACTGACTGCCGACGGCTGTGACAAACTGACGCGCCACCATGACCTTTGCGATCTGTTCCACATACCAATTCTCAACCTGATCGACAATCCCGGTTTCGCCGTTGGTCTCGAGCACGAAATGGCAGGCACCATTCGCAAGGGTGGCGAGTGGATGGTCGCCTTCTCCCAGGTCAACGTACCCATCTTCACTGTGGTCATGCGACGCAGCTTTGGCGTGGCGGGTAACAACTTCGCTACGCCGCGATCGCAGCCCGCGATGCGCGTAGCATGGCCCGCGGCCGACGTTGGCGGCATACCGCCTGAAGGTGGCATCGAGGCCGCCTACAAGCGTCAGTTGGCCGAGGCGGAAGACCCGGTCGCACTAAGGGCGGAACTCGACGCACGCATCGAAAGCGCGCGCGGGCCGGTGGGACCGCTCAACAAGTTCCAGCTGGAGGAGATGATCGATCCGAGGGACACCAGGCGACACATCTGTGAGTGGATAGACATCGCCTACAACATGATTGCTCAGCCATCCCGGCTGGTGCCAAGAGCACTGCAGTTCAGGCCTTGATCGACACCGGCGTCAATACCCGCCGAATTCCCAGGCAGCATCCAGCATGGCCACGACGTTCTCCGCCGGGACGTCAGCCTGCACGTTGTGAATCTGGTTAAAGATGAAGCCGCCACCGGGTTTGAATATCTCTATGCGCTCGCGCACGTGATCCCTGATCTCGTCCGGAGTGGCATTTGGCAGAATCGACTGGGTGTCACAGCCGCCCCCCCAGAATGTCATCTGATCACCAAATTCCCGTTTGAGCATTGCCGGGTCCATGTCCGCCGCCGAGGTCTGTACCGGATTGAGTATGTGCACCCCCTCGTCAATGAACTCGGGGATCAGGTTTGAGATGGCCCCGCAAGAGTGCAGGAACACGGCAACGTCGGAGTGCTCGCCGACATACTGATAGATGGCACTGTGGCGTGGTTTGATAAATTCCCGATACATCTCCAGCGAGACCTGCGATGCATACTGCGTGCCGAGGTCATCACCCATCTGTATGATCTGTATATAGTCGCCGACAGCTTCCAGGTAACGCTTGAGGTTGGCCAAGTGAAGCTCTGTGAGCTTGTCCAGCAACGCATGGGTGAATTCAGGGTCGGCGGCCAGATCCATCATAAACTGAACCCAGCCCCGCAAGGATTGCCCCGACTCGATGATATTGCCACCGAACCCACCGAGAATGGCATAGTCCGTATTTTCATAGAGCGCCTTAGCCCGCTCGTGTACACGATCCAAGTACCGATCGGAGAGCTGCCCCGGCTGCCACTCCTGCAGCTCATCCACACTCGTCATCTTCGCAAGCGGGTGGTACGCGGGCTCGAAGTAAAGGCATCCCCGGGGTGACCGGGATCGTACGTTGCCCTGCGAGTCCTTGATTACAAAACCGCCCGTACCATCGCTCTCCGGATTGAACCCAACCCTAACGAGCGCATCGGAGCCATCCTCGAGGACGTATGGCTTCCATCCTTCCGGCCTGCTCCCCCAGCTATTGTTGACGTCCACCACATCGAGATGAAAACGATCGAGGATCGGTTGCTCAATTTCCCCGAGCTGCTGCATGGTTTCGTAGACGCGTATCTCGCCCTCGTCGATGCCGAGATGCTGTTTGAGTTTTCGGTACGCGATCGCCATGATGCCCGTCGATCCCATGGCGCCGAGATCAATGGGCACGCGGTCGGGCTCTTCATGGCGGATTGCTGCCAAGACTCGTTCTCTGCTGTTCATCCACACACTCTCTGCCGAATCTTCGTCGAGACTTTATACCGATCCCGCCAAATAGTAAAAGCGTGCCAAGGCCGGATCGACGCCAACACCAGAAAACCGACCTTTATTTGCCGTCCTTTTAAGCGTGGCCGACCGTCAAGTAGCTGACGCTCGATTCTGAACATGTACTGAAACGTCACGGTTGTATAGCATCCCTTGGGTCGCCTTCCGTATAATGGGATCACAGATCATCTCCCCAATTGAGGACAACACATGGCATTTCACGAACTTCGGCAATACAAGATTCTCCCAGGCAAGATGGACGACTGGGTAGTATTTATGGAATCCGTAGTTATCCCCTTTCAAGTTGCCAAGGGCATGACCATCACGGGCAGCTATCGTGGGGAAGAAGATGACTCAATCTACGTATGGACGCGCCGCTTCGCCAGCGAGCAAGAGAGAGAAACTCTCTACAAGGACGTGTACGAAAGCGAGGAGTGGCAGAACGAGATTGCACCCAAGATCCCGGACATGATGGATACAAAAGGTACCAACGTGCAGAGAATCGTGGCAACACCGAGGAGTCCGGCTCAGTAGGCGTAGTGGTACGGTATGACTGGCAAATCGGTCCGACGGAGCACAGTTGTTGGGACTACTCTTCCGACCTGGTTCTAATCCGAACAGAAAAAACCAAAAAACTGTTGAAATAGACACCAGGAACCCACAATAATAACAGCCATGTCACAGAATCGAGGACAACCGGTCTGAGTCACTCTCGTATGTTTCTTTCTTCACAGAGCGCCCGTAGCTCAGCTGGATAGAGCATCAGGCTTCGAACCTGGTGGTCGGGGGTTCGAATCCCTCCGGGCGTGCCAATTAACTGCCCCCAACAAGCCTTGATGGCGCGGCCTGTTAACTATTCCTCCAACTGTTAACTATTTCATGATCACCGATCCCATATTACGCCTCCACAGAGAGCCTGGACATTGTTATTGCATCTGTTCTGGGTAGTTCCATCGTGATAACACTTGGCGGAGATTCTGACCGACAGGACCACTGAAGACGATGGCCTAACCTGGTTAATGTACGCTGGTAATCTCGTGCAGGATGGCAGGCATCTCCCCCAGCCCGCCGTCTGGCACCGAGATACCTCAGCAGCCCGTTACGTTCTCTGCTGTGAAGATGATCACGTTTGGGGTTCTGCCACGATGATGCGGCAACTGCGGGTGTGTTTGAGGGGTCCTCCCAATTGACGGTAGAAAGTGTTCTAATCTGGTCAGATCGCGTAGTGTAACCAGGACCCTCCCCTATGGTCCCCTACCTCATTGGCTTGCGCGGCGCTTGCCGCCAACAAGCCGGCTGTGATTGAGGCGATGACGGATCCCGGGAAGATCAGGTAGGCGGAACATATACAACTGACGATGTGCAGTCTGGTGCTGTGCAGATGAGAGGAGAGAACTGATGAAATACAGTTTGCTGAGGATCACAGCCGCATTCATCATCGCATTGATTGTCACGGGCGCTGCGACCGGCGCCAGCGACGCGCTGACCGCTGACGAAATACTTGCGGCAATCGGTGGTGAGAATCGAACATCCGGTGATAGTGCCCGGGATGCGGGCAGGAAGCCGGCACAGGTCCTCGAGTTTCTCGGCTTGCAGAAGGGCATGACCGTACTGGATGTTATGGCGTCAGCCGGCTGGTACACAGAAGTACTGGCACTTTCCCTTGGTGAGTCTGGGAAGGTCCATGCCCACAATACACCGGGAATGCTGAGGTTCCGTGGGGGTGCCAACGACAAGGCGCTGAACGCCCGTTTGGCCGATGGGCGATTGGCCAACGTGAGCCGAATCAACAGCGATTTCGACGGCATGGGTATGAACAGCGAGGTCGATCTGGCAATCACTGCGCTGAATTTCCACGACATCTACAATAGCGACCCGGAAGGTGCGGTCCAGATGCTCCGGGAGATCAAGTCAACGCTCAAGCCGGGTGGTATCCTGGGCGTGATTGATCACAACGGTGCGGCTGAAGCTAACAACGCTGGTCTGCACCGCATGCTCGAGTCGCAAGCCATCGAGGCTGCGAAGAAGGCCGGATTTGCCGTCGAGACGAGCGATATCCTCAAGAACTCGGATGACGATCACACCAAGATGGTGTTCGCCGGTGACATCAGGGGCAAGACCGATCGGTTTCTTCTGAAGCTGACGTCACGTTAGGGTAGCTGGGCGGGTCCGAACTAATTGGTGGGCTCAGCACGATCACGATGGGAGGGAAGCCGCAGATCGATCTCGTCATCGAAGCGTTCGTGGGATACCCCGCGCTCTCACCGGATGGCCGGTCGATCGTGTCTTTGTGGCGCGCAGTTCTATTGGAGCCGTTGCTACGTCAGTATTGGCGCGTTCGATTGACGATGCTGCTTACTAACCTGCGGGGGAATCATCTATGAAGGCACTGAAAACCACCGGCATTGTGCTCGGCGTGATCCTCGCGCTGCTGCTTGGGGTCTACTTCTCAGGATACGGTCAAACCCTCTTCTTCGCCGCCACCACGACTTGGCTCAAGCCGGCGGGGGATTTCGATCCATCTGCTGCGGCACCGGCGCCGGACTACTCGAAAGACGAGTACTGGGCAGCATTGCCGTCACTGGATGATCCGGCGGATCTCGTACCTGCTGGGGTCACGGCGATTGTGCAAGGTGAGGGCACGGTCGACTCATTCTTCATCCACCCGACGGGTTATCTCGTCAACAAGAGTTGGACCTCGCCACTCGATCCCAACAGCGGCACTGAGGAGAACACACGGTTCATGATGGCGAATCAGGCCAGTGCCCTCAACGGTTGCTGCAACGTCTACGCGCCACGGTACCGGGAAGCCACCATCTTCTCGTATTTTGTCTCCGAAGAAGAACGCGACGTGGTACACGACTTCGCATATCAGGATGTGCTGCGGGCGTTCGAGTATTACCTTGAGCATCACAACCAGGGGCGCCCCTTTGTCATCTCGAGCCACAGCCAGGGAACACATCACGCGCGCCGTCTGCTGCGGGAGAAGATCGACGCGACGGATCTGCATGAGCGCCTGGTGGCAGCCTACATGATCGGCAGTGTCATTATTCCCCTCTCTCCTGCCTGGTTCGATTCGATGGATAACATTGGGCCCTGTCAGTCCGCAACGGATACCGGCTGCGTCGTACATTGGGATACCTTCGGTGATGGCGGCACCGGCATCGAGCGTGAGGTCGACAGCCTCTGCACCAATCCGCTGAGTTGGCGGGTCGATGACGAAATGGCTGACGCGAGTCTGAA
>CEPV01043100.1_pt1 | contig 34291 bp, 33 predicted proteins | sample 530451 | NCBI WGS metagenome assembly CEPV01 (sample SAMEA2620097, study PRJEB7988) | marine metagenome | isolation source: saline water (ENVO:00002010), including
AAGGATATAAATCTTGAAAAACTGTATATCTTCCTACGATTCCTAAACAGGAAACTCCCCAAAAAACAAACTAAAAAATTGACGGATCTATTCTCTTATGTGGATTTGGAATATTTTAGAATAGAGAAGAAACACAGTCAAAAAATATCTTTGGTAAAAGAAGAAGGGGGACTAGAACCGATTTCAATCGAAGTTGGTGGGACTCCAACTGAAGAACCGAAAAACCACTATCCCATATCATCCAAGTTCTGAACGAGAGCTTTGGTAGTGACTTGACTGATGAGGATAAAGTAAACTTGGGGAAGATTCAAAAACAACTCCAAGATGATGAAGCACTAAAGAAGGAGGTTCAAACTTCTGACAATACGGAATCCAACAAGAGGTTCGTGTTTGACAAGAAGTTCGATGTATTCCTTCAAGGTTTAGTGGATGAAAGTTTGGACTGCTACAAGAAACTGACCGAACCCAATCGATACAAGTATGTGAAGGAGAGGTTTTACAAGAATTATTCTGAGGCAGTCCGAGTGAATCCCCTGAGATAGATGAATGATTTGAAACACAATTATAAAATTTCAATCTATCCGATCTCAAAAAGCGAGTTCTTATCAGGCGAGCGTTTTGACGATTACCTGGACGATCTGGAGCACGCTCGCCCGGGCGTGCGAAAAACTTCCCGGCAAACCGGTCTTTTTGCTGGAGAACCGGGTTTCCGTACCTGTTGGCGGTGATTGGTGTTCTTAGAAGCAGGAAAACAAAACACAGGGGGTGTGACATGGGAAAGTATCTTTTTCGGGCTTCATACACTACGGAAGGTGTGAAGGGCCTCCTCAAGGATGGTGGTACGTCACGTAGAGCCATGGTGGAGAGCCTATTAAGGAAGATGGGCGGCACACACCCTAGAAGCGTTTTATTATGCCTTTGGTGATGACGATGTGTACCTCATCGTAGATGTTCCCGACAACGTGACATTCACTGCAGTTTCGCTAGTAGTCAACGCCAGCGGGGCAGCCAACGTCAAGGCCACGGTTCTGTTGACACCAGAGGGGATTGATGAGGCCACCAAGCTAACCATCGACTATCGGCCCCCTGGACAATAGCGGACAACCGGGTTTCCGATTGCGTAAAAACAACAGGGTCAGGTCTTGAATCTTGACAGCCATCACGACAAGAAACTATAGGATTCGCTATAATTTTAGCTACACATAAAAAGGATCAAACATGGCTCGTCCCTTGAGAATAAACTATCCGGGGACATTTTGATTGAATCGACTTTTCTTTCATACAAAAAGCATTTATAGATTGTGTCCGATGCTTTCCCGGTTCTCTAAAGGCATCGATAATCTCCGGATTGCCTTTCGGTGGGGTGTTCTTTCCAGTGTTCAGCCGTTTATTCTTAGTCATTTATAATCAAATGGATAGCTTCACCATCCGTGGCCAATGCGGCTTCAAAAAAGGTTTCTGCCAGCGTCGGATGGGCAAAAACTGTTTTTTTAATCCCGCTCACATCGATCCCATTTTGCATCGCCAGGCAGGCCAGTGAGATGAGCTCAGTTACTTGAGGCCCGATCATGTGAACGCCTAAAACCTCCATGGTTTTGGAGTCCGAAACGATCATGACCAGCCCCTGGTCATTACCAATGGTGCCAGAGCGGCCGTTGCCGATGAAGTGAAACTCCCCCACCTTAGTGCTGCGGCCGGACTCAAGGGCCTCGTCTTCCGTCAATCCCACGGTGGCAACTTCCGGGTTACCGTATACACAATTTGGGTAAAAAAGCGGCTGTTGAGCGGTGTCTTTACCCAGAATGTGATTTACAGCCATCATGCCCTGGACAATGGCCTTGTGAGCCAGATACGGAGGGCCGGCCGCATCACCCACCACGTAAATGCCTTTCACCTTGGTCTCCAAATTGGGTCCATATTCTAATATTCCATCACTTGACACTAAATCCGTCGCCTCGAAATTTATACCATGGTAAGCCGGGCGCCGCACCCCGGTCATAAGGACTCTGTCGACCCGGACTTCCTGACGACCTTTGGCGGTCTCCAAAGTCAAGATTACTCCGTTGCCATTGGAAGGATGGGCTGCCAAAACTGTAGTGTGGGTCAGAACTTTTATCTGACGATCGAGCAAGGTTCTTTTGTATCGGTCGGCCAATTCCCAATACATACGGGGTAAAATGCGTTTTTCTTTTTCGATGATCACAACCTTTGTTCCCAGGTTGTGATAGATGGAAGCAAATTCCACACCCCTGTTGCCAGCCCCGATCACGGCCAAACTGCGTGGGATCGATTTGACGGAAAGGGCATCGTCGGTGCTCCAAATACGTTCACCGTCTGCATGAAGACCAGCGTCATAGATTGTTACAGCGCCTGTGGCCAATATGATTTTTGGGGCGGTTACTTCCTCCAGCTCCCCGCCTTGCCTCTTTATGGTTACGGTCTTGGGACCTGAAAATGAAGCCTCGCCGCGTAAGAGAGTGACGCCATTTTCCGCAAGAAGGTTTTGGACCCAGCTGCACGATCCTTCCACAACTAAATCCTTGTGTCCGGCGATGCGTTTGAGGTTGATTTTCATATCACCCCGCATGAAATGACAGTTTCGAACCCTCGAAATCATGAAGGTATCTTCAAGCAAGGTTTTGGTGGGCACACATCCCCGGTTCAGGCAGGTACCTCCCAGAGGACCCCGTTCCACCAATATTATTTGCAGACCTTTCTGGGCTGCTCGTATAGCCGCCGTATAACCACCCGGACCTCCGCCGATAACCAACAAATCACACTTGTTAATGGTCATGTCCCCATGCTCCTCGGCGCTCGTATCTTTATCCGTACTAAAGTTCGTGAAACCTGCATTACGCATTACCTGAGGATTTTTCGAAAAAGCTCCGGCTGCTCAATGATTTGTTTCAACCGCCCCAAAAACATTGCTGCCGGGACCCCATCGATGACGCGATGGTCGTGGGTCAAGCACAGATGGGTCAAGGTGCGAATAACAAGCTTTCCCTCGTATACGGCAGGTCTTGGGCCGATTTTTCCCATACCCAGGATGGCGTTTTGCGGCGGGTTGATAATCGGCGTCATGAAATCCACTTCCACCTTGCCCCCACTGCTCAAGGTGAATGTCCCTCCTTGGTAGTGCTCCGGTTCCAGTTGGTTGTTGCGAGCCTTTTTTGCCAGCATTTTAACTTCCCGGCTGACGGCCACCAGGCTCTTTTGATCCGCATTTCGCACGACCGGAACCACCAGGCCGTCTTCAAGGGCCACCGCCACGCCAATATGATACTCACCCCAAGAAATGATCTCATCCCCCATCACGGTGGAGTTGATGATCGGAAACTCCTTTAAAACAGATGCCAGCAACTTGACCAGCATATCAACAAAGGTGATCTTATCCCCGCCATGATCCAGCAGAAACTCCCGGCGAAAACCGGCCAGTTCAGTAAAATCCGTTTCGGAGACCACGGTTAACTGGGCTCCGGACTGCAGACTTGCCACCAGGTTGTCGGCGATGGTGCGGCGCATTCCCACAAAAGGAATACGTTCAAGGACCAATTGATCGCCCAAACCAGCCGCACTTACGGCGGAAGCCGTCTCCTGCTCCGTCTCGTCCTCAAAGGATAGGCGGACTCCCTCTTCTGCCTCTGTCTCATCAAAGATAAGACCCACCCCGTCCTCCGGTTCCTGGGACAGGCTGCTTTTATACGCTTCGAACTCCTGCGCACTGTCCGCCACAGCGCCCAACGTTTCCCCAATTTTGACCTTATCTTTTACCTTCTTGAGTTCGAACACCATGCCCGCAGCAGGAGCCTCGATTTCATAGTTAACCTTGGCTGTTTCGATGGTAACCACACCTTGGCCTTTATCTACCCTTTCGCCGTCGTCTTTGAGCCACTTGACAACGGTGATATCCTGCTGGGTCATGCCCAGTTTCGGCACTATAATCGGTGAAATCATTTCAGTGCAACTCCTCGTTTACTTAAGGCCTCACCAGTATCTTGACCACACCATGGGTGGAAAGAATTCGTTCAACCCCGGACCTTTGAACCTCGGAATCCACAAACCGTTACTCGATATCGATTACAGAGTGCGCTTTACGGCGCGCACGATGGAGTCTTTGTTCGGCAAGTAAAGATCTTCCAAAACCGGACTGCCTGGAATCGGCACCATGGGGGCAGCGATCCTTTGCACGGGGGCCTTAAGCAAAGAAAAATAATCCCCGCAGGCTAGCGCTGCCATCTCAGCACCCAGGCCACCCCTGATCCTTCCTTCCTCGACAGTAACCAAACGTCCTGTCTTTTCCACCGACTCAAAAATGGTGTCCTGATCCAGAGGAACGATGGTTCGCGGGTCAATCACTTCAATATCGATATCTTCCTGCGCCAGCTCCTGGGCCGCATTCAAGGCTTCGTATACCATGAATCCAAAGGCTACTACGGTCACATCTTTACCTTCCTTTCGAATTACGGCCTCCCCGAACGGGATGGTATATTCCTCTTCAGGGGCCTCGCCTTCAACGCCTCCCAGGATCAGTTTTTTATGCTCAAAAAACACCACCGGATCATCGCTGCGTATGGCCGATTTCAGAAGGCCTTTGGCATCATGCGGCGTGGAAGGTTCTACCAGGATAAGGCCTGGTGCTTGAAGAAGCTGTGATTCGAGGCACTGGGAATGACCGTAGGCCATACGGAAGCCAGCACCCACGGCGGTTCGAATGGTTATTGGGACAGCATACTGGTTTCCCGTGATGTAACGCCACTGGCCAAGATGGTTGCAAATCTGATCCATGGCCAGCATGGTAAAATCACAGAACATAAGCTCCAGAACAGGTCGACCTCCATTCATGGCAGCGCCCATGGCCACTCCTGTAATGGCATTCTCGGCAATGGGAGTGTTTAACACCCTTTCTTCACCAAATTCTTTCACCAATCCGGCGGTCTGACCAAAAGGACCGATGCGAACATCCTCCCCAAGCACGAAAACACTTGAATCCCGACGCATTTCCTCGGCCATAGCCTCATTGATCGCTTGCAAAAAGCTGATTGTCTTAGCCATTAGATCACCTCCTTTTGAGCATATACGTCCTCGAATAGATCATCCACCGTCGGATCTGGTCCCGAAAAAGCTTCTTCCACCGCGCTATCCACCTCGGTCTGGACTGCCTTTCTCAGCTCTTGATCCCTTTCGCCGGTGAGGATTCCCCGATCCTGGAGCTTCTTCTGACAGAGGTCTATAGGATCTCTTTTCCCCCATTTTTCCAGATCCTCAGACTTGACGTATTCTCCGGGATCGCCCGAATGGTGGAGTGCCATACGAAAGGTCTTATATTCGACCAGGTAAGGCCCCTTGCCGTTACGGGCATGTTCGATAGCTTTTTCTGTTACCTTATAGGTCGTCTCGATATCCTGTCCATCCACAATATCATACGGCATCCCGTAGCCCGCAGCTCTGATTGCCACGTCTTCGGTGGGATAGTGCTCGTCCATGTAAGCAAACTCACAAAATTGATTCGTGCATACAGCAAACACCACCGGCAACTTCCACAGGGCAGCCATGCACATGGAAGGATGTGCATCAGCTTGATTGCAGGTACCTTCACCAACAAAGTATAGGGTTACCTGGTCAGTTTTGCTCATCTTGGCACTAAGGGCCGTTCCCACGGCATATGAAAAATCCGATCCCAGACTGGAAACCAGACCTGGGATATTCACCTTTCGGTCACAAAGGTGCAAAGTCCCTTTTCCTTTGCAAAGTCCTGTCTTCTTTCCCAGGTATTCAAGCCAAATGTCTTTCGCGGTCATTCCCTTCCCAATATATTCTCCCACGCCCCGATGGGTTCCAAAGAGAATATCTTCCTGTCTCAAAGGCCCAGCCACCCCGATGGCCACTGCCTCCTGCCCGGTACCGAAATGAGACATCAGTTGAATTTTTCCTTCCTGCAAAAGCTTGCCGTGTGTTTGCTCAATGGCCCGGACTAGCAGCATTTTGCGGTAAAGTTCCAAGAGTTTTTCATTTTCCAAAGACATCGATCTCTCCTTTCTGCCCATAATCTCTCAGGGCTTTATCTATGATTAACTCAAAAAGGACGCCACCGGCGCCGATTGCATATAAGCCGCCCGGACGTGTCCCATTCCCTCCACATCGGTTTCAGCGTTCATCAAAACGTCAATGCCTTTATCCTTAAAACAGTTCAAATTCATTCCCATCCATATTTTCTCCAAAAAAGATCGATTTTTCTTTTACTCCACGTCTGATGAACTTAATCAATCGAAAACCACGGCACCCCTGATAAATCCCTCCGGCGGATCAGCCGTCTCTTTCAGGGTTCGGGGAAGGTCTTCCAGCGTGTAGTGAATATTATTGATCTTTTCAATGTCATATTTGCCCGAGTTGATGATTTGCATGGCGTCCGTGACGTTGCCTGCCTGGGCATGGTCGCAGGCTATGGTCACCCCCTTCACACCTCCTAATGTTAAGGGTTAATACTTTGGACGGTTAAGCCCTACGTCCTTTACCAAAAGGTTCCAATTCGTTTTCCAGGTATTATGTGAACATTTAATGTCCTTGCCGGCCTCTTATTCAGACCGATACCTCTATGAGGGCGAATCAGGAATTTATTTAACTCAAATTGGGATTCAAATTAAGTACCCAAAAATGCCCGCTGTACAACATCATGGGCCATTAGTTTCTTTATATCGCCTTTAAGAACAATTTTACCCATCTCCATGACATAGCCTCTTTCTGAAACCTGGGTGACCATATTAGCATTTTGCTCGACCAGCAACACCCCGATTTCATCCCTATTGATGTCTTTTATAATGCTTACCAATTCTTCAATAACTATCGGCGCTAGCCCAAGCGAAGGTTCATCCATAAGAATTATCTTTGGCATGGACATTAATGCCCGCCCGATTACGAGCATCTGCTGCTCCCCGCCGCTGAGGGTTCCCGCCTGTTGTTTTCGCCGTTTCCACAGGATAGGAAAACGGTCAAAAATGTCAGCCAATGCCCTGTTTATTATCCGTTTATCTTTCTGGAGATAGGCTCCCAATTTTAAATTGGCAAGGACACTCATATATGGAAAAGGTCTTCTGCCTTCAGGAACAAGGGCAATACCAAGTTTGATAATCTCATGGACCGGCAGAGCGTTTATATTTTTTCTGAGGAACCAGATTTCCCCCGAGTGCAAGGACACTGACCCGGTAATTGCTTTTAAGAAAGTGCTTTTGCCCGCGCCATTTGAACCGATAATGCTTACGACCCCCTTGGTGGCTACCTCGACATTAATGCCCTTAATAACCTCGGCTGTAGCGAAATGGACCTTTATGTTTTTCGTTTGTAGCAGCATTTTCGTTATCTTCGGATTTGGCCGGGATATCCTCCTTGCTTTTCTTTAACTCCTCGCTATAGCGAAATGGACCCTCATATTTTCGCGCAGCTCCAAGATAGGCTTGAATCACTTTACGATCTTTTTTGATCTGCTGGGGCGGACCTTCGGCAATCTTCATCCCAAAGCTTAAGACCACAATCCTCTGGCACAGACTCATAGTCGCTTTCATATTATGCTCGATCAATAGGAGCGTAATACTACTTTCCCATGCCTTGCGTATAAGCGTATTTGTTCGAACTACCTCCGCGGCGTTCATTCCACACAATGGCTCGTCGAGTAATAAAAGCTTGGGACGTGCTGCTAAAGCTATGGCAATGCCCAGGATTTTTTTATAACCGTGAGGCAGGCTTTTAGCGGGTACATCTTTCACTTCCCATAGTCCAGCGAATTGCATGATCTCCATGGCCCGTTCAACGATATGTTCTTCTTTCTCGTGGTACTTGGAAGTCCGGAAGATAGATTCCAGAAAGCCAATTCTGGGATTTAGATGGCAAGCTGCTATAATATTCAGCATTACACTGAAATCAGGAAACACGCTGGTCTCCTGGAAGGTCCTGACAATCCCATGTTCGGCTATTAAGCATGGTTTCTTATTGGTTATATTTTTATCTTCAAATCGTATATTTCCTTCGGTAACCCGCAGGACACCGGTGATTAGATTAAACAGGGTGGTTTTGCCAGCGCCATTGGGCCCTATGAGACCGACTATTTCGCCTTTGTTAATTTCCAGGTCAAGGTCGTCAACAGCAGCTAACCCGCCAAAGTATTTGGTCACTGAAGTCAGCTCAAGCACGGTTGAACCTCTTCTCATAAAATTTATCCCATTGTCTGCGCAAATCAACCAGCCCATCAGGTAGGAAGAAAATTGCCAGCATGAGCAAGCCTGCAAAAATAAACGGCTGAAACTCTTTCAAAGCGCGAATGAATTCCGGAAAGATAGTGAGAATGAAGGCACCATAAATAGGTCCGGAGAATTTTTTTATTCCCCCCACTATCATATAGACAATAATATAGATCGCAAAGAAAAATTCAAAAGATCGCGGCGTGATGACGTTGATGTACTGGCTATAAAAGCTACCAACAATACCCGCAAAAAAGCAACCGATGCAAAAGGCAAGGACCTTGAATCTCGAAGTATTAACACCCACACTCTCAGACAGAAGTTCAGTTTGCTGGATACTGATCAAGGTCAGTCCAATACGTGAACGCTCAATTGCGTAAAGAAATAAAAGTGTCACTAACATGAGGACCAGGATAAAGTAATAAAATTCCGTCTTAGTAGGAAAGTCGATGCTTATCAACCCCGGGATAACAAGTGGGTCGGGCGGGGGGATATTGACAACTCCTGAACTGCCGCCTGTAAGGCTCCGCCAGTGCTCGGCAGTAAGTGTGATCATCTCCGCTAAAAAAACAGTAACCATTGCAAAATAGATTCCCTTTATTCTAACAAACGGAAAGCCGACCAATAATGCTAGAGCTGCTGCAGCTAGGCCGGCTAAAGGTAATGCAGCCCAGGATGAAATACCCAGCTTCATCACCAGCAATGCTGAAGTATAGGCGCCAATTGTCATCATGCCCCCATGCGCCATGGAAAGCTGACCTGAACTGGCAACTAAACGGAGACTGCTGGCGAGGATAATATTCATGGCAGCCATAATGAGAATATGGAGGGTGTATTGCCCTCTTACAATCAAGGGTATAGAAAACAAAAACAGTATTGCACCCCCATACCTCAATCCTTTGGACTTTTTCTTATCACTCAAACTCACGACCCAACATTCCCTGGGGTTTAAAAAGCAAGATAAGGATAATGAACCCAAAACCAATAAGACCAGCCATGTGAGTCGTTGAATACACGGGAACTACGCCGTCTATTAAACCCAAAAGCAGACCTCCAAGAACGGCACCGAGGATGCTTCCCATGCCTCCCAAGATGATCACCGCAATTCCTTTCATCAAAGCAAAGCCCCCCATAAACGGGCTTACACTAAACAAAGCGCCTACTAAAGCCCCTGAGACTGCCGCGAAGGCACAACCTAAAAACATAGCAATGGATGAAATGCGGTCAATGTTTATTCCTTGAAGGGCGGCAACCTCTCTGTCCTGGGAAATGGCAACCATGGCCTGGCCCACTTTGGTCATTTTAATCAGGAAAAAAAGGACTAACACAAGACCGAAAGCAACACTAATAACGATTAATCTCTCCAAAGAAAGCGTTACGCCCAGGACGCTTATCATCCCTGAAAACGGGCTCGCAAACGCTCTTGGCGTGCCACCTGCGATGACAAGAACTGCATTTTGAAGCAGTAAAATAAGCCCGATGGAAATGATGAGGGCTCTCTCCATCTTCCCGCGAAACGGCCGAAAGAAATATTTCTCCAGGAGTACCCCAAGCCCGCCGACAAGGAATGCAGATATGAGTATGGCCAATAAAAAATTTAGACCAGCGTGAACGCAAAGATAGTACATAGCATAAGCACCCAGCATATATACTTCACCATGGGCGAGTTGCACGATCCCCATAATGCTCAAGATGAGGGTCAAGCCCAGAGCTACCAGAATGTAAATCCCCCCCAACACCAATCCATTGAGTATGCTTTGTGTGATCATGGCTGTGCCTAATCTTTTATTTTATCATCTAAAACCCAAATCCTCCGGGCATATCCAGAACTACTCGGCCTCGCCCGGAGGAACATTAAGAATCGCCGGTTCACACGGCCTCAGGGAGAAATGAACTTGATAAATTCTATCTCTCCTTTCTCTAGTCTGCTAAGAGGACGCGGCTTCAATACCACATGGTTAATACCAAAATCTTTTAACCCGCTCATCGTTCCTTCTCCGTATAATGTTTCGATGCTTTTCATTTTCTCCCAGACTTTTGCCACCTTGATGGTGTCAAGGCTTTGTGCTGCCTCAATAGCCTGTACAAGACACCATAGGGATTCCCACCCAGCACCATGACCAAATGTAAGATCTACCCCAAATTTATTCGACACCTGTTGTCTTGCTTCCTTTACAATAGATGGCATCTTAGGGCTTTTCAGGTCTGCATCTAGGAAAAATATATCGTAGGAAAAATCTTTACCAGCCAGCATCGGTATCAGGTAGATATTGCCTGTAGCCGAGGGAGCGAACATTGGCCCTGTAAAACCTAGCTCTCGCGCCTGTTTTATGATACCTGCATACCAGGGGGCTATGCCTACGCCTAGGTCAAAGACATCTGGTTTCTGGGCCATCGCCTTGGTCAACATTGGGTAAAAATCCTGAGTGCCAAAGGGGTAAAGCTCAGAAAATACTACCTTCAATCCATGCGCCTCAGCCTCCTTTTTGGCTACTGCCACCATAGCCTGCCCCCCGGGTTCATCCGGACCTGTTATTGCTATTTTTTTTGCGTTTGGATAGCTCTTAACAAAGTAGTCATATACTGAACGAACATATTGAATTTCCATAAACGTAGAAAAAGTATAGAGCATGCCGGGCTTCATCTCTGCCTTGTTTCCAGTACCATTAACCTTGCACCGCAATACTTTGGCTTTCTCCGTTATTGGCGTCATTGCCATGGATAGACCCGGCACAACCGGTCCCACAATGAATTTTACCTCGTCCTTATAGACTAGTTTGTTCGCAGCAGCAACTATGCCATCAGGGGCACTTTTGTTGTCCTCAGGCACGACTTCTATCAGATACTGCTGCCCCTTAACGGTGATTCCACCCTTCTTGTTGATCCAATCTGCCGCTGCCTGCACACCGTCCATACAGTCTTTTATTCCAGCCGCGGCAGGCCCGGTCAGTGCAAAAACAGCGCCAATCTTCAATGTCTTTGCTTCTTGCGCATAGGTATTCTGGCTCACTGTTATCACAAACATGAAACCCAATACGACAAAAAATCCTAGCTTAATTTTGTTCATTTTCTCCTCCTTCTGATTTAGATTAATCAAATTCAAGTTAACTTTAATCCCCTACAAACCTGGGGGTCCTGGTGGGGAGCCCTCACTGGGATTCGGATAGGCTCCGTAGTATTTAATGATTTCATCCGAAGGCCTTTGTTTGAGCCAATCTACTTCAAATTTATCATAGGGTTTAGCTCGTCTTAGCCGCTCGGCCACCGCCTCCGCTCGTAGGGCCTCCGTGGTTTCCGTATCCAGGCGCAGATTTTGTTCATCATAAGCAATTTTGTAAATATTTTGTGCTGCCCAATGGGTCGTTATCCCGTTTTGCAAATCTTCCAATACGGCTTCGGGGTCACGTTCCAATGGGTCGCCGTAGCCGGCGCCTCCACCGACAGGGACATAAAATGTATCACCGTTCATCACAGGTCTGATGGGCATGGTGACGTGCTGGTGCATCTCCCTGCCTTGTTCTGGATTTTCCCAATCATATACTTTGTCCATCGTGTTAGGCAGCGAAGTGCTGCCTTTGGCCAAAAGTTTCTTCACATTGCTCCCGTCTACGGTTCGGATAAACATTGGCGGTACGGCGTACCCTCCAAAGATTCCAAGCGTGGAGGGAAACTTGGAGCCGTATCCGAAACTTCCCATGGCCACCCAGGGCACATGATGCATCATCAACCCAAAACCAACGCCGGCGCCACCTCGAAATTTCCCGTGGCCATAGGAGTTTTTAAAATAATTGCGGAACAGATATAGAAACGGTCGATCTGACTCGGTAGTTTCCACATCTGAACAATCACTCATAGTGGCAAAGTATGCACCGGCGCCGTCAACCCCGTCTTTGTCAGGCCGGGCCCCTGCTCCAGTGGCATTAATTTCTGGGGTAATGTCGGCCATCGGCTCATTCCACTGATTCATACCGCCATAAATCGGCACCCCGAATCCCTGGAACCAGGCTGCTACTGCCCGCAAGCGATCCAGATGGTACGTCATCCGGGCACCACAAAGGAACATTCCATGGGCAAAACAGGTTTGGGTAAAAGGAGAGACCGATGTCGGTACATCACCCTGGGCATTTATCAGTGAGTTTTCTGGAAACTCCCACTCCAATGTTTCCAGCAAACCGTTATTGGCGGGAAGATCATGGAAGAACCAACCACAGAAATAAACCATGGAAAGTCCGACAATACCCTGAAAAAAGGTATTTAAAGGTTTGTCCGGGAGCATGGGTGTCGTATCTTTGAAAGTAAATTTGATAGTGTCATCTTTTTTGGTCAGTGTGATGTCAATCTTGGTGAGGGCCGGTTCCGGGCCCACTGTATCCATAAAGCGGGGTTGCCGGAAAACCCCGTCGTTTAAGAGACGGACTTTCTTTTTTGCTGCCTCGGAGGTTATTGTTAGGATACGCCTCAATGCCCCAATAAAAAACGCCTCTTCTTTCTGATCTATCAATTCGACAATCCGTCGCTGTGCAATCCGGCTGGCAGCCAGACGGGCTTTGATATCGAGGATCATAGTGCGTGGATCACGGTTCATGGCCGCAAACATATTTAATAAATCTTCCTTAAGGGTATAATTTTCACCAATCTTTATTGGCGGAACCAGCATACCCTCGTCATATTTGGAACGCGCGCTGCCCACCAGACCGCCGGGTTCACTGCCGCCACATTCCCCGGTATGAACAATGGCCCCTGTAAAACAAACCAATTTGCCCTCGTAATATACGGGCACGCACAGGCCCATATCAGCCCCGTGGACACCGCCATAAAATGGGTCATTAAAGAAGAATGAATCTCCTTCCTTGACGCCGACCGAAGCTTCATTGACCCAGTGCTTAACAATGTATTTCACAGGTATCTGGCCCAAAACCGCGTGAAACCAAATGCCTGTGGCGACCACTGATAGATCTCCCTGGCTGGTGTAAATCCCGAAAGCCACGTCGCCCCAGCGCATCCCTGAAGAAGCGCCCAGCTTCATGGTTGTCTCTTTGCCCTCCTGGGCGATCATGTTCATCTTGTGGTGAAAAATTTCGAAATCCACATCATTGATTTTTTTTTGGGCTGCCCGCTCCTCTGAAGTCACGGGTTCAGGCTTGAGCCTTTTAACGACTTCCGTGTCTCTACCGTAAACCATTGCACTCATGATTCGCCTCCCTTATATACAGTTATACACAGAAGTCCAGTCAAATCTAATTCCTTTTCAGGATCCCGTTGTGGTAAACATCCAACGTAAACTGCCAATCCGGATCGATGACATAAGTTGTATCCGGGGCTTCAACTAATGCCGAACCGTTAATAATGTTGCCTGTTTTAAGTTTTACCAGATCAAAAACCGGCGTTTCTTCAAATTTACCGGCCTCAGGCCAATATGCCTGCCGGGATGTCAGGCGAGCCGATTCTAACGGTTCGGAATCTTTCAGCCTATGTTTCCACGAACCCTTTCCAATCCTCGGATCCGGTGTTTCCACAAAGGCGGTCAGATAAAAGCACTCTACATTAATCCCGCCCATTGGAAAGGTGGCCTCCGGTGTATATATGGCTGAATACTGCTCATTAAATCTGTCGCAGATATCCTTGAAGTCTTGAGGTGTTTGGACATTCAGGTGGGGTGACACAATTTTTGTCAAGTTGTACTGCATACCAAAACGCATATCCAATTCCAGACGGAATTGGATTTGATCCTCCTTGTAGCCTTCTAAACGAAGATCACGAATTGCAAGATTTTTGAGCTCGTTAACTACCCCATTAAAAGTATTTACATCTTCGGAGTAGGCCTGTGTGGCCCACTGAAAAATTTTGAGCGTTCGGGATTTTTCCCAGACTTGCTGGACATTGACAGTTGATGCACCGAAGGCACCGAAGACCGGTGCATAGTTTGCAACGATCACTTTCTTGACTTGCAGATACGGCGCGAAACCACAAGCATGGGTGGCTCCTGCTCCGCCGCATGCGAATAGAACAAACTTTCGCGGGTCGTGCCCCTTGAGGGCAACCTCATTAAAGACCTCCTGGCCCATGCGGGCGTCTATGATTTGCCGGATCCTCAAGGCCGCTTCAACCACCTCGATACCGAGGGGTCGGGCGATCTTTTCCTCGATAGCCTCGCGGCTCAAATCAGGATCAAGCAGCATTTTACCCCCCAGATAATTTTCCGGATTGAGATAGCCCAACACCAGGTCGGCGTCGGTGACAGTGGCCTCCTGACCGCCCTGGTCATAGCAAGCCGGTCCGGGCATAGAGCCGGCTGACTGAGGACCGACCTCCAAAGCGTTTCCCATCAGCTTATTGACCCATGCTATGGAACCGCCACCGGCCCCGATGGATTTGACCTCGATGGCAGGGATATTCGTTCGCCAGCGATCAATCAGAGGAATAAAATCATAGGTTCGAAGACGACCGCCGGTAATAACTCCGATATCAAAGGAGGTACCGCCCATGTCGGTGAAGATGGTGTCGTTATAATTGTAAATCTTACTCATAGTCAGGGCGCCGTGAAGTCCGGCTACAGGACCGGCATTATGGGTCAAAACCGCCCGGGTCCGAGACACCTTCTTCATGCCGCCGGTGTTATGCACCAGGATAAGGGGCTTTTTGTATCCCCCGTCCCGCAGCTCGATCCCCAACTTGTTGAGCTCATCAGACATCACCCCGTGAATATAGGCGTTGACGATGGTGGTGATAAATCGTGTATATTCGGCAGATTTTGGTGAGACATCACTCGATAAAATCACCGGCATGGAACCCAGGTAATCCTCCGGATATTCTTCTTCAATGATTTCCTTGACCATGCGTTCATGCTCTGGATTCACAAAAGACCATAACAAACAGACCACGAATCCCATGGCTCCCCGGTCAACCAGAGTCTGAAGATTTTCAAAAACTTCATCCCGATTGAGGGGACAGATAATATTGCCGAAGGAGTCGATTCGTTCTCGCACGCCCACAACCATGTCCCGCGATATCAAAGGTTCAGGCTTTTCAATGCGGGCGAGGTCCTTATTCTCATTCGTCGTACCGCCGTCCGCCCAGCTACGGGCCCGGCCCAGAAAGATGGTGTCCTCGAAGCCGGAAGTTGTAATCAGGCCGAGTTTGGGTCCGGTTCTCTCGATAAGGGCGTTGGTCCCCAAAGTTGTGCAATAGCGCACGGCGTCGGTCTGACGCAAAAAATCATCCAATCCCAATTTATAAATATGTGCGAGCTCTTTAATACCCTTCATAAAACCGACTGAAAGATCGTAGTGGGTGGTCGGAGATTTAGTTATATGGGTGTCCCCGTGGTCTTGGCTGACACAAAAGTCGGTAAAGGTGCCGCCAATATCGATACTTATTGTATAACCCATGACCCGCCTCCTATCCGGATAAAGTTACAAGGTGCAGATTTCAGTGACCAATTCATGAAGGTTTTCGAGATTGACATCCCTTGCCGCCGGCCCGAAACTAGTTAAAAAGAAGCCCTGACCGGCCTTGGCATGGTATCGTTGAAGTCCTTCCCGGATGATTTTCCTGGCCTTTTCGAGATTGTCCAGTGGCAGCCCCAGTCCGACGCCCAAGGCGTCCTCACCAAGCGCCAACAATTCCACAACCGGAGGTAAGCGATTGTCAAAAGAGGGCCCTGGAATATAGAGGTCCATCTTAAGGGATGAAAATTGGTTCAGTCGCAAAGGATCGTAGCCTTGCAGGTACAGGCCGACCGGTATATTGTAGTAATCCGCGATATTTTTGAGCGTGTTGTAGATGCGCCGATGAATAGCATTGGGCTCGGCCAGTGCCAGGGGACGTCCCTCTAGAAAGATCAACACATCCGGCTTCGTCTTGCAAAACGCCTCGACCATTTGGACCACCGGCCGGTTAACTTCACGGATGTGGTCTTGGCCTTCGTCTCTTCCGAAAAGCTGACTGGCTAAGGTCACTGGCCCTGTCAAAGCAGCCACGCACGCGAATTCGAGCCGACAGGCTTCAAACAACCTATTGGCGGCCTCCAGGGCATGGCTCATCCGTTCGCCTTGTTCAGGATTTTGACTCAAGTTGCCCTTGAGGGACATGACGATGGGCCTGTCGTTTTTCCAGGTGATGTCGCAGCCACAGGCCTCTGCCATCAAACTGAAATCGAATCCCGTCACTACGCCATCGAAACCAAACAGCTTAGCTGTTTTCATTATGCCATTGGCCCATAGGGTAGGATCCGAGGTCAATTTCTCCATGGGCATGTCTTCAACCCGCGACAGGAGCCCCCTTGCCATGGGCAAAAAAACCGGTCGCGACAGCGGTTCACGATTTAAAAATTTTCTGAAAAGTTCACGGCCACTAGCCATTTCAGACTCCCAACTCTTTCAGGGCATCGATGGTTTTTTTAATAACCTCCTCAGTTACGGTAGCGGTGGTTTCCCCTTTGGTAACTCTCTCCGCAGTTTCCCTTACGGTCTTCGTCAAAATAGCCTCAAGCATTTTTTCGGATATTCCTTCCCCCTTGCCCAGTCGCTTTTTTAACGCATCAATGTCTAACTGGATGTCGTGTGTAATGGGGTGTCCAGGTGGTAGATACTCGTTTTCAATCATTATGCCGCATCCTGGACAGTAAAACTCTAAAAGGCGGACATATTCGGGATCCGGACTGAAGCTGTACGCTTGGCCCTCAACCATGGCCGGATGAACCTCTTCGAAGGGCTTTTCAGCCACCAAACAGCCCTTTTTGTAGTTTTCGCTGGCGTCGATTAATAAATGTCCGCAACGCTCACAAACCCACTTTTCGCGCTTTACGTCAATTTCCAGGTATTCCGTGATTCGGACTTTCATGGCTAAGAAATCTCCTCCAAGATTGCGTTGTTATACTTGTCCACAGTCAATTTCCATCCAGCTGGAATAAACAGCGTGGTCTGCTCCGACTCGACCACTACCGAGCCCGTCAAGCTGTGGCCATTTGTAAGGCGAGATCTATCGTAGACTGCTATTGCCTGTGCGTTATGGCCTGCTTGTAAAAAGATTTTTCGGTCGCCTTTTTTGGCCTGCTTCACATCTTTTGAAGCCGAAGGGATTTCGCTAATCTTATAATGTTCGACTTCAGAGCGGGCGGTCAAACTTACCATAGCCAGCATTAGATCTTTGGGCGCGGTGAGGTTTTTCGAGCCCATTTGTTCAAGGGATGTTTTAATTATCCGTTTGACATCTTTTGCCTTGAGATTGTTGAACAGGTCGTATTCCACGTCAAATTTGGCTTCAATGTCCTTCTTCTTTGATTCAACAAAAAGCGCCAATTGGAATTCGGCTTGATCCGACGAAAAGCCTTCGCCGCGAATATCCCGTTCGGCCTCCTTTTCCATGATCGCCATGAACTGGGCCATCCCTTTGAAATCCTTTTTTTCGTTAAAAGGGAGATCAACCCGTGAATAATAGACATGCCCCACATCCATATTTGATGATGAAAAAGCGGAAAAGACTGCAGAAAATGGCGTAATAACAATCTTTTTGAGTCCGGCAACCTTTGCCATATCACAGCAATGGGCCGGGCCAGCCCCTCCATAGACAACAAGCAAAGGATCCTGAGTCCCTCCCAGTCTGTTTTTCAGATTTTTTAACTCCCTCCCCATGGATGTATCGATTCGGCCTTTGATTTCACGGGCAGCCGTTTCCACAGAGACCCCCAGAGGCTGTGCCACTTTTTCCTCCATAATCTCCCTGGCCTTTTTGTAATTGAGCTTCATGGTGCCGCCCAGAAAATAGTCTGGGTCTAAAATGCCAAGGATGAGGTCCGCATCTGTCACCGTCGGCTCCATGCCCCCTAAATCAAAGCACACCGGACCCGGTAAGGCTCCAGCAGATTGAGGGCCGACTTGAAGCGTTCCGTTCACCACCGAGGCAATGGATCCTCCGCCGGCTCCCAGGGATCGGATGTCCAACATAGGCACATTTACCCTAAGCCCCTCGATATCAGGCTTGAGGGTATAGCTGGCCTGGCCATTGCGCACATACCCGATATCAAAGGAGGTACCGCCCATGTCAACGGAAATCAGATCTTTGGCCTCATACAATCGGCCAATCAAATGGGCGCCCAACAGTCCCGCCGCCGGGCCTGAATTATAGGTGTATATGGCCCGGGTTTTAGCCACTCTGGCCACAGCGCCGTTGCTATGAACGATAAAGAGGCTCTTACGGTAAAGTCTCCGGCGGAGGTCCTCACCCGCCTTGTATAAAAGCTTGACCAGCTTGGCATGAATATAGGCATTTAGTACGGCGGCATTGATCCGCTCTGCGGTCCCTGACCGACGTGAGATGTCCGAGGACAAAAACACGGGTACCGAGCCCAAAAAATCGCGAGGATATTCGTTTTTGACGGTTTTTCGCACTAGGCGTTCGTTTTCGGCATTAAATTCGGAATTGGTAAATGCCGCCACCAGGCAGCGGGCGCCACGGTCGATAAGTTTCTGCGCGGCACCCATTATTGTCTGCTCCTCCGGCGATTTAACGACCTCCCCGGACGGGCTTGTTTTCTCTTCTATCCCGAGCACCATTTCCGGAATGACCAGTGGACTTTTGCCTTCTTCACTTTGGGTTGGCGCTAAATCTTCGCATCCGGCTGAGACCAGAAGGCCCAACCTACTGCCGTCCCTTTGGATGATGGTATTAGTGCCGATTGTATTGGAAAAACGTATAATGTCGACTTTATATAGGAGATCTTCCACCTTAACCCCAAGGCGTGCAGCTCCGGCACTGATACATTCCAGAAAACAGACCGTAAGGTCGTGAGGTGTCGTCGGCACTTTTACGGTTTCCACCTGCTCCTGATTGACAAAAAATCCGTCAGTGAAGGTTCCGCCTGTATCAATATCTATCGTGTAACCCATGGCCTTTACCTCCTCTCAACCCAAACTTGTTCTGGAAAACGATCAAAACCGATGACGGTCTTATGGGGGTTATTCGTTGCCTACTTTCTTTAGTTGAAGAATCGCCACCCAATGCGCCATATAAGATAAAGGAAACCACTTCTTCAGTTGTCTCTTCCAAATTTAATTTTCCATCAGGTCGATACCATCGCAGCGCCCAATTAATTACCCCCAAAATATTGAAATATGTCGATACTGCTGATCCTTCGACAGAATGCTGGAGATGGGAATTTAGGAGCCGTTTAAAGCGTTCTAGGGGTTCAAGGTTTGGATCTGAAGTTTGGCAAAGCTTCCTGCGCAACAATATTGCGGAATGTTGCAATATCTCCAGTAAGAGCCCTTCTTTGTTACCAAAGTAATGATAAATATTGGAAATGCTCATGTTCATCGCGTTAGCAATGTCACGAATGGATGTTCCGCTGAAACCTTTACTGGCAAAGAGATTGGTGGCAACTTGGATGAGTTTTTCTTTGTTTATCTGAACGTTTTCCATGTCTGAGTATCTTGTCTTAGAGCGGGGTGTCTGATGCTTCTACTTTAAGACAGACATTAAGGGCAAAGCAATTAGCCCCACAACGACACTAACTAACGTTATAGGGCTAGACTGTAATCAAATTATTTGATTGTCAGCAGATAGATTTAATCCGATTATCTTAATAAATATCGAACGATCGATATATTGTCAAGGAAAAAGATAAAACGAAAGTGAAAATATATGAGGGGTCGGGAAGTGTGTAACTTTAGAGAAAATATCTGTTGAAATTTACGGTCAATGTGAAGAAGTCTCGTTTCTATGCCTGGATCTGATATGGAAACCGATTGAGGAAAAAGTCCGCTTTGTGCTTGTTCGTGACGGTTCAGAATACTTCATTATAATGTGTTCTGATTTGACTCTGTCGGTTAACGATATCATACGCGATACACAGCTACCGGTTTAAGATCGAAGTCAACTTCAAAGTGCTAAAGCACCTGATGGGTGTGTTCTTCTATCGGTTTTGGACAAGCGCCTGGTTCGAACGTTAATTTTGGCTGCATTGCCACTGGCGTTAATGTTCAACGGCATCGGCATTCCCGTAGCGGCCACCGGACTCATCTATCCGACCTGGACCATGGCGGCGATGGCGGTCAGCGTCACGGCGCCGTTGGCAGAGGAAACGCGGGCGCGGGCAAAGGTCGGTGAGATTTGTCCGCTGCCCAGAACCAGACCCGTGCTCAATACAAGCAACATCAAGAGGCAAGCCGTGTTTTTCATGAATGCATCTCGTCAGAGTTGCGCCAGAATCTGGGCGGCAATTGCCGCGCGCGACAGTACAATTGATAGGAACTCGCTTTTTAAGATCGGGTAGATTGAAATTTTATCATTGTGTCTGGAAATCATGCAAACCGCAACATATTATAAAACCCATCGTTTGCGATGACAATTGAGACTTCAGCGCCAACGGAGAGGCTATTTGTCAGCCAAGAAATATTCATGACCACAGTGATCACAACGCACACGGGCAAACCCGTTGTGCAGAATCCTGCAGTCAAGGTACCGCAACATCACCAGCCCGACATAGGGGCGATAAAATCCGTATCTACGCTCGAACCGATCCGCATAGACTTGTTCGAATGTTTCAAAATGATTCTCCATACACAGATAATAAGAAGAGTTCCGAGATTCGCGCTTTCGGTAGACGGATGTTGCCATGGAATTTAAAGTTCCAGTAAATTTATATCCGGTGTCAATGGGGATAATCGGACCTTTTCCCAGCGCAAAAATATTGGCCGTTATCAAGTTGACAGACTTGTCATGGAAAGGAATTCCAATGGGGAGCAATCCATTAATTTCAGAAAATTGAAGATTAAATGTTATCCTTACAATCCAATGTTATAGTATTTTGTACCTTTACAAGAATATGGACAGTGCAGGCTTTTGTGTCTCCTTCTTTACCACCACCCATGATCTGTGCAAGACCAATTCTAGCATTTTCAACTTGTCTTTTTCCAGCCTGACCCCGAAGATGCCAGACGATTTCAACAACTTGTGCAATTCCGGAAGCAGCTACAGGATGTCCCTTTGAAAGCAATCCGCCGCTCGGGTTCACAGGAATAAGTCCGCCTAAATCAGTGGCTCCTTTTTCAATAAAACGGCCGCCTTCTCCTGATTTACATAATCCAAGATCTTCATAATGAATTATTTCACAAATAGTAAATGCATCATGAACTTCAACAACATTCAGATCCTCTGGTCCCAATGAAGCCATATCATAAGCCTCTTTGGCTGCAAGTTTCTCGACTTCCCATCCTGTAATATCAGCTCCGTTCTCATAGCAGCCTGTTGTCAATACCGATGCTGCTACTTTTACCGGGATCAAACTAAGCTCTTTGGCTTTTTTTTCAGAGCATAATATGACTGCCGCTGCACCGTCACTGTTAGGACAACAGGAATACAATGTAATTGGATCAGCAATCATAGGGGAGTTTAAAACATCTTCCACAGTGAATTCTTTTCTAAATTGTGCATATGAATTCAATATCCCGTTTGCATGGTTTTTAACTGATACCTGGGCCAACTGCTCTTTTGTTGTGCCATAAACTTCCATATGTTTTTTTGCAGTTAAAGCAAAATATCCTGGAAAAACATCCCCCAGCTTTGTTTCAAGCTCGGCCGCCCCAACGTTAAGCATAGTACCCTTTGGCATGACAGCCTTTTCTACTCCAACAACAAGTACTACATCATAAAAACCTCCAGCTATTGCCATCCAGCCTTCCCGAAGGGCAGTAGACCCGGAAGCGCATGCATTCTCGATATTGATAATGGGAATCTTATTAATACCCAATTCCCACAAAACATTTTGCCCTACTCCTGTTTCACCCTGAATTGCCGACCCTAATGCATTGGCACAATATCCTGCCTGAATTTCTTTTGGATGTATTCTGCTTTCTTCAATAGCCTTCAAACATGCCTCACGCCCTAAATCCCTGAGACGCCTCGCGAGATGTTTCCCGAAAACAGTCATTCCAACGCCACCTAAATATACGTCCCTCATTTTAATGCCTATTTTCAACTGGTTTAAATTTATAACCTATAACTTCTTGCCCATTTTTATCTGTCTTTATGGGTTCAATAACCAACTCTACTTTTTGTCCTGCGTGAAATGAAGAGGGTTCTGCTCCTGTAAAGAGACCAAACACACGGATTCTGTCAACTGGGATATCTACATAGCCATATGCATAGGGAGCTTTGATTCCAGAAGGTGATGGGATATGAACAAGTGTACAGGCATAGATAATGCCATATCTGTCAAGCTCGACATCTTCCATATCACCATCTTTAAAACAGTATGGGCAGCCGGTTCTTTTAGGAAAAAACCGTTTATCGCAAATATTGCATCTGTTTCCTGTAAGATGTGGTTTCTCTCCTCTGTTCAGAGGATAATGAAACAATCCTGCTTCGACAACAACAGCATATTTCTCCTTGCCTTCTAAAGCTTTTTTGGAAGTTTCATTCATACGCTTTATCTCTCCTGAATTTCTTATATTTGTCAATTATCTGAATTTTAGAACCCTTCCATACCGCCACTTACATGTATTATCTGTCTGGTAATAAATTGGGCATCATCAGACACAAGAAAGAGCGCAGTTTTTGCTATATCAGTAATCTCACCCATGCATTGCATTGGTATTTTTTTAATCAGATAGTTCCTCACTCTTTCATCCAGAGTTGCACTTTTAGGAGTATTGATAAGCCCTGGTGCAATACAGTTGACATTAATATTGTATCTGGCAAGTTCAAGACCGAGAGCCTGTGTCAGACCAACAACACCAGCTTTTGCCGAGGTATAGTTAACCTGGCCAATATTTCCTTTGTATGCCATTGAGGATAAATTGAGTATTTTCCCGTAACGCTTTTTAATCATATGTGGTGCAACAGCTCGTGCACAGACAAAACTTGCCTTCAAATTAAGATCCAGGACAAAATCCCACTCTTCATCACTCATTTTGACTAACTGGGCATCCCTTATATCACCGGCACTGTTAACAAGAATGTGGAGATCTCCATTTTCTTTGATAACTTTATCAACCATCTTAAGAACAGCTTTGCTGTCTGTGAGATCAGAGGAATCACCTGTGGCAATATCTCCTTTGGAAGTAATCATTTGAACGGTTTCTCCGGCTTTTTCACCATTAATATCATTGACTACAACTTTTGCTCCCTCTTTGGCAAATTCAAGTGCCATACCGCGTCCAAGATCACCTCCAGCTCCTGTAACAAGAGCAACTTTATCTTTTAGTTTCATAAAATCCCCATAAAATTGTCAAATTATCTCTTTTCTGCCTGTCCAGTATGGCTCACGAATAACATTCTTGGCAACTTTGCCTGCTGCATTTTTTGGCAATTCATCTGTAAATACAATTTTTTTGGGCTTTTTATATCGAGCCAGATGATGAGTGCAAAATTCTATAAGATCAGCTTCAGTTAACTGTTTTTCTTTTTTAAGTACAACAACAGCAAGAACAGATTCTCCATAGATATCATCAGGAATTCCGATAACTGCAGTCTCTATCACATCAGGATGGTTGCAGATAACATCTTCCACCTCTTTTGGATAAATATTTTCAGCACCACTGATAATCATATCTTTCATGCGGTCTACTATAGTGAAAAAACCATTACCTTCAACTCTTGCAAGATCACCTGTGTAAATCCAGCCATCACGAATTGTCTCTTTTGTCTTATCTTCCATATTGAAGTATTCAAGCATCCCTAAAGGTTTCTGGGCTGAAATAATCTGACCTATTTCACCTTTTGGCACATCATCTCCCTTTTCATCAATTATCCGTATTTCTGCATTAAATATCTCTCTTCCTGTATAATTTGAATGTTCGATATGGTCTTCAGGTCTCAATATGGAGTTCATCCCTGTTTCGGTCTGACCATACCACTGGTAAAACTTTGCATGGAAAAGTTTTTTGGAAGCTTTTAATACTGAAGGACTTATTGGTGAAGATCCATACCAGATTTTTTCAAGAGATCTCAGATCATAATCTGATGCACCAGGATGGCTGGTAAGCATGATCAACATGGTTGGAACCCACATTGTCATTGTAACTTTATAACGTTGTACTGCTTCTAATATGGCATGTGGTTCAAAACCCTTGCGCATGATTACAACTGAACCACCTAACATTAATGTAGGTTGGAGCAGTGCATTTAAACCACCATTGTGGAAAAGTGGCAAAGCTACCATGGTGACTTCTTCACGTTTGAGATCTCCCTCAATAGCCATGCCGACATAGACAGATAAATAAGCTGAATGTGAATAAAGAACTCCTTTTGGGAATCCTGTTGTACCACTTGTATACATGAGCATTGCCGGTGAATCAGGATCAACTTGCACCAAAGGTTGAGCTTTTGTTTGTTCGTAAAATAAATTTTCCCTTGAAATTGCAAACATTTTTGTATCGCCAGAAAAATCAGAAGAGGCCTGTTTTACAAGTAAAGCATTTTCAGAACCGAAAAAAATTATTTTCGGTTTGCAATTGCCAATCACATAAATCAATTCTTTTTTTCCATATCGAAAATTAACCGGGACAAATACTGCGCCACATTTAGCTATAGCATATACCAGTAGAGGGAACTCCAGACAGTTCTGCGCCATGACTGCTATTTTATCACCAGGTTTGACTCCTAAAGAGATCAAGCCATTTGCTATCCTGTTAGACATCTCATCAAGCTCTTGAAATGTCATATGCTTTTCATCCATAATCAAAGCTATTTTTTCAGGATACCTTCTGGCATTCAATCTGGGGATATCACCAACAACTCTCATTTAATAATCTCCTAATTAATACAAAATAATATTTCGAGATTTTTATTATTTGCCGTGGTTATTATTGCTTGCAGATTTATTACGCCTGATCAGATGCTGTGCCATAAAACTATCCATATTGGTACTCATTTCAGCACCGCCATCTATTGTAACTACCTGACCTGTAATATTGGAGGCACTTTTGGAAGCAAGGAAAAAACAAGTTTCTGAAATCTGGGCAGGAGTGGTCATACATCCAGTGGGTGTACCTTCTATAGCGGTTTCAATAAACTGACTTCTCTTTTTCTGAAGTTTCAAGTTCGTTGGTGTGCCTACCATTCCCGGTGCAATCGCATTCACTGTGATATTAAAAGGTCCCGATTCTTTGGCACAGGTCTTTGTAAGATTAATGATACCAGCCTTGGCAGCACCATACTCTCCTGATCCCACTGTTCCCATTAAACCTGCTATAGAAGCAATATTAATAATCCGTCCTGTTTCCATTTTTATCATTGTTTTTAAGGCTTCTCGAATACAGAAAAAAGTGCCGGTAAGATGGACAGATATGGTTTTAAGCCAGGTTTCATCCGGCATATCTGTTATAAAGGAGAATCCACCTGGAACACCGGCATTATTTACAAGAACATCCACTTGACCATATTCTGCCAGAGTTGTTTGAAATAAGTTTCTCACTTGCTCTATATTTGAAACATCAGCAGGAACAAATATTCCCTGACCGCCTTGACTTATAATTTCAGCCAGTATTTTTTCTCCATTTTCTTTGACAATATCATTGATTACTACTCTGTATCCAGCTTTTGCAAATCTTAATGCAATTGTCCGCCCTATTCCTGATCCAGACCCTGTAATTATTATTACATTACCCATAAATTTATCCTCTCATAATTTTTTATAAATTTAAGTCCTGTCAAACACCTAAATATGCTTTTTGCACAGATTCATCCTTTAACAGATCTGAAGCTTTGCCTTTAAGGACTATTTTACCCGATTCCAAAACATATGCATAGTCTGATATCTTTAATGCCATACGGGCACTTTGTTCTATCAGCAAAATCGTATACCCTCTGTTTTTTAAGCTTTTAATCACTTTAAATATTTCTTTGGCAATTAAAGGAGCAAGGCCAGTTGATGGCTCGTCCATCAAAATTGCCTTTGGCTTTGCCATTAAAGCACGTGCTATGGCAAGCATCTGCTGCTCACCTCCGGAAAGTGTTCCGGCTGTTTGATTCTTTCGCTCCATAAGACGCGGAAAAAGTTCAAATATTTTCTTTATATCTTTTTCTATATCTTTTTTCTTCTCATTTTTAAAACGCAGATAGGCTCCAAGATTCATATTATCCTGGACTGTCATAGGGGCAAACAGACGGCGACCTTCGGGTACTGTGGATATCCCAAGTCGGGCAATTGAAGCTGAGTCCAGGCGTGTTATGTCCCTGTCATTAAAAAATATTTTTCCATTCTTTATTGGCACAAGTCCTGTGATAGATTTTATCATCGTTGACTTTCCAGCACCATTTCCACCGACCAGCCCTATAATTTTTCCGTTTTCAATACTGACGGATACTTTTTTTAAGGCATGTATATTTTTATAGAAAACGTCAAGGTCTTTAATTTTAATAATCAATGTCTTCCTCCACGCCAAGATAGGCTTCAATGACTTTGGGGGAATTTTGTATCTCGTCTGGAGTACCTTCGGCTATTTTTTCGCCAAAATTCAGTACTACCAGTTCACTGCACACTTTCATGATGAATTTCATATGGTGCTCAACAACCAGGATTGTGATACCCATATCTCTGATTTTAAATACCAGATTTAAAAAATCGTCTCTTTCAAACTCATTTAATCCTGCCGTTGGTTCATCTAAAATCAGAAGGCGTGGTTCCGTAGCCAAAGCTCTTGCAACTTCCAGATATCTTTGTTCTCCCATGGGAAGTTTGTTGGCAATTCTATCTTTTTTGCCTGCAAGACCGATCATATCAAGGCATTCCATTGCCTGTTCACGTATTAATTTTTCTTCTCTTCGTGCACCAGGAAGTCTTAATCCGCAAGCGAAGAACTCGGAACGTGTTCTGTAGTGTCTTCCTAACATTACGTTTTCAAGTACAGTCAGAGTTTTAAAAAGATAAGTCTGTTGAAAAGTCCTGGATACCCCAAGTTTTGCTATCTCATCTGATCGTTTATGGCTGATATCATTCCCATCAAAATTTATTGTTCCTTTGCTTGGCGGAAAAACTCCTGTAATGATATTAAAAAGGGTCGTTTTCCCAGCACCATTAGGTCCGATAATCCCTTTAATAACTGAATTTTTTACATCAAAACTGACATCAGTCAATGCAGCTAAACCTGAAAAATTTTTACTGACACTATTTAAATCAAGCACTATTAATCGCCTCCAGCATTTTTGACTGAAATGAGACGGCTTAAGGAATCTTTAAGCCCTTCAAGAAGTCCATTTGGGCAAAAAAGCATTATCAAAATAAGGGATAGCCCATAAATAGTACGCTTAAAATCGGCAAACACTGTAAGATATTCATTTAAGAAAGTTAATGAAGCTGCCCCTAATAATGCGCCCCAAAGTATGGTGAAACCTCCGAAGGCAAGAACCATAATTATATCTATGGCAAACATAAGAGAGCCTGCAGTGGGTGATATAAAATTTACGAAATGGGCATAAAAACTACCAGAAAGAGAAGCAAAAACTGATGAAAGCACAAAAAGCTTGATTTTATATATTTTCACATTAGCCCCGAACAGACGTACAATGTCTTCACTTTCTTTTGTAGCTCTGAAAATACGTCCCATACGGGAATCAACCAAATTCAAAGAGAACAGCATTATAAGCATAGTGATCGGCCAAACGATAAAATAAAGCCTCCAGTCTGAATCGATGATAAAGTCACCAAAAGAGATATAGGGTATTAAGGAGAGTCCCTGAAGACCTCCGGTGAGCCACGCGGTTTCAATGATGAGTATTTCGACAATTATGGTAAAACTCAAGGTTGCAATTGCAAGATAATGTCCTTTTAAACGCAGTACAACTGATCCGATTGATAGGGCAGCAGTTGCAGAGACAATCTGAGCGATGAAAATTGATATCAAAGGATTTAAGCCAAAACGGGTTGATAATATTGCAGAGGTATAAGCTCCAATACCAAAAAAAGCTGCATGGGACATGGAAAGTTGTCCCCCGTATCCTGTCAACAGGCAAAGCCCAATGGCAACAATGGCATAAAAAGCAATAAAGTTCATTACACTAAGGTAATATCCGTCACCCAAGATAAAAGGCAAGGCTAAAAGAGCCACTGATATCCCAAGCCATGCGGATTTATTTTTATTTTTTATCCGAATCAATTCAATCAGATTTTACTTCAAACAAGTTAATATTTGCGACATATCCTGGAGATTTTCGAGGTTCCCAACCCGATCTATCAGTTCTTCAACAAGATCGGGAGTAATTGGATTAAAAGCATAGGGAATGCATTTTTTGAATTTTTTTATGCAATCATTATATGACATTGGTCGCTCGGGACTCCCTTTCGGGAACTTGATTTTATCTTGAAAAGTTTTATTATTTTCACACTCAATTTTCAATTCGGTGTGCCCGAGAATACTATCAGATCTAAGCTCTGGCACAGATTCAACATGAACACGCAAAGCTAAATTACCTATTTTTTCATCACGTATTGTTTCAAAATCAAGTTCTTTTAAGAACATGTCTCCTTTGATAAGTGCTGCAGCAATAGTGTATTGGATGGAAAATTGTGCAGTGGGAATTGAATCTGGCTTTGCCTTAAGTTCATGGGGAAAGCCGACAAGATTATATATCTCAGGGCTTGTTCTAACTATCACTTTTTTGATTGATGATACATCAATGTCATGCTTCTTTGAAAGCGCAATAATGGAATCCAGAGCCGAATGAGTAGCCCTGCATGATGAATATGGTTTAATTGATATCTTTTCCCCATAAAAAAACTCTCCAAATTCAAAAGTAAGATATTCCAGTTCAGGATCAGGTTCCCACGATTTTAAATAACCCCATTTTCCCATTAAAAAATTTTTTGCACCTGTAAATCCTTGAGCCGCTAAATGTACTGAGAGAAGAGCTCCCTGGGCAACAATGCCTTGTTGTAATCTTAATGTCAGCGCTCCATCAAGAGCGCATTGTCCATCTCCTACTGCATGGGAGAATGAAATCCCCAAGGCATTTTGCGCCTCTTCTGGACTAAATTTCATAGCGTGTGCAAGTGCGGCTGTCGGGCCGAAGATTTTAAACAGATTATTTCGTCCTGTCTCCATTGCGCTTTTTTTGACTGTCAGACCCATTCTTATAATCAGATCCTGACCGACTGCAAGCGATGTTAAATACTCTCGACCTGAAATGCTTCTTTTTTGTTCTGCAAGTGCAAAAAGTGCTGGTACAGCAGATGCAGAAGGATGAACGGGAAGAAAATCAACACAATCATCTATTTCCAGGGCTCTGGCCATAGTTCCGTTGCACCATGCTGCTGCCGGGGCTGGCAGATAAATTCCAAAGCCTGTTACCAGTACCTCTTTAGTCCCACCCCACCCTTTGGCCATGTTTACAACAATATCTACACCAGGAGCAGAAGATCCTGCAATCATCGCTCCTATAGTATCCAGAGTAGACCGTTTCGCCGAAGCTATAGCCTTAAGGCTAAGGTCTTCAAATCTGGCCTTTGAGACATGTTCTCCAACTAAACTGGAAATTTTATCTATCACTCTCCAAGAACCTCTTCTTCTTCAAGCCCTTCTTTGCTTCTCGGCCCCATAATTCCATTAGGCATAAAAAGCAATACATTGATTATAACAATGAAAGTTACAAGTTCTTTAAAACTTCCAGATACAAAAGTGGCAGTAAAAGATTCAAGGAATGAAAAGACAAATCCACCAATAACTGCACCTACAAAACTTCCCATTCCTCCTAACATAGCCGCGGAAAACCCTTTAATGGCAAGTAACATCCCACCTGAATAATCTATCATGGTAAGAGGGGTCATAATAATGCCGGCAAGTGCCCCAAGCGCTGAACTCATTGCAAATGAGATCAAAACCATTCGTTTGACTTTGATTCCAAGAAGTCCTGCTGCAGTTCTGTCAAGCGCACAAGCTTTCATAGCCTTCCCATGGATTGTGAACTGAAAATAACAAACCAAAGAAATCACCAGAAGGAATGTCAGGCCTATTACCCATAAAGATTGAGGTACAATGGCTGCACCCAAAAAGACAATCGGCTTTTCTCCGGAAAAAGCTGGAAATCTGTGAATATCAGCATCCCATATATGCATGGCAGAACCGGAGATAAAAAGTGAAGCCCCAATGGTTATAATAAGGACAATAATAAGAGAAGTATTCTTCCCCGGTCTGTATGCAACTTTCATAAGTGCCATGCCGATTATTGTAGCGATAGCCACAGATGCAAAGATAGAAAGATAAATAGGCACGTGCATTTCCCCGTAAAGGGTAACCATCGACATTCCACCCAGCATAACAAATTCACCCTGTGCAAAATTTATAATATTTGTTGCATTATAAATCAGGGCAACACCAAGAGCTACCAGGGCATATATACACCCAACAGGTAAAGCGGCAAAAATTGCCTGAATTACATCAGTGAGCATAAACGTTCTACCTCCTATAAAAAGTAAACTCTACCCTATAGTCGCAAAAAAATATAGTGAAATAAATAGTAAAAAGGTTGTAGACCCTCATAGACTATGGTTATAGTGATCTACTGCAACACAAAAAACCTTATATCCAGGAGGTCGCCGCAAGTGAATTCCAGCAAAGCTCAGATTCATGCAAACCACTAAAAAATTCTTGTGATTAAATTCGAAGATCAAAGACTTACATCCTTTTCAGGCTTATTGATATTCTAAGCATTATTGGGACGGCTAAATCTAAAAAAGCGCCTGAAAAAGTGCTTCAATCATTTTAAACTTCCCCTCCATCTTTGGACATCATTTGGTTGTTCTGCTGTTAATTGCTTATCTCTTTTTAGGTTTTCGTCGCATAAGAGAAGTAGACTATTACCGCGACGATCCTTTAGTTCTTCGATTAATGGAGTTGCGAAAACTGGTCGATGTTTCCACCATTTCCCGTGCCCTTTCTCAGATGGAAGGCGAAGGAGTGGAGAAGGTCTTAAACGAGAATGTCTGCCCCGTTTGACCTTTGACTTCGATGTTTCGGTTCAGTCCACCAAGTGTCATGCCGAGGGGACCGCTGTTGGTTTTAATAAAAAGAAAAAGAGTTCACGTAGTTACTATTCATTGTTCTGTACTGAAGCACAAACAAGCCAGTTCTTTGACCCCCTCCACCGCCCCGGCAATGTCCATGATTCCAATGGCGTTGATCAGTTCATAATGCAATGTTTCTATAAAGCAAAAGAAGAACTGAAAAACACCCTATTTGAATCCCGTATGGACCAAGCTTTTTCCAGCGACATAATATTGTCTGTTTTGGACAGCCGCTATGTGAAATTTATCGTTTCTGTCCCCTTTGCAAGGTTCCCACAGTTTAAAGAGATAATCGAGAACAGAAAACGCTTGTGCAGCATTGATCGTGAGTGGTCATGCCTACAAACCAAATGGAAACCAAAGCCCTGGAATACCCCCAATAGATTCATTTTCACGTGGGGGAAAGCAGTATAAAGGACCTCTTCAATTGCATCTTTTTGAACCCCGTGATGACCAATTCGATTACAAGATGATAGTGACCAACAAAACTGAATCAACCAAAAGCGTGGTCTTTTTCCATAATGGGCGTGGTTCACAAGAGGTAATATTCGGCGATGGGAAAACCGATGCCGCTCTTGATATTATTCTCACCAAACGCCTGACAGGCAACTAGATATGCACACTTTGCTCCATGATGGCACATAATTTGTCCAGAAAATTACAAATGCAGGCTTCACCTACCCTCTCGCGTGCCCTCTCAAAACGTCCTGCGCCCTGGGTATTTGAAAGACTGGATACCCTCAGTCATCGGATTATTCAAAGGGCCGGCCGGCTTACTAAACCCCACGGAGAACTTACACTCACTATGGGTCCAAACCAAACGGTTCGCCAGGATTTGTTGCATTTCCTCAATGTTGTTAAAAAAGCAACATAACCAGAATGAAGCAGTCAATGGAAACTTTTATACAACGTTAGGGTCTATTCTAATAGTTTCCATTTATTATCAACAGCTTCATACATAACCATAGTTTTTTTTGTTAAACCTCCATGATCATCAGATGAGTAATTGAATTCACCGTTAATTCCCATATGATTTTTTGTATTTTCTATTGCATCGCGAAGTTTTTCTTTGTCAGTTCCGGCGATTTTCAAAGCTTTAAGCATAATGTTAAATGCGTCAAAAGCACATGCACCGAACTGGTTGGCAGGTTTGTCGAATTTTTCCTGATATTGGGCCTGGTAGTCTAGAATTATTTTTTTCTGAGGATCATTGTCCGCCAGATTTTCAGCTCCGGGAAATTTAAAACTGGCAATTTTAATACCGTTCCCTTTTTCACCTAAAGCTTTGAGAAAATCAGCAGAAAGTGCAGCATGGCTCTGGTAGAGAGGAAGAGTCATACCAAGTTGCCTGTAGCCCATAGTCATAATAACCGGTGCTCTTTTTGATGACCAGTTAACAACAACCTGTGCATCAGTTTTTTTGATTTTGTTTATGGTTGGCGTTACGTCAGTATCATCCATTGTATATTTATCATCAAATACAATCTCTATACCATATTTAGGGGTTTGAGATAATAACTCGCTCCTGCCGCCATCACCAAATCCATCCTGACTGGACATGATAGCAATCTTTTTGGTACCCTGTTTCTGTAAATAATCTAAAAGTTTTGCAACTACAATTCTGTCATCAGAAGGAGTTTTAAATATATATTTATTTACAGGATTTACAATCTTGCTTGCGGACCCCAGCATGATTGTAGGAATTTTGTGTTTTTCGATAATAGGAATAACGGGAAAAGCAGCCCAACTTGCAGATATACCAATAATCGCATCAACTTTGTCTTTTTGAATCAGTCGTTTTACGAGACGGACTGCAATATCAGGCTTTGCCTCAGTATCATAAAAAATAAATTCTATAGGTCTTCCATTTATTCCTCCGGATTTATTAACTTTTTCTGCCATCATTTCAAGCGTTGCTTTTTCGGCACCTCCAACAAAAGCACCCCTCCCGCTAAGTAACAAAGGAGAACCAATTTTTATTGGGTCAGCAGCCGAAACTCCATTAGATGTTAATAGAAAAACCCCAATCACCAAAGAAATAATAATACTCCGTTTTCTCATTGCCTTTTACCTCCTGCCTGGAAAGTTAATATTTCTATAAATACAAACAACTCTTTCACAACTATTTATTTATAAGACCATAAAGAAGATTGTCGATCATTTCCTCTGCAATCTTTTCCATAGTCATTGCTTTATCAGGATTAAACCAATGGTAAAGCCAATTGACCGTTCCAAGAATACCAAAAGTGGCAATTGACAAGTCTCCCTGCTTTATTAATTTTAAATCCTGTAATTGCTTTAAATAATCTTTATAAAGGAGAAAAATGACTATCTCTTTTTCCTTAACAATTTGCTTGATTTCATCACTAAGGAATCGTTTGTCTTCTATGATTATTTTTGTTCCATTTCGACTGTTTCGAATAGAGGTTGCATGTGCAAAAATGGCATCTCTGAGATTTTCAATGGGATCTTTTTTCTGGACAAAACACGTCTTAAGAGAAAAAAGTAATTTGTTTGAGTACTTCTCAATAATATTCAGCAGAATTTCTTCTTTTGTTTTAAAATGATAGTAAATGGCAGCCTGGGAAATTCCGACCTTTCGTGCAATATCCCTTAATGAAGCTTTCTGATACCCATATTTATAGAACAGTTCTACAGAAGCTTTAATGATCTCATGTTTACGGCTGTTTACATTTTTTGGTGTATTCATGCCCCCATTATATTTTTAGTGCAAAGCATTTTCTATCAGTTTCGGAATCTGCAATATTTTCATATTAATTAATATTTACTTGTCGATCGACAAGTTGTCAAGGACTTTTAACCGGAGATTTTCACGACACCTGCGTCCTTCATCTCTCAGCCCTGAATTTAATCCTCCAGGTTTCCCCCACAATATGTTTGGGTAAAATTTTTCTTGGCATACAAGACCGGATCACCTATAGTCGATCGCCAAAAATGGAATTTCTTATCAACTGACAAAAATAATAATCTAAATGTTAAATCAATTGATATTCATAAGATAGCCCACTGACTTCATCGCTGTTCGCTTCACGAAGCGTATCCCCTT
>CEPV01088607.1_pt1 | contig 33630 bp, 36 predicted proteins | sample 530451 | NCBI WGS metagenome assembly CEPV01 (sample SAMEA2620097, study PRJEB7988) | marine metagenome | isolation source: saline water (ENVO:00002010), including
GAAACCGTGCAGCCCTGGCAAAGATACTGATGACTCAACCCGACGTTCTGCTCATGGATGAACCGACCAACTTCCTGGACGTCGATGGTCTGCTTTGGCTGGAGCGCTGGATCAACAACCACAAGGGCGCCGTAGTCGTCGTGTCCCACGACCGCAATTTTCTCGACAGTGTTGTCAACCGGGTGGTTGAGATTGAGAACCATCACTTTCAGGAATACAAAGGTGATTTCTCCAGTTACATCCGCGAGAAGCGAATACGTACCAAGAGACTGGAGACCCAGTTCAAGCACGAGGAAGAATTGCTCGCATTTGAAGCAGAAGCCATCGCCAACCGAAGAGAAGCGGCCAAGAATCCTAACAAGGCGTTGCAGCGCAGATTGGCCAACATCAAGAAGTCCGTAACACCGCGTCCGGTGGACAAGATCATTACCGGATTGTACCAGGGGCTTAACACCCCAAAGGTGCTGTGTCGTACCAAAGATATTTCCATTGCCTACGACGGCCAGCCGATACTCGCAGGTCTGTCTCTGGAATTGAACCGGCGTGATCGACTTGCCATCGTCGGTCCCAACGGGTGCGGTAAGACGACGCTGGTGAAGATTTTGACCGGGGAGGAGACCCCTGATTCCGGTAAGGTGTCATGGTTTGGAAACGCAGCCAGTGCCGACTGCTGCTATTACAACCGTGTGTTTGATGAACTGGACCCCGGAGATACCGTGACGCACGCGGTCAACATCGCGCCGTTGGCCTTCTTCAAACCGCGTAAGGCCGTGAACCGTTTTCTGACTCTGCTGCAGTTTTCGGAAATGGACTTGAAGCAACGCATCGGCTCTCTTTCGGGAGGGCAGAGGGCCCGGGTGGCGCTGGCCAAGTGCTTGCTGTCTGGCGCTGCCACCATTTTGCTGGACGAACCCACGAATTATCTGGATCTAACCAGTACACAGGTGATGGAGCGCGCTCTGGTCCACTTTCCCGGCGCCATCGTGGTCGTCAGCCACGATCGTTTCTTCATCGATAAGGTCGCCACCCGTCTGCTCATGTTCCAAGGGGATGGCGAAACCACCCAGATGAACGGTGGTTGGACGACCTTTGCTGCGAGGCGTGCGGCCAAATAGCGCTCGTCCGCAAAATTGACTTCCCTGCCGGGCTATGGCTTATTTGGGTCGGATCACGTTCCCTTGTGGAGTCAGAGGACCAAACGATGCGCTACAACGCTTTGCTGCTGGATAAAGAGAACGGAATTGCCACCATCACCCTCGATCGCCCGCCGATGAATGCAGTGAATGAAGAACTGCTGAACGAGCTGGTTGCGGCGTGTGAAGAGATCGAGGGTGATGATGAGATCCACGCGGTCATCCTGACGGGCAAGGGAAGGGCGTTCTCTGCCGGCAGAGATCTTCCTTCGGTTCTGGCTGGGGAGGAGTTCCCGGGTGGCCCAAGGTACAAGGTGCTGGAGAATCTGAGCAAGCCGGTGATCGCAGCGGTAAATGGGTTCTGCTTTACCGGCTCGTTTGAGCTGGCCATGTGTGCGGACATCATCATCGCATCGGACAAGGCCGTGTTTGGCGACACCCATGCTCGTTTTGGAATCGTGCCCGGAGGCGGCCAGACGCAGCGATTGCCCCGGATTGTCGGCGCACGCAAAGCGAAGGAGCTGATGTTCACCAGCAGGACGTTCCGTGCGGAGGAAGCCGAACAGCTCGGTATCGTGAACAAGGTTGTGCCTCACGACGATCTGGACGTCGAGGCGCGCAAGATGGCGGAGCAGATCTTGGAGAATATCCCCGAGACGATCAGTGCCATGAAAGCGTTGGTCAATGACTCCATGAGCCTGGATCTGGACAGCGGCCTCGAACGGGAAGCTGCCTACCACCACGATGGACCGATATCGCCTACACCAGAGGGCAGGGATCGAATGGAAGGGTTCTTGAAGAAGTAACCTGACGCAGACTGATGCTCCTTCTTGGCTCGTTGTCGGGGATCACGAATATGCGATCGGTTTCGACTCAATCGCTCGTTCCGAAACAGATTCGGCTCCGACTGCGCATGCCAGTCCTGACCGGTTGGCTGTATTTGATGTTCGCCGTTGCCTTTGCTGCGCGTGGCCATGTCCACGCCGCCGCGGATAGACGTTATGCAGAGAGTCCCCTCATTGCAGAGCGTGTTGCCGCGGGACTGCTGCCGCCTGTGAGTGAGCGATTACCGCGCCATCCAATCGTCGTTAGTCCACTCACCAGGATCGGTGATTACGGCGGGACCGCGCGCGTCTTCGAATACGATCGCCACATATTCGTAAACACCGAAAACCCCCTCACCGTGGACACCGACATATCCACGTTACTGCCTAACCTGGCACGTCGTTGGCAGTGGAATGCGGACAAGAGTCAGTTGACGCTCGAATTGCGTGCCGGACTGCGCTGGTCCGACGGCCATCCACTGACGGCGGATGACTTTCTGTTCTACCACTACGATCTGATGCGCAACGAAGAGTACACACCGGTGCCACCGCCGCCCTGGGGCGAGACCGAGGTGATCAGAATTGACGATCTGACCATTCGCTACGAGTTCCCAGAGCCCTACCCGTTGTTCGAAAACCTGCTGGCGCAGTACGGCTACTACTACGTGCCCAGGCACTTCTACGAAAGGTACCATCCGAGCTATGTGGATCGTGACGAGCTCCAGGCTGAAATCAGCCGCATGGGATACATCAGCTGGAACAACTTTTTGGCTGCCAGTCAGGGCGGCAGTGCCATGGGTGGACCCTACGCGCCAACCATGAGAACCCATTACCGGACCCGGCGCACGCCGACCATGATGACCCTGGAGCGAAATCCGTACTACCACAAAGTGGATACCCAAGGACGGCAGTTGCCGTACATCGATCGGATCGAGTCGGAGATCAGCAGTAACGTCGAGGTGGTCACGGCAAAGGCATCGACCGGGCAGAAGGACTTTGCCGGTTATACGCTTAACACGCAGGACTTCCCCCTCTTCAAGCTGGGTGAGCAGACCAGCGGCATCCGCGTGCTGGTGTGGAACCGCATTCACGGCAGCGACGTCATCATCCGTCCAAATTACAACTCGACCGATCAACGCTTGCGTGAATTGTATTGGGATTTCCGCTTTCGCCGCGCTCTGTCCGTAAGCCTCAATCGCGAGGAGATGAATCAGATTATCTATTTCGGTCGCGGCACTCCCAGACAGTTTACAGTGATACCGACGAGTTCCTACTTCGAGCCGGAGTTTGCCGCTTCGTACGCCGAATACGATCCCGCAACCGCCAATCGGCTCCTCGATGACATAGGACTGGTGGATATCGATGGCGACGGATTACGCGAATACTCCGATGGTGCGCCGCTCATCATCACCATAGAGTTCGTAGAGGTGGAGACGCCACGCGCCATCACGCTGGAGCTCGTTACTGAATACTGGCGATCCATCGGGATCGATGCACGCGTCAGACTGCTGGCCAATTCGCTGCACAACCAACGCAGCCGGGCCGGCACCATGGCGATGAGTGTATGGCATGGCGACCGCAGTACCGATCTTCTGTTTCCTGCCCATCCCGTTTGGTATGTCCCCATCCACATCAACTGGGAAGGCTCCAAGTGGAACGACTGGGTGCGTTGGTACCAGTCCGAAGGTCGCCTCGGCAGCAGGCCCCCTGCAGAGATCGTTCAGTTGCACACCTGGTGGGACGAAATGCGGGCAACGGCAAGCCTCGAGCGCCGTATCTTTCTGGGCAAGCGAATCCTGCGCTCCACGGCTGACAATCTTTGGAGCATCGGCACGGTAGGGCTCGCGCCCCAGCCGGTCGTCATCAACGCACGGCTGAAGAACGTGCCCGAAGTCGGCTGGTGGGGTTGGGATACGCGTTGGTCGTTGCCCTACAATCCTTCAAGCTGGTTCTTTGAAGAAGGACGCGCCCGTTGAGACTGGCGGAATGACGGATTACTGTCTCGGATCACCCGCTGAAAAGTGAAGAGGCGGTGTAGTATGCGGTGGGTTCGCGGTAAGGGGATCAACCCCCGGCGATTGGTGGGAAGAAGACCACTTCATCGCCATCGGCCAACGGATGGTCCGGTTTAACCATCGCCTGATTGACCGACACCAACAGGTTTTCCTGGTGAAGAGTCGATGACCAGCGTTCTCCGCGTTCGCTGCAAAGGAGATCGATCAGCGAAGCCACGTCCTTGAAGTCGGAGCGCCACTGCAATTGCTCCTGCTCCGAATCCATATCCAGATCCTCTCGGAGGTGCCCCACATAACATAGCTCGATCATTCCCGCTTTCCTCGAACAACCTCTGACTGGTGATTGGACCTGAGTATTGTCGCACTCAATAGCCCTATTTGATTGGGTTTTTCCAGCAGACGTACTCCATCGCCGCCTCTCATATGCGACGACCTCGGCGCAGAGATTGACGGTTTAAGAGAATCGGTTCGCATCGCCGATAACGCCGGCATCGCGCAGCGTTGTGATCTCGTCAGCCGTCATACCGAGTTCGGCAGTGAGCAGTTTGTCTGTATGTTCGCCCAAGTGAGGCGGTCGCTGCATGTCCACCTTCGACTCTGACAGCCGCGGCGCAAATCCGAGCATCGGAACCTTGCCGTGTACCGGCAGCTCCATCTCGTGAATGAAACCTCGTGCGGTCAGGTGTTTGTCGTGGTGGATCTCGCTGGTATCGAGACAGGCTGAGCACGGCACACCTGCAGATGCGATCGTCTCCATGGCCTCGTGTTTGGTGCGCTCGCCAGTCCACTTGCTGACCTCCTCGTGGAGGGCGGGCCCGTTTTCCCAGCGTCCCTGCATCGTCTCAAAACGCGGATCGACGAGCAGGTCGGCACGATCCATGGCCGTAAATAGTGCGTCCAGATGATCTTGGTTTACCGGCATCAGATAGATGTAGTCGTTGGGACCAAACGGTTTACAGGGATAGATGTTGACCGGTGGCAGGCCCCCCGCGTTTCCGCTTCGCGGCGCTGCCTGGGTACCCCAGGCTGAGCCGATGTAGGCACGCGTGCGGATATAGTAGGTCATCGCTTCCTGCATGGAGACTTCAATCTCCTGGCCTTCCCCGGTTCGTTGTTTCTGCACGTAGGCGGCAAGGATGGCCATGGCGGTCTGTACGCCGGTGCCGGCATCACCGGTGGTGGACCCCGGCATCATCGGCGGACCATCGGCTTCGCCGGTAAGCGAGAACGCACCAGCCGCCGCTTGCGCAATCATGTCCATGCAGCGATAGTCCGAATAGGGACCCGAGGTGCCGAAGCCCTTGATTCGGGCATAGATCAGACCGGGATTGATGTCGCGCAGACTCTGATAGCCGATGTTCAGTTTTTCGATAACCCCTGGACCGTAGTTCTCAACGAACACGTCGAAATTCGGTACCAGTTTCATGAACAGGTCGTGACCTTCGTCCGTGCTGAGATCCAGTGCGATGCTGCGCTTGTTGGCATTCCAGGCACAGAAGTAAGCCGAGTAGTCCTGGTTTTCTGTCCGTCCGACTCCGCGGCCAGGGTCGCCGTACTGCGGCGCTTCGATCTTCACGACATCGGCGCCCAACCATGCGAGGGCTTGCGTGCACGACGTGCCGGCCTCGTATTGCGTCATGTCGAGGACTTTCATCCCATCCAGTGCGGCCATAGATATCTCCAGGGAAATTTAGCTATCCAGCGCGTCGGTCTGCCCACCGACCCCACATTACATTTCTTCTGACGGCAGATTGGCGAGAGACCAATCTGCATCGGCGTCGCGTGACGAGCCGGCAGCAGCTCGCGGACCCGATATTGACCATGTTAACGTTGTTTATGGCAGATAACTATTCTGATCTCCGAATTCTGCTTCCTCTCCGCGTCGCTCTGCACCGCGAACGCACCCGCCTTGATCGGTGTCGGGCGTCGCCCCCGCGGCAGTTTCAATGCTCCGCTGACTGCTGCTATTATCGGCTCTCCGGATTCATCGCGCTGTCTTACCATCGGCACGAGGACGCCATGCCGATCAAATCCGTTGAGTCGATTCACTGTGACGCCGGCTGAAGAGGAAGGATACGTGACTACCAACGCCATATTGCTGCTACCCGAAAACTGGGGCCAACACCGACTCGAGCAACTCACTTCCCTAGCGGCAGAGGAGGGGCTGGTCACGTTCACGTTGGTAGATTCCAGCCAGCCGAATGAAGCCATCATACAGAGGTGCGAGGGCGCTGAGGTGCTTATTGCAGCCGACCGTGAAGAGACCAACCGCATTGCATCGCAAATCCCGGGGCTTAAGCTGGTGCAAACCTTCAGCGCCGGTACGGAACGTCTCGACAAGGCTTTGCTGTTGAATCACGGCGTTAAGGTTGCCAATAACGGTGGTGCCAACGCAGTCTGTGTAGCCGAATATGCGATCTGGTTTATGCTGACGATCAGCCACAAATTCGACCGTCAGATCGAGAGCGTCAGGGCCGGCAAGTGGGCAGCCGCTATCTCCGGGGCGTTGGAGGAATTCCAGACGCTGGTCGATAAACGCGTCGGCATCGTCGGTCTGGGTCGCATCGGCTCCCGCGTAGCACGGAGACTGATGGGTTGGGAATGTGAGGTGGTCTATCACGATATCGCCACGTTCGAACCCGATTACGAACAAGCAGCCGGTGCAAGACGCGTATCGTTCGATGAACTGCTGACGACATCGGATATCGTCTCGTTGCACGTCCCGCTGGATAACAGTACGAAAGGCATGATCGGTGCGGCGCAGTTCAAAGCCATGCAGGATACGGCGATACTGATCAATACCTGCCGGGGCCCGGTGGTGGTCGAAGCCGATCTAGTGAACGCTCTTCGAAACGGGGAGATCTTCGGGGCGGGCCTGGATGTTACCGAGGTGGAACCCATCGATCCGGGGAGTCCATTGATCAACCTGCCGAATGTGGTGATTACCCCACATCAGGGTGCGCGTACAATAGATTCGCAGCGCAATGCCGATCTGAACGTAGTGCGAAATTCAGAACGGATTGCGCGGGGCGAGGAGCCTCTCTGGGTCGTTGAGCCGGTCTGAAACTGTTATTCCGCAGCCAGTTCCACCAGTTCGATCATGAGGCCACTCGAAGCCTTGGGATGGATAAACACGGGTAGCCCTTGTTCCTGAGCCTCGGGATTGGCGTTGATCAATGGGACGCCCCTCGCTTTTAGTTCCTCCACAGCCGCAGCCATGTCCTCCACTTCGAGGGCGGTCATATAGACACCCTCGCCCCTCTTTTCCAGAAACTTGGCCACCGGCCCATCTCCTGGCGGCAGCGGTTCGATCAGTTCTATCACCGCGTCGCCGATCTGCAGTAGAGCATTCTTGATTCCGAGCTCCGGCACGGAACCGGATTGGTGTGCCTCGATGCCGAAGTTGTCGGCATATTGCTTGGCCGTCTCGTCTACACTGTTGACCGCCAGATGGATCGCGCGAATTTTGCTGAACATGGGTTCTCCTCTCCTGTGATGTTGGGTTCACCGCCGGAGTCTCACTCTGTGACGGTGTCACGGTCAATGCTACGCAACTCAGAGCAGGATGGCAAAGCAGCCGTCTGACCGCCGTGGCAACATCGCGGCTAACGTGGGTTGGGGTGAAACAACGTCTCGCCTGCGGACTTGAAAGAAGCGATCGCATTCTGACCTGCCGCAGAGGTCAGCCACTCGATAAAGCGACGCCCCTCAGTCGCCTTGGTGTGGGGGTGTCTGGCGGGATTTACCAGAATAACGCCATACGGGTTGAACAGGCGCGGATCCCCCTCCAGCATGACCTCGAGTCCACCCTTATTCTTGAAGCTCATCCAGGTACCCCTGTCGGCGAGAGTATAGGCCTCCATGGCACTGGCGATGTTCAACGTGGCCCCCATGCCGGAGCCGGTCTCGCGATACCAGTCGCCGGACGCGCCGGTTGGGTCGATACCGGCAGCATCCCACAATCCACGTTCTTTCTTGTGCGTTCCGGAGTCGTCCCCGCGAGAGACGAATATAGTGGATGGTGCGGCAGCCGATGCTGCGGCAGTCGTCGCTGCGGCAGTCGATGCTGCGGCAGTCGTCGCTGCGGCAGCTGCTCTTCTCAGTGCAGCGACGGCATCGTCCAGGCCTTGGATGGCTGCCGGATCGGCTGCCGGGCCTACGATCACGAAGTCGTTGTACATCACATCCTGCCGTTCGATGCCGTGCCCTTCTGCAACAAAACGGTCCTCCGACGGGCGGTGGTGCACCAATAGCACATCGGCATCTCCGTTGCGGGCCAACCGAATGGCCTGTCCGGTACCAACAGCCACCACGCGTACTCCGATGCCCGTGGTTCGAGTGAACTGAGGCAGAATATGGTCAAACAACCCCGAGTTCTGCGTCGAGGTCGTGGAGGCCACGGTGATAAAGATCTCCTCACTCCCGACTGCTCCTGCCTGGATCAGGAGTGCAATAGCAAGTAGACCCGAAGCAAGTGAACGAATCATTCTGTGTATGGGTCTCTATTTCCAGGTTTGTGTAACGGGTGTTTACGATGCCACCATAGCAGCTCTCCACGTACAAACGCCTGCGCGAGGTCGTTTTGGGGCTCCTCAAAAAACTGCTCGGCAGGCGCGTGCTCCAACATGCGGCCGCGATGCAGGAACATCACGTCGTCCGCCAAGCGCCGTGCCTGCCCCAGGTCATGGGTCGTCATCACGATGCGCGTACCGGCGTCGTGAATCGCCTCGAGAATCTCCTCCACCAGATGGGTAGCGGGAGGGTCCAGACTGGCCGTGGGTTCGTCCAGAAAAAGGATCTGTGGCTGTAAGGCCCAAACCCGTGCCAGCGCCAGACGCTGCTGCTCGCCAACGGACAGCTCCCGTGCCGGCACCGTGGCGAAGCGGCTCAGCCCGGTACGCTGCAGCACTTCGTCAATGACTACATTGCGCGTCGGTCGAGGTACTCCCCGAACGGAAAGGGCGTAGTCCACGTTGGCGCGGGCAGAACGGCGCAGCATCACGGGGCGCTGGAACACCATCCCCTGATGCCGGGCAACGTCCGTGCCGCTGCCGCCCTGCCACACGATCTCCCCTGAGGTCGGCTGCAGAAGACCGTGACAAAGACGTAACAGGAGGCTCTTTCCGGCACCGTTCGGACCGATAACGATGGTCCGCAGTCCCTGCTCGAAGGAGTAGGTCATATCCTTGATCAGACGTTTGCCGCGATGTTCGAAATTGACTGCTTTGAGTTGCAGGGGCAGGATGCTCTGGGTCGTCATTCGATGCTCCCCCTGGCTGCGCTCATGACCTGATCCGGTTTCGCGATCAATTGCGCCAACGCATTGACCCCGATGGAAAGCAGAATTAGAACGATCCCCAGTCCGAGCGCCAAGGCCAGATCTCCCTTGCTCACCTCTAGCGCGATGGCGGTGGTCATGACCCGGGTGGCGTGGTCGATATTGCCGCCAACGATCATGACCGCCCCCACTTCTGCGATGGCGCGGCCGAATCCTGCCAATATAGCTGTCACCAGAGAAAATCGTCCGTCCCAAAGGAGTGTGGGAAGCGCCTGTCTTGATGTTGCACCCAGCGAGCGCAACTGGTCTTCGTATTCGGACCACAGCTCCTCCACCACCTGCCGGGTCAGAGACGCGATGATAGGTACCACCAGGATGACCTGGGCGATGATCATGGCTGTCGGGGTAAACAACAGGTTGAGTACCCCCAGCGGGCCGGATCTGGAGAGTAATAGATAGACGATCAATCCCACTACCACCGGCGGCAACCCCATCAGCGAACTCAGTCCGACCACCACCGCACGGCGTCCTGGGAACGAGATCACCGCCAATGCAGCACCCAGCGGCATACCGATGACAATGGAGGTCGCAACGGCCACCAGGCTCACCCACAAAGAGAGGATTACGATCTCGGCCAGATCCGGATCCAGGCTGATCAGCAGCGAGAAGGCTGCGCTGAAAGCAGCCGAAAACTCAGTCATGGGCTGTCTCTTCGATCAATCTGTGACGACAGGCGCCAAATTGCTTGCTGAAAGGACGGTACCAGATTGCTTTCTGGTGGCCGATTCGATTGAGACCACTCGACGCTGCTGCAGCTCACAGGATTCGAACGGTAACGAGGGCGCCCTCATCAAGGGATGCCACACCTGCGGACATGGTTCCCAGACAATCCGCCTCGCACAGGGATTCCACATGGGCGGAACCGTGAAACTCGCAGGGCAGCACGCTGCCGTCAGCGGTAATCTTGGCGGGAAACCAGGATTCGCGCGCGGCCCGTTGGCGGCTGTGCGCTCGTGCCATTGGCAGGCGCAGGTTGGCCGGACGAAAGTCGTGTCCCATAAGGCGGTACAGAAAGGGCTTTACCAGCAGTTCGAACTGAGTAAAAGTGGCCACCGGATTGCCGGGCAGGCCGATGCAATAGGTATCGTCCGACACGGCGAAGGTCGTGGGTTTGCCCGGTTGTATCGCGATCTCGTCAAATAGAATCTTGAGGCCGTTGGCCTTCATGATGCCGGGCACGAGATCAAAGTCACCCATGGACACGCCACCCGACAGCAACACGACATCGCATTGCGCCATCGCCGTCTTGAGCGTTGCATCGAGAGACTCTTCGGTGTCTTTGGCGATGCCGTAGTAGGTGGGGATGGCGTCGGCCGCGAGAACCTGGCCCACCAGTTGGTGACTGTTGCTGGTGCGAATTTGGGAAAGGTCCGGTCGCACATCCGGCTCTACCAACTCGTCCCCGGTGGCAATAATGGCTACCCTGGGTTTCTGTGCGACCTGCGGCTCGACGCAGCCCACAGAAGCCAGCATGGCGATATGCTGAGGTCGTAGCTGCGTGCCTGCCTGCAGGACCACGTCACCCACCTGGATGTCCTCACCTTTGAGACAGACGTTGTCGCGTGTGGATTCGCCTGTGAACTGAACCGTATTCGCGTCGAGTTGTTCGACGTGCTCGACCATGATGACGCAGTCGGCACCCTCAGGCACCATGCCGCCGGTCATGATCTTGGCGCACTCGCCTTGACCGATGGATTTGCGGGGTATTTCACCGGCTTTCAGGGCCTCCACAACGCGCAGGTGATCCTGAAGATCTTCCCTTCGGCAGGCATAGCCGTCCATGGCTGATTTGATGAACGGCGGCATGTCCATATCGGAACGAACGTCGTCGGCCAGTATTCGGTTCAGAACCTGGTCGAGACCCACCTGTTCCGATCCTAGCGGGCGTGCCTCGGCCATCATGGTTTCGTGTGCTTCGTTTTGGGTAATCATCGTTCTATGTCGGAGCGGAAGCATCAAGGTTAAGCGTGGAGTATATTCGCTGCTCGTGCCTGAGCGGTAACGACCCAAGAGAGTCGTACCTGCACCGGCATCCTTGGAGACTGGAATTCTAGCTCGGAATCGAGCCCAAATGAAAGCAGAGCTTTTAGGCACTAGACGCGGTTTGAGCTTGAGGTTATAGTCTAAGCCATCGTACAACCCCGAACGAATGTGAGATGGATCCTGCGCTACAGCGATCCTGATGGAAACCTAGGAGGAATACATGAAGATCTTGCGGATTGATATGAGCACGTTGACATCGAGTTATGAGGATCTTCCCGAGGAGTGGACGATAGTCGGCGGACGCGGTCTGTCTGCCAAGATCCTGACTGAGGAAGTACCACCGGAAACCGACCCGCTGAGCGCCGACGCGCGCCTGGTTTTGGCCGCCGGTGCGTTGGCCGGTACGCACGCTCCTTCTTTCGGACGCATGTCGGTCGGCGCCAAGAGTCCGTTGACGTTGGGCATTAAGGAAGCCAACGTGGGCGGAACCCTGTCGCAGAAACTCGATCGACTCGGGATTCGAGCAATCGTCGTGCAGGGCGCGCCGGCGGACGGCAAACTGCACGTTGCCAGGGTTACCAAGAAGGAGGTCACCTTCGAAGCTGCCGACGATTTTCTGGGAATGGGAACCTACCCGCTGTCTTCGGCACTGCGCGAAAAATATCACGCCAAAGCGGGCGTCATCAGCATTGGCGTCGCCGGCGAAAGGCGACACAAGTCAGCCAGCGTAGCGCTAACCGACAGGGATGGCCACCCGGCACGTCATGCAGCGCGTGGCGGCTTGGGGGCGGTCATGGGTGCCAAGGGGCTCAAGGCGATCGTGGTGGACGACAGAGGCACGAAGATCGTTAAACCGTCGCAGCGAAAAGAGTACATGGCAACGCTGAAGCCGTGGAATAAGATTCTGGATGAAGACAGAGGCGTGCAGACGATGAGCAGCACTGGCACGCCCGGTGTGTTGGCCCCCCTCAGCCGCATGGGTAGCACGCCCATGCAGAACTACAGTGGTCAGCCTGCCGACGGCATCGAGGGCCTGTATGGGGACCACATCAGAGAGGTGGGAGATAAACGCGGCGGCAAGATGGATGCGTGCATGCAGGGCTGTATGGTGAAGTGCACCGTCGTCCACAACGACGAAGAGGGTAATCACGTCACATCGGCACTCGAATACGAGACGCTGGCCTTGCTCGGCAGCAACCTTGGCATAGGCGATGCGGATGCCGTGGCCCGGTTCGACCGCAAGTGCGATGACCTCGGCGTCGATACGATTGAAGTCGGCAGCGCCCTTGGCGTAGCCGCCGGCGCAGGCAAGTTCGCTATGGGTGACGTGGCTGCAGTGGATGCACTGCTGGACGGTATCGAAACCGGAACTGAAGATGGCACAATGATCGCCAACGGTGTCGTGAATACAGCCAAGGTGCTGGGTGTCAATCGCGTTCCTGCATTCAAAGGCCAAGCCATACCTGCCCACGATCCGCGTGTCGGCAAACCCACCGGGGTGACCTACCACACCAGCCCCATGGGTGCGGACCACACCGCCGGCCTGCAGTACACGATGGAAGACGAGGGTGCGGTAGAGCATTCACTACGGGCTCAGATCTGGAATGCCACGCTCGACTCACTCGGGCTGTGTCAATTCGCCATATCGGGTGACAAGAACATCACCGCTTCGTTCGTCAAAGATCTGCTCAATGCCTGTCACGACCTGAGTCTGACTGAGGAGGATATCGTCAATCTCGGCCGTGATGCCCTGCGAGCTGAAGTCGCGTTCAACAAGGGCGCTGAAATCGACGACATCGACACGGGACCTGACTTCGTTCGCAGCGAAACCCTGCCGCCCATGGGGCAGGTATTCGGCGTCGATCCGGCAGAAATGGCGAAGATCTGGGACGACCTCGATACGATCGCGGTTCTTTAGCATCTCTCGAACAGGGACCACCCCGGGGATCGTCCCCCGGGGTTCAGCTTTTCTCGCTTAGGAACGATTGATACCGATAGCGTCGTGGCATGTGCGAGCCCACCGATGCGATGATGAGAACGGCGATGAGAATCGGCACGCGATAGTCCCACAACCACGGTATGCTCCCAAGTAGCGCCAGCTTGGTGAGGACACAGATGCCGCGGGCCTGCACGCACCAGTAAGGATCCCCATAGGCTTCGAACAGCACCAGTACGGCGCCGGTGAAGATGACTGCATACAGCCACCAGAGCAGTTGCTCGCTGGGGACCGCAAAGACGTGCCCACCGAACAAAGCGGCCGCCACCACGATGTGGGCCGTTCGGAAGCCGATATTCCAGTACCGTTTATTCACGACACACCCTTGCGAAAACCGATTGAGAAGGGTACGCCACCCGTTTGTCTTGCCGGGCTCCGGTTGGTGGCTTCACCACTGATCGAGCCCGTGCACAATGCAGCGCCATTGAAACATATCCGAATCCTCTGTAACAAATCCGCATTGAAGGCGTCTGTTACCTGATTCTGACGCTATTGAGGAGTTTGTATCGACCTCGGACCGTTCACTTTGACGAAGCAATATTCTGAATCAATCGAATGACCTTTTTGGTGCGCTCCCGGCGACTGCCGGTGATCGTCTGCAAGTCGATTTCACACGCCCGTCCCAGTCGCCCGATCTCGGTATCGATGGCCACCCTGAATGAGTCACTCACGGGACGTTTGTCATCTACTTGCATGGCGAATTCGATGGGGAGATAGATATGCGCGTCGAAGTGGGGCAGATACCAGGGCAACAGTTCTCTGGCCAAGGGATAGATGCTGTAGAGCGATATTCCTTCCACCTTGAGATAGACGCAGAAATCCAGCAGCGACCTGTCGTATATACAGCACTGACAACCCTCTTGCGATAGCCTCTGGAAGTGAATCTGTAGCAGACGCAGGAACCGATCGGCCTGATTTCCATTCGCCTGCGTATCATCCAGCAAACGAATCGGCTCCGCTGCGATGTTGGTCTTGATGCCCAGTCGATTGAGCGATTCGGATAGGTCGTTGACCAGCGTCGTTTTGCCGGTGGCATGAGAGCCGCTGATCGCCACTCGGATCAGATCTTGGTGCTTCATATTGCGTTCCAGGGGGAGTTCCCTGGCAGCGTGACAGCATGTGTGATTTGCACGTCGACGGCAGGATTTGCCGGTTCCATGGTACTGGTTTAGGTGTGGGTTTTCGCCTCTCCCAGTTCGCGTCAGAATAGCTGAATTGAATAATTCAATATAGTAATTAAAATAGTTAATTATAATAGTTGCAATAATCGTGGTTATGGATTTTAATGTGGAAGCTTTCCCTACACTTGGAGTGACGTGATGAAGGAAGAGATTCAGAGAATTCTAGCGATGGTGAACGATGGCAGCCTGACCGAGGATCAGGGGGCGGAACTGCTGGCTGCGCTTGTTAAGGATCAGTCGGAGTCGGTGCAGGACGCATCCGAACGAGCACAGGATGAGCCAGGTCTCACCCGAGAGGCGCGTCGGGCCGGCAGGCGTGCACATAGGCGCAGCCGGAAAAAACACAGATACGAAAGAGATGCACCAGATGGATTCACGAACGTGTTGTCGAGCGTGACACCGCCTGAGGGAACGGACTATGTCTGTGAGAACAACAGATTGAACGTGAGTTCCATCAGAGAACTGAATCTGCATAACGGGACGTTTTCCGATAATCGTTTGAACGCGGCTAAACTCAGCCAGCTGACAGTGGAAAAAGGGAAGCTGACTGGCTGTCGCTTTGATGGTTCAAACCTGAGTGATCTGTCCATAGGCGATGGGGAACTCCACTCCCTCAGATTAAAAGGGTGCAAGCTCCGCAGTCTGACCATGAAGGGATCTGACATGAAGGAGTGCAGCTTCAACGGTGCTAAGATGACAGCGGTGGAATTGCTGGATAGTCGCGCCGAGTCTTGGCGGCTTAACGGCGCCTCCGTTTCGCAGTTGAAGATCGCCGATCATAGCGAAGTGGAAGAATTAAAGGTGAATGGCGCCAAACTAACCGACATGGACATCCAAGCGTCGAAACTCGACGACGTAAAGATCAGTGCAGCTGCCTGGAAAGATGTCAAAGTGGCGGGCTCAACGATAAACGGCTTCCGCTTTGAGTCTAACGATCTGGTCAGGGTGAGGGTTACGCGTGAAGGAATTGAAAGCGACGCAGTTGAGGCGGATGATCTGGGCAGGTTCTATCTGGATTTCAATGCGATGCGTGCAAATAGAGCTCGGCTCGCGGATGTGAGGATCGATCAGATGCAAATCAGCAATTGCACGTTCACCAACTGCAAGCTAAGCAATGTTAGCCTTTCAGGTTTCGAAATGAAGGATATGACCATCAACGACCTTCATATCCGAGATTGCGAGATCAACAGTTTGGAACAACTGACTAACATCATAGCTGAGTCAGCTAAACTGGACGAAGCATCCTGAATTTGAGCTGAGCGCTATTGGGCATGTCTTATGAAGGACGAGATCAGACGCATTCAGGCACTGGTGAAGAATGGCACGCTTACCGAGGAGCAGGGCGGTGAACTGATCGCAGCTATCGCAGCACGACAACCGAAGACTGGGCCCGACGAGGAATCCGGGGAGCAGGTTTTTGAACGTGCATTCCGCGGTGGGTTCGACAAGTCCATTCGAGACAACTTCGAACAGGTAATTCGCAGCAAGTTTGCAGAGGGCAAGCGTGACAAAGGGAGTGTTGCCGACCTTGCTGCCGAAATAGCCGATGTCGTATCGGAGTCCCTCCACGTGGCTGGGAGAGTCGGTGACGTCGTGCAAAGCGTGATTTCCAGGACCGTTAAGCCAACTTCCTGGATGAATGAGACCAATCCTGTGGTGCTGTCCAATATCGGCTCGATCGAAGGGGAAGGCTATACGCTGGAACACAACCGCATCAATGTCAGCACGGTGAACGGGCTGTACCTAAATGAATCTAAGTTTTCTCACAATCGTGTCAATGCATCTCGGGTGTATAACCTGGCAATCGATTCTGGTGAGATGTCTCACTGCACTCTAGACGGTTCCTCCTTGAGGGATACATCCTTCAAACGTGCTGCGCTTACGCACGTGAAGTTCCTTGGATCGAAACTCAACAATACCACTATCGAAGAGGGAGAGATCAAGCAGAGCGAATTGAACGGCCTTACCGGTAAAGGACTATCCGTGAAGGACAGCGTCGTCGATGGCTGCCATCTGAACGCCACTGCGATTCGCGGACTTGAAATTCTTGACAAGAGTGACCTATTACAATTGCGCTGCAATGCGGCTTCACTCAGGAATACGACGATCATCGCATCGTCGGTCGGCAATTTGCGGGTGGAATTGGCGCACCTGAGAGGGCTCGGTATTTCCGGATCCACGTTCAACAACGTCAGACTTGAAGGAAGCGGATGTCGAATGCGAGAGGTCATGTTTGACAATATGCAGGTAGAGGGATGCGAATTCATCGACTGTGAGTTGAAGAATGTTGCCTTCACCGGGTTTGAAATGCGGGAGATGGAGTTGCGTAATGTCCGCCTGCACAATCGTCAGATCAACAGCCAAGAGCAACTGTCAGATCTCCTGGCTGAGTCAAAGGGCCGATGAAGGCACTAAATAGCATTGGAGTTGAATCATGAAACAGATCAGTGCCGACCTCTTGTGTCCAGCCTGCAACGGGGCGCTTTATCCTCGTGTATTGGAGTGTCGCGAGTGTGGCATTAAGATCGAGGCCCAGTTTGAAGGCAGTGAGTTCAATAACCTGTCTCCTGATGAATTCCATTTTCTGCGGATCTTTATCAGTTGCGAGGGCCGCATCAGGGATATGGAGTCTGCGTTGGGGGTGAGTTATCCCACCGTGAAGGCTCGTTTAGCGTCCTTGAAACAACGGCTTGGCCTGTCCGGTGATTCACTCAATGGGGCAACCGAGCCATCTGCCGACGCTGATGGGATCAGCCAAGAGGATAACGGTGTCAACGTATCTAAGTTGTTAGAAGACATGGAGAAGGGCGTGGTCGGTTTTGATGATGCCATGAAGAAGCTTAAGGATGAGGATTGATGCAGTCCGACTCTCTCGTTACATCTTGCAGCGACTTGCCTCAAGGTCCTAAAAGAGTATATTAGCCCCTGCATCAGTCAGGGAGACCGACCTTGAAAGCACTATCATTAGCCCTTGTGCTCACATGCGCTGCAACTTGTCAGGCAGAATTCACTCGAGTCAAGACTGACGTTGCCATCGCTTCGGACAGTGAGATAACGGAGTCCGTCTGGCGTGCAACGGTGGCTCCCGAAGGGAGCTACGACCGCATTCAAGTGCACCGTTATCGCAAGCCCGGTAAAAGCAACTCCGCGCTGTTGTACCTTCCCGGCACCAATCAGAATGGCGAGATCGCCCTGACCGATGAAGATCACAATCTGTGGGTCTATCTCGCCAAACGTGGAGTGGATGTCTATACGCTGGACTATCGCACGCACGCCATCCCTTCGACGGGTGTTACCGACGTTGCCTTTGCGAAAGAGTGGACGCTGGACCGATTTGTTGAAGATGCCGAGCTCGCTGCCGAGCTAGCGCGCAAGACTTCCGCCGTACAACGACTGTTCGTGGCCGGATTCAGCCGCGGAGTGACCTACGCATATGCGTTGGTGTCACGCTCGAAGCAGGGGTCGGTTGCAGGGCTGATCGCCCTTGACGGCAGCTTCAAGCAGTATCGGGAGTCACCCTATCAGGGGTATGAAGATGGCCTCGCCAAGTTGATGGATGGCGGACGATTCATATCCGATCTTGCCGGTAGAAGAGGATGGGAAAACCGTCACCAACTGATGATGCAAACCTATACGGATTCATCCGCTGCGGCCCTCAATTCCAAATATGCCAACATTGGTGAACAGCTGACCGAGACGCTCTATAACGCCTGGGGGCCGGGCGTGCTCGCCAATCCGAAAGATGGCGTCTCCAAGATCGAAGTACTGGCGCTTCTGCTGGACGGCTACGATCGGTATTTTCCGACGATTCAGGGCCTGCAGGGCAGATCTCTGTCAGCTCAAAAGAACGATCCCAGAACCACTGTGGACGATACCTGGGGCTCCTTTGAGATACCCGTCATCTACTTCGGTACCACCGGCATGAACTCGGAATTCCTTCTGAGTGGCATCTACTCCGCCAGCCACAGCGGATCTGAAGACGTGTCCATACACGTGCTGGAGAATTACGGTCACCTTGACGTGCTCGTTGGGGAAAAGGCCAGAGAAGAAGTCTACGATCCAATCCATGACTGGATCCAGCGGATCATCCGGCAATAGCCCTCGCGGTGGATGCCATGTCACTCAGGCCGTCGTGGCTGTCGTAGCATGGGCCACAAAGTTGGCCCGTCGGGAATCGTGACGTCCTGCAGGATCTCAAAGTCGTGACGGGTGTAGAACGAGATGTTCTTCCGGTTGGATGATTCGAGATAGGCGGGCAGATTCTGCTCGTCACACTGTTGCAGCACGGACTGCAACAGTGCGGGGCCGACGCCCTTGCCTCGGTGCAGGGTGTCCGTACCGATGACGGAGAGATACCAGTGGGGCTGTTGCGGATGAATCCCTTCAAGCGCCTGCTCGAGTTCAATACCCCGGGCGAACCCGCCCCGGAACATCCAGGACATCTTCATATACGAGATGATCTGATACCAGATGCCCGGTTTGGGTGAATTGGGTTTCAGCCACAGGGCAGCACCCTCTAGGCCGCCCGTCGTCAGGGCGTGGCCGTTGCGTATAAACTCACGGATCGCCATGCCGAAATAGCGCAGCGCACATCTATCCCATTCCCGCTCCGATGGAAATACCCAACGCATTACCGGGTCCTGGGCGAATGCCCGTTTGAAGCAGTGGCTGAGGTCCCCTATATCTTGATCTGTGATCTGCCGGACTGTTAAAGCCATCGCATCTCCGCGCAGAGGGAGTGATCTGGGGTGACTGGGATTGTTCGTCAGGCGCGCCTGGCCGGGGGCGCCCAGCCGGGGCGTGCGCCCAGCGGTGATCAGGAATCCAGCTCCTGGAAGGAGCTGATCGTCTTGGCCACAATGCCGTAATCGATGGCTTCTTCCACCGACATCCAATAGTCCCGGTCCGTGTCCTTCTCCACCTGTTCGAGGGGACGGCCGGTTTCATCGGCAATGATCTTGTTGATCCGTGCCTTGGTCTTAACCATCTGCTCGGCCTGAATCTTAATGTCGGTTGCGTCTCCCTGTGATCCACCGGAGGGTTGATGCACCAGATAGCGTGTATTGGGCAATGAAAATCGGTTTTCCTTCTTGGCGGCCAGGTAGATATTGGTAGCAGCGCTGGCTACCCAACCGGTGCCCACCACACGAACATCTGGTTTGATGAACTTGATCATGTCGTAGATGACGTCACCCGATTCCACGTGCCCACCGGGCGAACTGATGTACAGGGTGATGGGTTCATCCCCTGCGGCAGCCAGGGCCAGCAGTTTCTCTGTTACGGAGCGCGCAGTCTTTTCCGTGATCTGGCCGAAAATGGAGATGGCTCTGGATTTGAACAGCTTTTCGTCGAGAAAATTAAATGAGGGCGGCTGGTTTTGCTGGACTTCGTCGCTCATGTTGCGCTCCGTGGACAGTGAATGGTGCAGTGGCTGATCACCAGTATGCTTTGTCAATATTGGGACATCAAGGTGAAAAACAAGGGCAGTCGCAGGACTGCGGCATCGTCCCTCACCGGGCTTAGGATAATCGCTTGCTTTGTACTGAACGCGACGGCATCCTTTTCCACATGGTGACCAACCGGCAGATTGAATCAGTCTCGATCAGGCGCGCTGAAAAAGCGGATATTCCGGCAATTGTGGGAATTCAAGATCGCGCCCTGGATGCAGTGCACGATCTGAGCCGAAGTTTCCCTCTGCAAAAGTGGCAGGCGTTTTTTGACAGTGCCCACATATTCACCTACCTGTCTGAAACGGAACAACCCTTCGGCTTCGTGACTGCAGGAAGGCCGCTGGAAGACTACTATCGTGATGGTGAGCACGGTGAGCTGATTGCCCTCAATATCCTGCCGACCCACTGGGGCCATGGCTTTGGTAAGAAGCTCCTGGTGCATGGCATCAGCGTATTAAAGCGAAGGAGATTCGAGCACGCGATCGTCTGGGTGACTACTACGAATGAGCGTGCGGTGGATATTCTGGTCAAGCTGGGTTTCAGTCCCAACGGTGCTACCAGGATCACCAATCGCGGCGAATCCAGCTATCAGGAGAGCTGCTATGCACTGCAATTGGGCGAGTATTTCTGATGCGGCACGTGAATCGACGTTGATAAATTCCAGGATAGGAAAAGATTGGGTGCTGTTTTCCGGTCCTAATCGGATTAGGCTGGTTCCATCGACAGTATTGCATTGATAACGAAAGGCATTGCCATGAAGAATATAACCATAAGCGGTCTGGCCACGGTAGTGATAGCCGTTGCGGTCATCTACCTCGCGCGCGAACCGATTGCTGTTTACGCACAGGAGAGATTTACCGCAGATATGTTCATTCCCGAAGATACCGATCAGTACAGTCCCGGCATCAGCGTCGGTGAATCCTTCCCGAAGATCAGGGCATGGTATGGCGCCACCGAAAGGCAGGACGTGCAGGAGTTCATGGGAACGAAGGGGCTGATCGTGTTTATGAACAGATCGGTGGATTGGTGACCCTACTGCAAGAAGCAGCTCGTGCAGCTGCAGGAAAGCCTTGCTGAATTCGAAAAATCAGGCCTTAAAGTCATCGCCGTCACCTACGATGCACCACAGAAGCAGCAGCCGTTTATAGATCAATTCAATATTGCATATCCGATCTTATCCGATATCGAAGCCACCACGGTTAATGCCCTCGGCATACTCAACCAGCAGTATTCCAAAGGGGAACCCGCCTACGGAATACCCTATCCGGGGATTTTCGTATTGGATACTAACAAGAAGATTGTGGGGAAAGTGTTTGTTGAAGGTTATAAGCAGCGCGTCTATGCCGACTCTGTTCTGAATTACGCGAAGAGGGTACTTGCATTGCCTTGACGCTTAAGGGGTACCGAATGTCGACCCATCGCCGCCATCGCCAACGCCATTACCATCGGAGTCTGCTGCGCTGTCTGGGCGGATGTCGAACGGCAGGTTAGATGAGCACAGCGGCCGGGGAGGAGCCGGCAGACTATGGTTCGGTGCGTGAATCCGATAGGTCTCGGTTGTAGATCTTCACCCGATTGAACTCTTCGAACTCATTGATGTCCGGAATCGTGGTTGCGCTCATCTGTTTGACAACCCGGTAGCCGCTGATGTGTTCGCCTTTCATGCGGGAGTCCGCCACGAACACCTGCCGTGCCCTTTGCAGGAACTCCTCCAGGTAGTGGTGATTATCCCGATCGTAAAGTACATCGGCGGCGATAATCGTGTCGTAAGACTGTGGAACTTCTTCGATGCTGCCACAGAGATCGATCGAAACGTTGTTCAGGTCGGCATTGGCACGGGCGGCATCCAGTGCATGAGGATCGAAGTCGCAAGCGGTAACTTCCCTCGCACCCACCTTGGCCGCGGCAATTGCCACGACTCCCGATCCTGAACCAAAATCGACGACACGCTTGTCGGCAAAAAGGTGGGGGCAGTCGAGGATATAACGAGCCAGCACTTGGCCGCTGGCCCAGCAGAATGACCAGTAGGCCGGAGCCGCCATGATCGCCAGCATCTCCTCAGAGGGCAGCGGGCCCGATGGGTAATCAGCAGATAGCAAGTAGAGCTGAATCTCCGGACACAGGGGTAGCCCAGTGACTGCGATATTGCCTTGGGAAACGGTTTCTCGTAGATTCCGGCGCAGGGTCATTTGGAACACGGCGATCTGAACCTGTGCGGCTCATCAAACAAGCCCTAATGATACACGTTTTCTGCCCGGACCCGTACGCGCTCGAGCCGTCCGCTGTAGCCGGCATCCATATGGGTGCTGTATTGGATCCATGCTATGCTGAGCGCACCTCGAGATACTTGGGAAGCTGATCGGATGGCCGCAAGCTGATGCTGACTAGATGTACGCCCGTTCTGACGCTGTTACTGTTGGTCGCGCCGGCAACCATCCTGGCAGCGCAGGGGGAAGTCGACGCTAATCTACAGACCCTGCATCGAATTGCGTCCGCCGTCTCTGCAACGCGCCTGGAAACAGATATCGGCAAGCTGGTCAGCTTCGGTACGCGACATACTTTGTCAGAAACCGAATCCAACGTCCGGGGGATCGGTGCAGCGCGGCGGTGGATCAGGTCGGAGTTTGAGAAGATCTCCATGGCTTGTGGTGGCTGTCTCTCCATTCAATATCAAAGGGAAGTCATCCAGGGCGAGCGGCGCATCCCTGAACCCACCGAAGTGGTCAACGTGGTGGCGATTCAGAGAGGGACCCGGCAACCCAACCGCTACGTTGTCATGTCGGCAGATATCGATTCGCGCGTCTCAGATCCCATGAACTTTCGATCCGAGTCTCCCGGAGCCAACGACAATGCATCCGGCATGGCGGGCGTTCTGGAAGCAGCCAGGGTCCTGTCTAAATACAGCTTTTCCGGATCCATTGCATACGCGGCGCTGTCCGGCGAAGAGCAGGGCCTCTTCGGGGGACGCATTATGGCCGGTATTGCCAAACGGGACGGTTGGTTCGTGGAAGCGGTGTTGAACAACGACATGATTGGCAACATCGCCGGCATCAATAACATCGTAGACAATTCCTCGGCGCGGGTGTTTTCGGAAGGTACCCGGGTCGTTGAGACGGAGGAGGAGGCGAGGATTCGACGCTTCTCCGGCGGAGAAGTGGACTCCCCGTCAAGGAACCTGGCCCGTTATGTCGATGTTATGGCGGACCGGTATATCCCCAATCTGGACGTGATGATGATCTACCGATTGGATCGTTTCGGCAGAGGCGGCCACCATCGACCCTTCAACGAAGCGGGCTATCCCGGTGTGCGCATCATGGAAACAAACGAGCACTACCACCGGCAGCACCAGGACATTCGGGTAGAGGAGGGCATCCAATATGGTGACGTGCTTGACGGGGTGGATTTTGACTATGCAGCCAAGCTGACCGCACTGAATGCCGTAACCTTGGCTTCCCTGGCGTGGGCGCCAGGGCCGCCGGTAGGTGTTACCATCGAGGGAGCCGTCAGCCCGCACACTACTCTTAAGTGGCGTAAGGCAAAGGGTGCTTCAGGTTACAGGGTCTATTGGCGACTAACGACTTCACCCGTGTGGTCGACCAGTCGCGAGGTGGGCGATGTGGCCGAATACACGCTCAAAAATGTCATAATCGACAACTATTTTTTCGGCGTGGCAGCGGTTTCTGCCACCGGCTTTGAAAGTCCTGTTGTGTTTCCCGGTCCGACCGGTTCATTTCACATTTCAGATGGAGCGGATGCTAACGATTGACATTCGGGGAGCCGTACATCAGGGTTCCAACAGTCCGCATTAACCATCTATGCGCTTGAGAGCTGTATCGAGCGGCACAAAAAGCCGCGCAGTGGAGTAGTGTCTATGTCTGAATCCCCTCGGCAACTCATGGAGCAGGAAATAGGCCCTGTTACCATACTGTTCGGTTATGAAAACGGCAAGTATCCGGATGGCAACGCGATCCTCGTCAAGGGAGCGCAGGAGACCGTCGTCATCGACCCGTGTCTGGGCGTTGTCGCGAGGAAGGATCGACTGCCTCGCGTGGATCGCGTATTTCACAGCCATGCACATGAAGATCATCTGTCCGGCAGTCATCTGTTCGCGGACGTTCCCTGGTACGTGCATGGTGAAGATCTGGCAGGGGTCCAGTCACTGGACGGCATGATGGCGATGTACGGCGTAGAGGGACCTGGTCAGCCGCTATTCAGGAGAATGATCGAGACGCAGTTCAACTATATGCCCAACGAAGACGCGCGGACCTTCTCCGACGGAGACCGATTCGATCTCGGTGGGGTGACGATAGAAGTGCTACATACCCCGGGCCACACCGGTGGGCACTGCGCCTTTATCGTCGACTGGGGAGACGCGGCGAGTAGATTCGTATTTCTGGGTGACATCGAGTTGACCGGCTTTGGACCCTACTACGGGGATGCCTGTTCATCCTTGGAGAGTTTTGAGACGAGCGTCGAGCGGCTCAGACACATCGATGCCCGCTGGTGGCTTACCTTTCACCACAAGGGCCTTTTCGAGCCCCGTGAACACTTTCTCGAAAGACTGGACGAATACGCGGCGGTCATTCAGAGCAGAGAACGGCGCCTGCTTGAGTTCCTTGTCGAACCGCACTCGATGGACGAGATCGTCGCGCATCGTTTTGTCTATCGTCCGGGAGCTGATGGCAACATGATCGAGAACATAGAGCGTCGCAGCATGGAGCGGCACCTGGAGCGCTTGATGCGGTCCGGGGCAGTCGTTAGATTGGAAGGACCGCGTTACCTGACTGTTGCAGGGGAATGAAAGATACCTCAGATCTGTCAGATTGGTGGGGCCGCAGTTTCTTGTCGCGCCTTCTTACCGATCCAAGACTTGGCCTCAGCGTACTTCGCATACCAGATTAGAAACACAGCCACCACGACCGGCGACAGAATGATCCCCAAGATTTCGCCGAGACTGAAGTCGATGCCAACGGTGAGGGTGTGGATCATTGTCACGAGCACGCCAATCAGCGACGCGATAAAAAGATAATACGCAGCACTCTTCCTGAACAGGAGTAGAAGGCAGCCAAGTGCACCTGCGAAGACGCCAATGGCAAATGCTCCTGTGGCCCATGCGGGTCGACCTTCGACTATAGCCCGCTCGGATTCTCGGTATGCAGCCAGTACCTCCGGATTCATCTGCATGAAGAAGTTCACAACACCCATGGCATTCCAGACTAGCATGACAGAGCTGATCACCCAGAAACTCCAGTGAATAGCATCAGCGGTCTTTTCCTTCATATAGGACTCCAGATACTCTTGTTACATAACCTAGTTTGGCAGCAAACTGAACTGCATGAATGTTCCGGCACCTTCAACGCTCTCCGAAGCGAATACTGTTCTGGTCATTGTCCGATAAATAGATTTCACGGTTGCCCCAGTCTTGATTCATGATCTGGACGTCGTCTTCAGTCCATCCCCGGCTGAGCAACTCGTTCCTGACGTCTTCAATACGGCGCACCTCGAAGTACATGCAGCATCCTATAGTTCCGTCGCCTGGAAACGAGGAAACATGCAATCTGCATCCGTCCTTTTCCAATGTTGCATAGCCCGGATGGTTCGGCGCCCTCTGGAATAGGCTGATCTTTACGAACCCTAAACGATCACAGTAGAATGAAACTGCCCGGCCAATGTCCGATACTTTGACGATCGGGATGATTCGATTGACGCTGAACACAGTCATTCTCCTGTCCACCAAATGTTATGTGCCTACCAGCTTTCGTAGTTTCTGTACTGTGTTCCAGTTCCGAGCTGTGACCTTCACACCAACACATTTCTCCACATTCGCTGCTAATTTGGAACGTCCGATTCCAGAAGGGGCATGGAGGTACAGAACCTTGTCATGCAATTCAAAACGCTCGGCACCAGATTTCAGGTCACGCAAATGATCCAGGTCGGCATCTTCTGGTTTGGATTCGAGGAAGAAGAAATGCAGCGCTTGTCCGTCGTCAGTATCGTATGGATTCGCCTGGATCACTCCCTCCAATTCGGCGACCGAGAGTATTACTACCGTAGGGGCAAATCCATGGCTAGCTTCAATCTTACCGACAATCTCAGACACTTTAGTAGGGTTGCACTTATTGGCTGTGCTAAAGACAACATTACCGCTTTGAATGTAGGTCGAGATATCCTTGCAGCCGACCTCTCCAAGAAGTGCAGTCAGCTCTGCCATTGGTAGCAGGTTCTGGCCGCCAACGTTTATTCCTCTGAAGAGAGCTAAGTATCTGTGCATGGCAGCACTATCGGCCCGAGTCATGTTATGTGTCGTAATCTGTACGGAATTACATACGGGTTTGAGGCCCGAGATGAACGCTCATGTTATGTGGGATGCACTTTGCTCCGGTTCAAATCTCTTCGAAGAGGGCGCTGCAACCCAGCTCTTCATAGGCCGCAAACGCTTTCTCTAGCTTCGGCATCCAGTCAAGTGGCGGAATCTTCCATGAAAACTCCATGACTGGCATAAGCAACCCAACAAGGAGGCCAATACGATAATCCAGCTGAACGTCTTGCCGATCGTATGCAACGCCTGCTTCGTTAAGTACTTGCCGGTAACGATCAAGTAATGCTGGTTCAAATCGATGGCGATGCTCTGGGTACAAGTGCAGCCCGATCATATATGCCAGATCCCATCCCGCTAAGCCAGTTCGCCACAGAGGCCAGTCAAAAATCACACACTCGTTCTGTTGCGCGTCCTTCGGATAAAGGAAGTTCCAAAAATGCGGGTCCGTATGCAGAAGGGTATTGTTGTCGCTCGTGAGTCGATGTGCAATGAGTGTATTGAGATCCGAGAAGATGCGCTCATAGTGCTTGATTCGAGCTGGCGATAGATACTCGCCGACGAAGTCCACGAAGTCCGGAAAGAACGTTGCTAAATGGTTTGGTTCCTGGTGTGCTTCGACCGGTGGAGTAGGAGCGTCGATAGCATCCGCCCGTCCCCACCAATGTGCATGGACCCTTGCAAGAGTTTCTATCGCTCTTTCACAGTCCGATAGTCCAGGGATAATGGGCCATGGCGTTTGGCGATGAGATTTCGACAGATCTTCGAACAGTAAAGACAAGGGCTTCTCGGTAGCTTCATCCAGCACACCAAAGTAACCCATTACCGGCAGCTCGTTCTCACTACCAAGCACGAGTTCATAGACGTCTGCTTCACCTTGTCCGCGATCTCCAACAAGCGGTTGCTTGACTACCATGCGATTTGGCAAGGAGTGATGATCGGATGAATAACGGAGGTCTGCAATGTAAAACTCAGATCCGATGCCGTTTGTCTCCATTGGACACAGCTTGATGTCCACAACGGTGGCACCTTTGAGGTAGCCGTTCTTGCGGAGGACTGATGTCAGATTGCTAGTGTCCATCATGAAATTCTATCTTCGGACAATCTAAGTCAAGTTCTGATGGCAACTCTATACCAAAAAGCGAGTTGTTCGTAGTCATCCTTAGCCTCGCGAACTTCCTGTTATGGGGCACTTGTCCAACTTCACAGCAGAAGCGATCGTTCATCGCATGAGTTGATCCGTGGCTGCAAGTGCCGCCGCTGCCGCGAGCTTGTGTTTGGCCTGCCAAGGCGGCCCGACGGATCGACCCATCGCCAAAAGTAGGGCGTTGATGTCGTCGCAGCCGACTACCGTTGCCGCGTCGCGATACACGCGCTTGCGGTCGTACCAATACACGGACCAGCCGCGCGCTTCGGCTGCGGTCGCGAGGGCCTCGCGATACATGACGGAGTCTGCGACGGTCTGCGCGCGATTGTCGGCGATGCGTTCCTCGGTGGAGGGTGGGAGCTTGGGGCATACGCGGATCGCAATGCTCGTAATCGGCATAGGTACCGCTGCTGCCAGCGTTTCAAGACTCTCGCGCGCGCCGCGCGCTGCGGACTCCCGCACGCGCTCGACAAGCTCGATTGCCTCGGTGAGCGAAATCTCTCGTGCCCACGGGCTGTTTTGATAACGACCCACCGCCCACGACCCTTCATGGTGATGCGGGTGAGTCGGCAGTTCGCTATCTGTTAGGTCGATGCGACGGCGCTCAAGGAGCTCGCCGTCAGACGCGACAGTAACAAGCATCGCCGAGTTACCGTGCTCGGTGACGCCAACGGTCGCAGTTCGCTGCGTTCGTGTTCTCGCCACGCCTTCCTCCGTCTAGGTAGCTGTCATTATCCCGCTTTGCGTCAACTGCGGACGACCGCCCCAGCCACAAAACACCAAGTCAAGTGGTCGCCTGCAAGTCTGGAATCCCTACAACTCCCAGCCCTGGAAGTCGCCTAGCACTTCACTGGCTACACCCAGGGAGCCACCCACTTCGTCGACTATTTGCTGTGGTGTCGGGCGAGGAGAACCTGCTCGGTGCAAGCCGTCGAGATAGTCTCGTGCGCGGTCGGCGTTGGCCCTCCTGCGGGCCGCATCGTCTCCCGTTTGAGGTTGCTGTAGCGCGAGCACGTTCCCGAATGGATCACTGACATAGGCAGTCGGTATCTCATACGGCTGTTCAACTAATACTTCTACTGATCCTGGTCCTCTTTGGTTCCATTCATCAACAAGTCCTTGCAGATCTGATACCTGCACTCGCAGCGTTAGCCCTGTCGGCACGCCACCTGCTTCGTTCAGGAATAGAGATAGGTTGTCCCTTGAAACCGACATGATCACCGGCTGGCCAGGTTCTGCGCGCCACTCCCAATCGAGGTTGAATCCCAGCCACTCAATATAGTGTGATACCGCTCCCTCATAGGAGTCGATTGTGAACGAAGGGATGGCGCCAAGGATAGTCGGCGCGTCTTGCTTTTCTTTCATGGCCGTACCCTCGCGGATGTCTGTCGAGGCGCAGCCTACCAGAAATGTGATAAATGCAACCAACAGGTATCTACGTTTCATCGCGGCCCCCTTGGATCAGGAACCATGGCCGGCGTACCGGCCATGGCTCACGCACTCGTCGTTGGTCGTAAGGTAGGTGATCTGAGGCCCAATGAAAGTTCAGTGCCGATGCCTGATCGGGCCTTTCCCATAATCTCTCGGCAGCAACGACCGCTTTGCCACGTCCGAACGACCGAAGGGAGTGAATTCAACTGCACGTGTATGGCCCCCTGATTGTTCAAGCTGCGATGGTGCCCAGCATGTCCCGTAAGAATCCCGAATGTGTGCCCAGGGATCGCGTTTGCGTCTGTTGCTAGACTTCATGTTAGGTGCTGCGCCCGAAGGGTTTCACCATCACTTGACAAGGATTCTCGTTCCCCCAGAGTTCATGTGCATCCATCGGTATGTAACCACATGCTTCCCAGAAGGCGCGTGTGTCGGCGTAGTTCTTGTCTGGATCCGATGGTGCAAGCGTCTTCATATGCAGGAGTCTTGTGGATGCGGTGGTAGCGTGTTCTTCAATGTGCTCTAAGAGCCTCCTGCCGATTCCAGACCTGCGAAGATCTGGGACGACACCGACAACGTCGATCTCGATGGAGAAGTCACCGTATCTTTTGAGGCCGACGAAACCCACGATCGATTTATCTCTCTCTGCGACATATCCATCTAGCGCCCGGAGATTCTGTTCATACTCCAGAATTGATGCCTCAATACCAAACCACTGAGGTAGGCGTCTCAGGATGGCGCCGCATCTTGGTATATCTTCCTTCTGAATCTTCCTGACACTGATTCCTTTAATCATAAGCGATGGCACATAACATGATAGTAGACAGCGACATAGCTTCCTATGTCGGCAGGTGATTGGATTCTTCTTTGAAATCAATACTATACAGTTGGTATTCGCTATCGACTCCTCTTGGCTTCCCACCCCCAGCAAGAGAGGCCGATTGGCGTCGAAGATAAGGAGCCTGCCTTACACCACGATCGGTCGTTCCGGTGGCGCCATATGTTCTCCAGGCCTGGCCCGTTCCTTCAGGGTGGGATCGATGGACAGATAGGTGTAGACGCCGTTTTCCAGAATCCTTTCGATTCGGCTTAGCTTCATTAAACAGTGTAAATGAGCGATGCACTCACCAAGGCCCATGAACACTGAGTGACCGTCGAGTGCTCGCTCGAACAGAATTGGTAGCATGTCAACTGCAACCTGTGGGGTCACGCAGAATTCCTCCAGTGACAGCATGCGGTCGTTGTGGTGTTCGAGCAATTGCTGGCAGCGCTCCTTGATACCGTAGAACGGCATATTGTGGGCCGGCAGAACCAGTATATCGTTGGGCAATGTATTCCCGAGTCGTTCACAAGACTCCAAGAATCCCTCCAGCGGATTACCTTCCGGCTCCGTTGGCTGCACGCTTACATTGGAAGTGATGATCGGAAGGATCTGATCTCCGGAGAGGAAAACTCGCAGCTCCTTGCAGTAAAGACAGACGTGCTCAGGTGAATGTCCTGATCCAATTACGACCTGCCATTCGTTTTCGCCAAGTGTTAACAGGTCACCGGCGCTCAGGCGGATAAAAGAGGGAGGCAGAGGCTTATCGTCAGCAGGAGGTGACCAGGTCCCCTGGTGCTTGCGCATGTTCTCCAGAAAGGAGGGATCCATACCGGACCGCTCGAAGTAGTCTGTCATCTGCCAATTGCCACCAGTTCGCATCATCATGCCACCCATGACCTTGGCCTGATAATACTCGGAATAGCTCATGTAAAGCGGCGCCTTCCAGTGCTCGCATATGAATCCGGCCTGTCCGGTATGGTCCGGATGCATGTGGGTACAGATCACACGTTTGATCGGCTTGTTATCCAGTTCCTGGTTGAATATCTCCCACCAGAGCTGGTGTGTATCGTCACCGCGCATGCCGGTGTCCACTACGGTCCATCCATCGCCTTCGGATATCAGATAAAGATTGATGAATTTCAAGGACATCGGTAGCGGCATCTGCAGCCACTTGACGCCGGGCGCGAGCTCAATTGTCTTGCCGAACGGAGGCGTATCCGTATAGGGGTAAACGAGTGGTTTTGTTACATCATCCATAGAACGGGCTCTGCGAAATGGCAAAAGGGACACATCATACACATTTGTGATGTAACTTCCACACATTTCCATGTCTTTACATATAGTCTTGAAAAACAGCATGTTACGTGATATAACTCTTGTGCTGTTTCCTTGTGTTTGCTTACTTTTCCATCTGATTTGCTTACTTATTGCTTACTTTTGAGACTATCAATTCACCAGTATGACGTCGAATAAAAAGAGAAGACTCAATGAGGAGGTGATCAAAACTTCTCGATATGATCCATTAGGACCATCAGTCCAATACCTTTGGGATACTGAGACAACAGGTTTTGGCATCCGACTCTATCCAAGTGGGAAAAAGTCATATGTTGTTGGCTATCGCCCGCGAGGTGAGTCCAGAATGCGCTTTGCTATATTTGCCAAAATCGGACAGAAGAAGGTGAAACCTGCGCGTGAAGAGGCAAAGCGAATTCTAGCGAACCATGAAGATCCGATTGACCAAAAGCGCCAGTTGAAGCAACAAGCCATTGTTCAGACGTTAGAGATCAAACGCAATCCTACAATTGCCATCTTGATTGATGAGTATTTTGCCTATCAAGAGAAACGCCAGCGCATAGCCACAGACACCGGTCGAGGCAAACACCTCTCGCATCAAACTCTGAAGCAGTATAGGTGGGAAATTGAAAAGCACCTCCGTCCATATTGGCAGAATACTCAGGTGAAACAGCTACAACGCATTGACGTCAAGTCATTCATACGCCGTATCGCTGATGAAAACACCGATTCCGTTGCAAAAAGTGTATTGCAGCGCTTGAAAGGACTGATGAGTTTTGCCCTGGATCAAGACTATATCGATCAGAATCCCTGTACGCATATAAATACTGATTATGAGTATCGTCCCACAGAGCGGGTGCTCACAGAAGATGAGATCAGACGGTTCTGGACCAACCTAACAAAGACAAGTATCAACAAGTCCGTGCAGCTGGCTTTCAAGCTGCTGTTGGTCACAGCTGTGAGAAGGAGTGAGATCGTTCGAGCGCGTTGGGACTGGATAGACTATGAAGAGGAAACGCTGACAATTCCCAGGTCAGAAGTGAAGAATCGCAAAGAAGCCAATGTTGTCCCGCTATCTGACCTGGCGCTCGACTTACTCTCAGAGATGAAAGTATTGGCAATGGGATCATCCTACTTGGTGCCTTCATCCCGGAAAGAGGATGGGCATATAGCGCCTGCTGGTATTACCAGATTGCTTCAGGAGAATATCTCTGACTTAGGTTTTGATATTGACGCCAAATTCACTCCTCATGACTTACGGCGAACAGTTGCCACTATGCTAAGCAGTCAAGAAGTGGAGAGAGAGAATATCAAAGTTGTATTGAACCACTCATTTAACGACGTCACAGAGGTCTACATCAACAGGGGGTATGTAAACCAGAAGCGGCGTTATCTGGATCTGTGGGCCAGGAAGCTGAAATCCATTTTGGATGATGAACAAGAGACCAGCAATGTGGTTGCGATTGATAACCGGTAGATAATTAGGTCAAGCCGACCCAGATGAAATGACTTCCGAAAAAACTGGATACCTTCGCCAGCCTGGCTTGGTCACCACGAAGGAAACGCCAGAAGGGGTGCATGGATGACTGACAACGAAATCGAACAATACTTGGAGGCCATCAAGCCTTATTACAACAAGATGAACGAAGCTGCGCTTGCATCAATCAGGAACCGCATAGATGAGATTGATGACCAAATAGGGGAAATCGACGATGATGAGCGCAGGAATGAACTTCTTCAAGAAAGGAACAGATTACACTCTAGACAGTGCGCGGCGAGTTACTTCGCTGAAAAGCTGGGAGTAGAAAGAGAGTGGCAAAAGGTCCGCGATATGCCCAGGAATGAAATCCGTGATATCCAGCGTCAGGCAGAATTGCTGAATATCCTTAACAATAGAGCATTCCAGCTCCAAAAGGCGTGCAGTCTTCTCGAGGCCGATGACTTAACGGTAGGCTACACGCTCTCGTATGGATATATAGCTGACCTGCGAGGTTCAAGCGAAGATGCGGTAGCTGCTGTGCAGCTTTCTACGGGAGAAGGACACTACTTGCTTGGGGATGCGTTAGATGAAGACTCGGCACGAGCAAGATCAAGGGACGAGGCCGCCAGTGATCCTAACAATTCTGATGAAGAGCAAGGTGTGTTCGTCATTTACAACGGATTTATGATTCAGTCTACGGACAATCTGCGAACAATGAGCGGCTTGCTTCGTGCCATGGAGACACTCTCGCTATGGCCGAACGCCAGAGACACGCTGAAAAAAACAAAGGGCAAACTCAGCCAAATCGAGATAGCTGTGCAGATCAAGAAAATCTTGAAAACTAAAGGTAAGGAAAGTGATCTGTCTCCCAACACTATCGTCCGTTGGCGAAACGCTATAATCAGAGCCAACCCCTCTTTAAAAGTAGACGCCCCCGCCATCTTTGGCTAATCGCCGAAATCGCCGAAGGTTATTCTTGGGCGATGTCCTAACCCGTTGAAACCAAACAGAAGAAATCTTCTCGTGGATAGTGTCCCACCGAAATCGCCGCCATAAACTGTCTTCCAGTTACACATGTAATTGGAGGGAAATATGACGCACTTCATCGAGATTCCCAACGATGATGATGCCCTGTTAGACGAACACCAGCTGGCCTCGTTAACTGGGTTCTCCCTCAGAGGTGGTCCGGAAAAATCGGACACTTGGATAAGTGGTTGATC
>CEPV01093548.1_pt1 | contig 33434 bp, 31 predicted proteins | sample 530451 | NCBI WGS metagenome assembly CEPV01 (sample SAMEA2620097, study PRJEB7988) | marine metagenome | isolation source: saline water (ENVO:00002010), including
ATTAGATTAAAACAGGCGCATTTGTGGATCTTTTTTTATATATTTTCGCCGGTGCCGGCGTCGGACTGGCCATTGGCATTACCGGCGTCGGAGGCGGTTCATTGATGACCCCGCTGCTGCTGCTGTTCGGCTTTCCACTGCACATCGCAGTTGGCACGGATCTGATGTATGCGACTGTCACCAAGGCCGGCGGGGCTATCCTTCACAACAGACGTCAGAGCGTGGAGTGGCAATTAGTCAGCCTGTTGGCGATGGGCAGCCTGCCCGCTGCGGTATGCACAATCCTACTGCTTGACGCCCTGTTCGATTCACCCGACCAGTACGGTCCGTTGATCACCACCGCACTGGGTTTCATGTTGATTCTCACCTCGGCTGCGCTGATCGGTCGAAAACGAATCAGCGCTATCGGTTCTGATGAGAGTGCAACACTATCGCGCTGGATCACGCGACACGGTTCCCCCATGACGTTTGCCATGGGCATCCTGCTCGGCATCCTGGTAACACTCTCTTCCGTGGGAGCTGCAGCGATTGCCACGGCGATACTTGCCATCGTCTATCCTCACCTGACTGCGCTTAAGATCGTCGCAACTAACATAGCGCACGCCGTCCCGCTTACTCTGGTTGCCGGACTTGGGCACATCTATTTGGGTAATATCGACTATCTGCTGTTGCTGGCTCTGTTGGCGGGATCCTTGCCGTCCATCTACCTCGGTACCCGGGTTGCCGTGGCGATGCCGGACAAGATCTTGCACCCTATCATAGCCTGTGCACTGTTCATCGTCGGCATCAAATTCGCGTTCTTCTGAAACGCCTAAGTCGTGTCGCACCGGCTAGCGCCATCGTAAGCCGGTTAGCTCATGGGGCGCATCAGCCGCAGGAGGATACCGATCCATCACGGGCAAGCGCCCCGATCAGACTGCTATGTGGCAGGTTCAGACAGTGATGCAGGGAGACATCGACTCATTGATTGGCGATGCCGTGGGGTACGTGTCCGGTAGCAACATGCTCACTGGCCGCGTCACAATTGTCCACCTGATCATCAAAAAACACATCCGCCCCATAGGCTTGCAGGAAGTCTGCTTTGTTCATCCCACCGAGAAAGAGGGATTCGTCCAGACGGATCTGCCAGGCGCGTAGCGTCTTGATGACCCTTTCATGCGCTGGCGCAGACCGTGCGGTCACCAGCGCGGTGCGTATCACGTCTTGGCCGGAAGAGAATTCGCTCTGTAGCTGATGAAGTGCCGCCAGAAACTGCTTGAAGGGTCCGCCTGACAGTGGCGTGTCGGCCGCTTCCCGTTCGCTGTCAGTGAAGGCCTGCAGGCCATCGCGTTTGAACACCCTCTCCGCTTCATCGGAAAAGATCACCGCATCGCCGTCGAAGGCAAAGTGGAGCACATCCGGATTCACAGAGCGGGACTTCGAATGCAAAACGGTCGCAGCCGCGATACCGTTTTCGAGGGCATCCCGGACGTCGTTCGGGTTGGTGGACAAAAACAGATGGCAGCCAAACGGTTCCATGTAACGGAACGGTGCTGCCCCTCCGGTAAACGCAGCTCGGGAGATCGGAAGCTCATGGAATTGGATGGAATTGAATACGCGTAAACCGGTATCCGCCGAATTGCGCGACAGCAGAACCACCTCCACCCGCTCCTCTTCACCCAGCAGCTGGTTGATGCGCAGCAGTTTCTTCACCAGTGGAAAAGCATCCCCCGGCTCCAGTGGTTCATTCTCGCGAGAAATCTGGTATTCGGCATATGCTTTGAGACCTTCCTGGCGGTATACGGCGTCGCTGCTGCTGAGGTCAAAAAGGGCGCTGGATGATATGGAAACCACCAGCTTACGCTCGGAAAATCCTTGCTTCTCTACGTCTGTCATGCCTAAAACTCGGCTTTGCTAACGCCAGTCTGCCACTAAACTGGATCCGTCGCCAGTAGGCTGAGCATCTCGGCACGGCCAGCAACAGTTGACTAGACGCCTTATTTTCTGCATGTTATCCATATTCAAATCCGTCTGAGATTCAAGCAGATGGCAGACACGGACAAGCTACCCAGCAAGGTATCCAGTCACTCGGAGGTGGATAAGTTCCTGCAGAAAGTTGCTGCAACTCCGGTCGTGAAGAGCGCTGGCCAACCCGGTCGCCTGATCTTCGCAATGGATGCCACCGCCAGTCGACAGCATGCCTGGGACACAGCGTGCCACATCCAGGCAGAAATGTTCGCAAATACCTCTGCCCTCGGAGGACTGGAGATCCAGCTTTGCTATTACCGCGGATTTGGTGAGTTCAGCGCCAGCCCGTGGTACAAGGATTCCAGTGATCTGTTAAGCCGCATGACAGGTGTCTTCTGTCTCGGCGGCAGAACCCAGATCGCGAGACTGCTGCAGCACACCATCCGGGAGACGGGGAAAAGAAAGGTGCAGGCACTGGTCTTTGTGGGTGACGCCATGGAAGAGGACATAGACGCTCTGTGCGACTTGGCGGGCAAACTGGGACTGCTGAGTGTGCCCATCTTTCTGTTCCAGGAGGGCAGTCATGCTGCTACGGAAAATGCATTCAAGCAATTGGCACGGCTGTCTAAGGGTGCCTATTGCCATTTCGATGCGACCAGTGCCGGTCAATTGCAGGAACTGCTAAGTGCCGTTGCAGTCTTCGCCGCAGGCGGCCACAAAGCGCTGCAAGATTTCAGCAAGCAAGCTGGTCGTGAAGTACTTCTTATAACGCAACAGTTGTCGGAAAGGTAAGCTATTTTTCTAAACATCGGCCTGCTGCTGCTCGGCGTAATTGCCGTAATCGCTATCATGCGGTTCCTGCTGCGACGATTTCGCGTCAGTACTGCTCAGTTCATAGCCATCTGCGCCACTGCGATTCTCGTCATCGCACTACTCTATATGGCGTTGACAGGTCGACTGCACTGGTTGTTCGCGCTGCTCGCTGCTGCCCTGCCTTTCACCAGACGCCTCCTCTCCCTGCTGCGATTCATACCCTTTATCCGGCAGCTGTCATCACTGTACCGCGCTCAAGCGGGCGCGGCCAGAGGACCCCAGGCCGGCAACCGATCGGACATACAGACTCGTTTTCTGTCCATGGTATTGGATCACGACTCCGGAACAATGGAGGGCAAAATACTCGAGGGTCAATACCAGGGGGATCTGCTATCAGATCTGAATAGCCAGCAGCTCCTGCGCCTGCTGGCAGAGTGTCGGGAAGATTCGGATTCTGTCAGTTTGCTGGAGTCTTATCTGGACCGAACCGATCCGTCGTGGCGAGAGTCACAGCAGCATGAAGGCGTTGAAGGTAACTTGAATGAAAGGCAGGCACTGGAGATACTGGGCCTGGAACCCGGGGCCAGCCGAGAGGAGATCATCGAAGCACACAGACATCTCATGCAGAAACTACATCCGGATCGAGGCGGCTCGACCTATCTGGCCGCCAAGCTCAATGAAGCCAAGGACTATCTGCTGGGCTAGTGTGCTGTTGCGGGGCTGATACAGGTGGCGTCCCTCAGAATCCGGGCAAAGTGCCAACGTCTCAGGTTTAGCGCGAAGCGAGTCAGGAGGATCTATGTCGGTGTATCTGGTTATGGATATCGAGATTGTGGATGAAGATGCCTACAGTGAATACCGGCGGCAAGTGCCTGCTGTCATAGAGCAGTTTGGTGGCCGGTACCTCGCCAGAGGAGGCAAGGCCAAGAACGTTGACGGCGACTGGCAGCCAAACCGCGTGGTGATCGTGGAGTTTGATTCCGATGCGCAGGCAAGGGACTTTCTCACCTCCTCCGATTATGCGCCGCTTCTCGCTATCCGCCATAGTGCTGCCGTTAGCAGAGGCATCCTCGTGGAATCCGCCCCCTGACTCCATGAAATTCCATGCAGTGATATTCGATCTCGATGGCACCTTGCTGAATACGTTAGCGGACCTGGCTAGCGCGCACAATAGGGTGCTGGCAGAGCTCGGGCTGCCCGGTCACGCTACGGATAGGTACCGGGATTTTATCGGTAACGGCGCTCGAAAGTGTATCGAACGGTCACTGCCGGAAGAGCATCGCAACTCGGATTTGATCGAGCGGGGCCTACTGATCCAGAAACGGGAGTACGCTCGAAACTGGCACGAACAAACCAGACCATACCAAGGAGTCGAAGTGCTGCTGGAGAGGTTGCGACACAAGGGTGTGAACCTTGCGGTTCTGTCCAACAAGGATGACAGCTTCACGCAACAGTGTCTGGCGTTTTTCTTTCCGCACAAGACGTTCGATATAATACAGGGCTTTACCGAGGAGATTCCTCCCAAACCTAATCCCAAGGGTGCGCTGATACTGGCTGATCATCTGAAACTGGCGCCCAGAGAGATCCTGTTCGTGGGAGACAGTGAGGTGGACATGGAGACGGCGGTAGCTGCCGGCATGTATCCCGCGGGCGCCTTGTGGGGTTTCAGATCAGAACGGAAACTGCTGTCGGCCGGCGCGCGCTGTACGCTAGAGCAACCATTGGAACTCTTGCGTCTGTTTTAGTCCGGTGGACGCACAACTACACAAACTGATAGACAGATGGAACTATGAGCATGACTGATATTGACCACAACCTAATACCGGAATCCCTTGATGCCTACTGGATGCCTTTTTCCTCCAATCGAAACTTCAAGCAGTCGCCACGCTTCTTCGTCAGCGCCAGGGGGGTGTATTACACGGACTCCAACGGCAATGAGGTCATGGATGCGACGGCCGGACTGTGGTGCGTAAATGCAGGCCACTACAGGGAAGAGATCAATCAGGCCATCGCAGAGCAGCTCAGTACGCTCGATTTTGCACACAGTTTCAGCGCTGGCCATCCGGGGGCATTCAATTTTGCCAACCGGCTGGTGCAGCACTTTCCCGATTCCCTCAATCACGTCTTCTTCACAAATTCAGGATCCGAAGCGGTGGACACCGCGCTGAAAATCGCGCTCGCCTACCATAAGTTGAATGGTGCGGGGGGCAGGCAAAGGCTGGTAGGGAGAGAGAAGGCATACCACGGCATGGGTTTCGGGGGTCTGTCGGTCGGTGGCCTGGTCAACAACCGACGTCAGTTTGGCGTGCTTCTGCCCGGCATCGATCACATCTCCCACACCTTGAACATCGAAGAAAACGCCTTCTCACGTGGGTTGCCTGCATGGGGCGCACATCTTGCGGACGATCTCACCAGACTGGTGGAGCTGCACGGCGCCGAAACCATCGCGGCGGTGATCGTGGAGCCGGTAGCGGGGGCAGGCGGGGTCATTCTGCCTCCGCAAGGCTATCTGCAGAGACTGCGTGAGATCTGCACCGAGTACGGCATTCTGTTGATATTCGACGAAGTCATCACCGGGTTCGGCCGGCTGGGAGCCAGTTGTGCTGCCGAGCGGTTCGGCGTCACGCCTGACATGATCACCACAGCCAAGGGAATTACTAACGCGACTGTACCCATGGGCGCCGTGTTCGTCAGCGACCAGATCTACGATCTGTTTATGAACCAGTCCCCCGCAGGGGTGGAACTGTTTCACGGGTATACCTATTCGGGACATCCGCTTGCCTGTGCAGCCGGTATGGCAACGCTGGACATCTATGAGGGGGAGAAGCTGTTTCAGCGAGCGCAGCGCTTGAACGACCATTGGATCGATGCAGCCATGCAACTCCGAGATGAGGCCAACGTCATCGACGTGCGCGCGATGGGTTTGATCGGCGCAGTAGAATTGGCACCCCGCAGGGACGCACCCATGGCGCGAGGAATTGAGATAGCGAAAAGGTGCTACGAAAAGGGATTCTGGGTTCGCAACATCGGGGATGCAATGGTCTTCTCACCGCCTCTGATCATCACCGAAGAGGAGATCTCCGAGCTGTTTGAGATGTTGGCTGAGACAGTTCGTGAAGTCGATTGACGCAGCTGGCGAGCGCATATCCTAACTTGTGTGGATCCCTTCTCCGTCAACTGAGAACGCTTCCAGCAGAAACCTCTCCTGCGGTTTTTCAGAAGCCGTCTTGGGGATTTCAGCCACCACCTGCAGATAACTGGGTACGAAGTTGGCTTCCATTTCTGCTTTACAGTAAGCGAAGATGGCAGCCGTATCCAGGTCGCCCGCTTCCTGGGGGACGATGGCCGCGACCACGTCCTTCTCTCCGGGTGCTCCCGAAGCGGCAGGGATGCCATACACAAAGACATCGTTGACCATCCCGTGTTCAGCAATCACCTGTTCGACAAAGGCGGGACTGACAAAGTCACCGTTGTGACGAATTCCGCCACCCTTGCGGTTGTCGAAGTAAAGCCAGCCATCTTCATCCATGTGGCAGATGTCGCCGGAGCGCACCCAACCACCACGGGTTTTCTTCTGCGAGGCCTCTTTGTTGCCGAAATACTCGATACGTGCCTTGGAGCCCCTGCTGCGACCGATCAGCTCCCCTCGTTCACCAGGCGCGCACTCGTTGTCATCATCGTCGACGATCTTGACTTCCAGATTTGGACCAGGTCTGCCGAAACTGCCGACGGGACCCTCGCCTGGCGCATTGACCAGCAGACCGAAGCCATCCACCGCACCGTACAGTTCCAACACCTTCAGGTTGAAGCGTTGCTCAAATTTCAACCAGATACTGGCCGGCATGCCGGCCGCGCACACCATACGCACCGGATTATCTGCATCGTTGTGCTTCTGCGGTTCACTGTAGATGGCCGTGGTCATGCCACCCAGAAGGTTGAACACCGTACATCCATACTGGCGGGTAATGTCCCATAGACGAGACTTGGTGAATTTTCGGCTGAGTACCACCGGCAGATCCATACCGATAGCCGGGAAGAAGGTCAACGACTGGGCGTTGCCGTGTGTCAGGGACAGCCCTGTGTAGGGTCTGTCCCCCGCTTGAAAGCGCAACGCACGGCCTCCCATGGTGCCGCCGCCGAGGCGCATATTGGCAATCATCACGCCTTTGGGATCTCCTGTGGTACCGGACGTATAGATGATCTGTACCGGATGCATGGGGTCTTGCAGACGACTGTCGAAGCTGACCTCGGGGCAATCCAGGATGGAAGCCATAGCTTCACTGCCGGGGACGTCCGCAACGGTCGTATCGGCACCGCTCTCGCCCGTTTCCATCAGCCAGATCCACTCCAGGCCCGGGACCTGATCTCTGATGCCAACCACCGCGGCTGCACTGTAGTCCGCGCAGATCACACCTTTACAGTTGGAATTGTTGATGGTGTAAGCCAGTTTGCGTCCTTTAATTCGTGGATCTATTGGCACAAATACACACCCCGTCAAGGATGTGGCAATCATGGTCTCGATAAATTCCGGATGGTTGCGGATCAGAATCGCAAAGCGATCACCATAGGCCATTCCCGCGGCGACTAGTGCCGCTGCAATGCGCTGACCATTCAGCCACAGCTCCTGGTAAGTACGCGTTTCATCATCCCTTTCACCGGCATTTTCGAATATCACGATCTCATGGTCGGGTAGGGCCTCCGCTTTGCTCAGAAAGAAATCTGCCACCACCAGATTATTGCGCTCAGCCATACAACAGTCCTCCTTTGGACTCCTAAGGCACTACCGAGTAAGGATCGTTACGCACATAGCGGCAGCGTCTGTGCCGATATTGCCGCCACCGTTGTGGGCCAGCGCGACATGGGCCCCTTCGACTTGTCGTTTGCCCGCCCTGCCCTGCAACTGTTCCGTCAACTCCACGATCTGGGCGATACCGGTAGCACCCACCGGATGGCCCTTGCGCAGCAATCCACCGGAGGTGTTAACCGGTAGCTTTCCACCCAATTGAGTAACGCCATCATCGATCAACTTGCCGCCCTCCCCTTTGCCGCACAGTCCGAGGTACTCATAGGCCATTATTTCAGCAGGGGCGGAAGCATCGTGTAGCTCTACCACACTCAGGTCATTCGGCCCGACAGCTGCTGCTTCGTATGCTTCCTCTGCACACATAGCGCCTACATTAGCGTACCCGTCCGCAGCGCTCTGATCCCAGCCGGAACGAAGCACGCTGGCAGATATCCTGACCGGATTGGTCAAGCCGAGCTGTTTGGCTTTGGCGGCACTGACGATGACGGCTGCCGCTGCGCCATCACCGATGGGCGAACACATGGGGCGCGTCAAAGGTTCAGCGATCATGGGTGCGGCCAGTACCTCCTCAACCGTCATCGCCTCACGAAACTGCGCCCGGTCATTGAGACTGCCGTGAAGTGAGTTCTTGGCTGACACCCCGGCAAAGTGCTCGACGGTCGTGCCGTAGGCTTTCATATGCCCCCGCGCTGCAGACGCATAGATATCCATGAACATGGATCGGTTCTTTCCGGCCCCGGAGCTGGCCGTCTTGGCGCTGCTGGATTCAGCGCTCTTCTTAAGATTGGCCATGATTTCTGCCAGTGCTTCCACGTCGACTGCGCCGCTGAAGGCACCAAACGTTCGTTGTTTATCTTCGTGGTAGAGTTTTTCACAGCCGACGGCGAGCACCACATCGTAAAGGCCGACGGTCACCATCGCGGCAGCCTGGTTGAGTGCAGTGGACGCACTGGCACAAGCGTTTTCCACATTCACAACGGGAATCATGCCGATCCCCGAACCGCGCAGGATCACCTGGCCGCGAATGCACTCCTGACCGGTTATCAAGCCGGCGGCGGCGTTACCCATCCAGGCCGCTTGAATGTCCTGCTTGGCGATACCAGCATCAGCCAACGCACTTTCAATGGCTTCTGCACCCAGGGATTTCATACCCCGATCCAGATGTTTGCTGAACCGGGTCATGCCGACACCTGCAATATACGCATTGAGTTTCATAACTCATTCCGCCCTGATCGAAACACGTTATTGTATCCTACCCCGCCGCATTGAACATCTGACGCAGCGTCATCGATCGGAACGGTCGGGTGCTTTCATCCACGTACAGCTCCTCGCCAATCGGCAGGGCCGACCCCGCCGAAGCGCTGGTGCTGTTGCAGTTTATAGAGTCAAGAAGGAAGCCCAGCTAGGGTGCTGTCGCGTAATGACGGCACACTAATGCTGCTGACTGACGTCGAGCAAGAACTCGTCGATGAGCTCGAGCAGTTTCATGGAATCCAAGGGCTTCGACATATACCCCTTGATGCCAAATCTAGAGACATTGTGTTCCCCCACCACATCACTGTAGCCGGTGCAAAGGATGATGGGCAAGTCGGGGTTCAACTCCAGCATTCTTGCCGCAAGCTGTACGCCGCTGATGCCGGGCATAGTCTGGTCAGTAACGACCAGATCGAATTGGGCCGGTGATGCGTTGAATATGTCCCAGGCCTCGTGGCTATCGGTAGCCACGCTAACGCTGTATCCTCGCCTGTGCAGTAGCTCTCGAATGAAGTATGCCAACGATACCTCATCATCGATCACGAGAATGTGGTGCGCTGCATTGCGTGGATCGGAACTGATCTTGGTATAGGGCACTTCAGGCAGCTCTACCGTTTCGGCGACAGCTTCCGCCGGAGGAAGCAGGAATCTGAATTCGGCGCCGTCCCCGAGAATCGTATCCACGAGAACGTGGCCGTTCTGTTTGTGTACGATGCCGTGTACCACGGACAACCCCATTCCCGGTCCCAATTCCTTGCTGGATGCATACGGCTCAAATATGCGTTCCAGGATTGCTGGCTGTATGCCCGGCCCACTGTCCTCGATGGTCAGCTCCACAAAAGTACCATTGAACCTGGAGTGACAAGATGCGCAGATTGCATTCATCTGTTCGTGTAAGCGTGCACGTATATAGACCGTGCCGATATCCTGCATCGCATCCCTGGCATTGATACAGACGTTCATGATGACCAGTTGCAGCAGCGATTCATCAAACAGAATCTCCGGCAGATCATCATCGAGATCGATGCTGATCTCGATGGACGAACTCAATGAAGCACGCAGTATCTTCACGGTGTCCTTGACCAGCTCGGACAACACCAAGGGCGACGGATTGCTTTCGTCGCTACGGCTGAACATCAACATCTTGAGGATGAGATCCCGCGCTCTACGGCCGCCCTGATAGACTTCCTGTAGATAGGTCGACAACATGTTGTTCTTGCTGGCTTCGATCTCCATCAGCGCCAATTCGGTATAACCCATGACGCTGGTGAGTATGTTGTTGAACTCGTGGGCAATGCCTCCCGCCATCTCGCCGATCGCTTCCATCTTCTGGATGCGCAGCGTACGCATCTCATACTGCCTTCTTTCCTGTTCCTGCCATTGCTGCTGGGTGACATCCCGGGAGGTACCTACGATGCGCAGTGCCTTACCCTCACTGTCCCTTTGGGTGATCTCGGCTTGACTGGCGATCCAACTGTACTCCCCCTCTTCGTTCTGTACCCGATAGATCATATCCAGCGATTCGCGACCGCCCTCGATCAGGTCATCAAGTTGAGTCTGAAATCGTACGACGTCGTCGCTATGCAGCTGAAGCAACCAGGGCTTACTGGCGATGGACTCGTCCGCATCGTAGCCTAACGATTTCGCTAGTCCTTGATTGGCGTGCATTTTTCTTGCAGCCAAGTCGATCTCCCAAAGCCCAACGCCCCTGCCGTCGTCCAGTTCGTCTTCCTGACGTCCGCCGGCAGCGCTATCCTGTCTGAATTCGCCCTGCCCGGTGATGTCATGTGCCGTAAAAAGGGTGGTGATTACCCCGTCCCGCTGGTCTTTGGTCGCCTGCAGGCAACCGGACAATAGCCGGCTCTGTTTGTCCCGGCGCAGATGCCAGCCTTCCAGATAGACGACATCTTCCTGGCCACTGAAGACCGGTTCTACCCGGTGGATAAAATCACTTCTATCGGTGAACATGGATGCGATGTTGTGACCGACTACATCATCACCAAAGAAATCGAAACCCGCCTGATTGGCCCAGCGGATCTTCCTATCGCTATCCACTTCGATGACGATGTCGGATACTTCCTTCAAAATGGATTGCAGGGAGTCCCACTGACGATTCTGATTGCTCGACGAATCATCGTAACTGGACTTATCACTCAACTGCCTCTACCCCGTGTGGACACAGAATTGATACCGACCTGGCGCCACTCGGATACATGAGCAGCTTGCAGATGTGAGCCAAAATCATCCTCTCCTGTGTTAGCCTTTGCAATAGGGAATGTAGACGAAATCACCCAACTCTGCACTCATCCGTCTTTCGGCACGCGCTGTTTTCTTCCGGGCAATCGATTATACCGATTTGACGAAGATGACAGGCAGTTGCCATACTCTCGACCCACGATCAGGTGCCCAGTTATAGAGTGGTGTGGAGCCGTGTCCCAAGAACTGTTTAGAAACGCCCTACTTCGCCATCAGAACATGTCCGATCGACTGGATGGACAGATCGATCGCCTCGTTTATGAACTGAAATCGCTGTCTCGGCAGATGACTGTCGACGAAGATCTGGAAGAGCTGATCGTCAAGAAACTGCACCGGATTCGACTCGACTTCAGCAGGCGAGTACGGTCTTGTATCCCCAAACACTTGAGCGTGCCAGCGGTGCGGCGATCCGGCGACCCTGACGAGAGATGACACTGCACAATCAGACAGGATTACGATATGGATTTAACAGACAAAGTGGTCGTAGTGACCGGAGGCGCCAGTGGCATAGGACGCGCGATGGCCACCCGGTTTCTAGCAGAGGGGGCTCGCCAGGCGGTTATCGCCGACGTTAACGAAGAGGGTCTGCAGCTGGTTGCGAAGGAGATTGGCGCCCTGGCCGTACCCACCGATGTAAGCAAGGAAGCCGACGTCACCCATCTCATCCGCACCGCAGAGGAACGATTCGGGCAGATAGATCTGCTCTGCTCCAATGCCGGCATCGGCATGGCTGGCGGGGTCACTGCCGCCAATGAAAGCTGGCAACGAATCTGGGAAGTCAACGTGATGGCGCACATCTATGCGGCCCGGGCTGCTCTTCCGGCAATGATTGCCCGTGGCGATGGCTACCTGCTGAACACCTCCTCTGCGGCAGGATTGCTGACCTCGCTGGGTGCCGCGCCCTATTCTGTGACCAAACACGCGGCCGTAGCGCTGGCCGAGTGGCTCTCCATAACCCACGGCGACAAGGGCATCAAGGTGTCGGTCCTCTGTCCACTAGCGGTCCGTACCGGGATGACCTCCAGCGGTGGTGGCGCCACCGGTGAGATGATGGAACCGGAAGAACTGTGTGACTGCGTTGTGGAGGCGTTGCAGAAGGAGACGTTCCTGATCATACCCCATGGCGAGGTACTGACGTACATTCGCCGAAAAACGGACGACTATGACCGCTGGCTAAACGGCATGCGACGACTGCAACAGCGCGCCGGTCGGGATGACATCATCTAACAAGCGGAGCGCTCTGCGGTCGTGACAACTTCGGTAAACTGTTAGCCAAGGAAATCGATCTGCACAGAGTTGACCCCGGCAGCACTCTAACTTAAAATAGCATTCTCTTTAAAAAAGCGCCGATTTGATATCAGCTTGCGGGCGCTTAAGAAATACAGCTAAAGAGAGTTTCCTGAAACCCGCTTTAGCACCAGCTGAGTGGGTTTTTTTGTTCCTGTGTGTTGCGACCGAGTTTTTGCCTGAGAATACGATGCCAATTAGGATACCTGACAATCTCCCTGCAGTAGAAGTCCTGCAGAAAGAAAACATCTTCATCATGCAGGAAAGCTCTGCCAAACATCAGGATATCAGACCGCTGAGTATCCTGCTGTTGAATCTGATGCCAAAGAAGATCGAAACAGAGATCCACCTTTTACGGTTGCTGTCGAACACGCCACTACAGGTTGATGTGCAGTTGATGCGCATTCACGATAGACCGTCAAAAAGTACGCCCATTGAACACATGGAAACATTCTACAAGGACTTCCAGGATGTTAAGGATTCCAAATTCGACGGCATGATCATAACCGGCGCGCCGCTGGGATTGCTCGAGTTCGACGAAGTGAGCTTTTGGGAAGATATGAAAGAAATCATGGATTGGACGGTCACCAACGTAACGTCGGTGATGTATCTGTGTTGGGCTGTACATGCCGCTTTGTACCACCTGTACGGCATCCCTAAATTCGTGCGCGACAAGAAGATCTCCGGCGTCTACTCCCATTACCTCACCAATCCCCTGGCACCGATCGTTAGAGGCTTTGACGACATATTCGACAGCCCCCACTCACGCAATGGCGAGGTGCGCAGCGAGGACATCCGTCGCTGTGAAGAGCTGGAGATAATCTCCGAATCGGAGATCGCCGGACCAAACATCGTTGTCAGGAGAGATGGCCGGCAACTGTTCATCAGCGGACATTCGGAATATGAACCGCTGTGCCTTAAGGATGAATATGAGAGAGACCTCAAAGCAGGGATAGACCCGGCCATTCCGGAGAACTACTTCCCCGATGACGATCCAAGCAAAGACCCGATCGTGACCTGGAAGTGTCACGGCAATCTTCTATTCTCCAACTGGCTCAACTACTATGTTTACCAGTTGACCCCCTATCATATCTCCGAGATCGACCTGGTGTTGCCTTCCCGCTGACAGGGAGAGTCGCCGCCCGTCAACCTATGAGTTCAGCCGGTTCCAGGTCGAACTCTTCCAGCATATCTTTGGCGTAGGTGATCTTGGCCGTGATCTCCTTGGGATCACCATAGACCAGTCGCAAACACGCCTCTGCCATATGTTCAACCGGTGTCACCGCGTCTTTCGGCGTGGCATCCGTTATCAGCTTGTGATGCACGACGCCGGGAGTTGCCACGAGGCCCGGCGAGATCACATTGACCGCGATATTGTCCGCAAAGACTTCTGACGCGAGGCCGGTGGTGAATCGCTCCAGCGCCGCCTTGCACATACCATAGACGGTACCACCACCACCAGGAGCTCCCTTTGGCGGATGAATTGCTGCGTGAGATGATATATTCAGTATCCAACCGGACTTCTTCTCGAGCATCTTAGGCAACACCAATTGGGCAAGATGGACGGGCCCATAGACCTGTACTTGCTGCATCAGATTGTAGTGTTTTTCTCTGAAATCCTTGATCGGCACAAAGTAGGTGACAGCCGCGTTGTTCACCAGGATATCAACCGATCCATAGATCTCTTCAGTTTCTTTGACCAGGTTTTCGCGGTGTTCGCCGATGGCCAGATCAGCCCTTACAGCGGTTGCCTCGCCCCCCGCATCACGAATCCGTTTCACCACCGAATTGATACTGCCGGGCAGTATGTGGTCACCGTCTTCCACGGTGCGTGCGGTGACAACTACCTTGGCACCTTCCTGGGCATAGCGGATGGCGATCGCCTCTCCAATGCCACGACTGGCACCGGTGACAACAGCCACTTTGCCAGCCAGTAATCCGTCTTTGTTAACCGTTGCACTCATCAGTCATTTCCCCTTTACATTATTGTTAACACATTCAAAAAGTCTGCTCTGCCCCAGATGGATCACCTGATTATGCCATTAGTCAGTGGTCGCGCATAGTCTTGTTGCGGGCTACCAATCCTGAGCCGAAGGTGTGGTGTAGGCGTGCGAGCCATCCGCCGACAGCAGTTGTCTGATCTCCTTTTGCGGTGCACCGATCGCACGGGCAACCGCCAACTGGTGTTGGATACAGGCCAACTCGGTGATTGCGCTGTTGAAATCTCGGACTTTACGGGAGAATGGATTTCCCCTATCCGCCTCAACCTGTCGATACTGCGCCAGATGGCACGCCTCGTGAACCAACACTCCCGCCAGCCAGGTCAGGGAATAGAAAGTCGTCGTATCCGTCAGCCGGATAGCCGGTGACGCACCATAGTAGATTCCGGAATTCGCCTGCACCTGCTCGATACGTGCGATGCCCTGCCCGAGGAAGAAACGCAGGTCACCCGGTGCCTTTTGCTCGAGCAACTCCGCCGCCCAGTTGATGTAGCTGTTGAAGGAGCGATTACCTACGATCTCGACATCATATAGCAGGCCGCGGGAAGTGGGCTCCTCAACGACTGGATCACTGTGCCACTGGCATGCAGAGCACGCAATTAGACAAACTATCACGGCACGCCGTGCGTGGCTTTGTGCAAAGGGACGTTGCCAATTCTTCATGGGACCATGGTCAGATTCTGACAATCTGAATTCGATTATACCACTGGCGATTGGCGGCAAGGATTATCCGACTCGACCAGGACGCTTCGCTTGGATATGCCGTTGGGATCGTCGTTGTCTTTTCCGCTGAGTACTGAGAAATCACAGGCGAGCGACTACACTATGATAAAGGTCCGACGATATTTGCCCATTTCACAGCTACACGATAGACGACTTGAAGTAAACACCATATCCACTTATCACTGTTAACTTTTTTGTGTAGAGAACGATGAAACGTATCGAGCCAATGAATCACAAGCAGTCTCTGGAGATACTCAACAAGGTACACTTTTTCGATGTATTCTCGGGGGAAGAAAAGGATATCCTTACCGGACTTCACTCGCACTTCTTCGTGACGAAGAAGGGGGAGAGAGTGATCCGTCAGGGAGGCAGCGACGACTCGTTCTTCGTCATCCTGACAGGCTCCGTGTACGTCCGCAAAGAGGGATCCAAGAAAGTGCTTGCTCGGCTAAAACCCGGCGACATATTCGGCGAAGTCTCATTTCTCACCGGCAGCAAGAGGACGACATCCGTCGTGGCGGAGGCCACCACGATCGTCTTCGAGATCGACAAACCCACCTTGAAATTCTTAGACCCGGCTATTCGGGAGAAGCTCAAGGACAATATCATCAAGGTACTGGTACAAAGGCTGGATTTCATGAACAAACAGGTCCTTGCCCTCTCCGCTTAGATTAAGCGCCTGCATCCCGGTGTGCCGGGCCACCAGTTCATCGAGACCATCCAGGTATCCTTGGGTCATGCTCTCCTATATCCTTGCCAGGTGATGGGACGGGAGGAGCGACAGCTGAACATGCCGGCCCAGATCGTGCCGTATATCATCTGATCCGGTGGATGCCGCTTGGGAATCCTGATTGAAATCATCATGCCGGTCTTCGGGCTGGTCATCCTCGGCTACCTGGCAGCCCGCATGGGCTGGTTTGAGGAATCCGGCATCAAGGGACTGTCCAGCTTCGTTTTCAATTTCGCCATTCCGGTCATGTTGTTTCGCACCCTTGCCACAACAGCGCTTCCGCAAGAGATGCCCTGGCGTTTTCTGGGGTCGTACTACCTCAGTGGCATCGCTCTGTTCGTCGCTGCGATGTTGCTGGGCAGGACGGTCTTCCATCAGCAGGTGAAGTCTGCAGGAATCTTCGCCATGGCAGGCGCATACTCCAACGTGGTTCTGCTGGGCATCCCTCTCATTCTGACCACCTTTGGCAATGCCGCCTCGCTGCCGCTATTCATGATCGTGGCAACCCAGGCTGCTGTGATGTTCTTTGCCACCACCGTGGTGGTCGAATCCGCCGGCGGTCATGTCAGCCGGCTACGACATCTGCCTTGGCAGACGATTGTCGTACTGGCCAGGAATCCGATCATAGTGGGGCTGCTCCTGGGTCTCGTTTTCAACCTTCTTGAGCTGGCCATCCCGAGCCCCATCGATGCCGTGGCGAAATCGCTCGGCGGCGCCGCACTGCCCTGTGCAGTGTTCTCGGTGGGTGCATCCCTGAGTCAGTATCGCGTCAAAGGTAGTCTGCCGGAAGCGCTCAGCCTGGTCGCTCTAAAGAACGTCGTGCACCCCGTGCTCGTTTGGATTATGGCGGATCGCATATTTCACTTGGATGCCGTCTGGACGGCAACCGCCGTGCTCCTGGCTGGAACTCCTGTGGGCGTAAATGTGTACCTGTTCGCGCAGCGTTACGGCGCCCTCATCGCCCCTGCGGCGGCTGCCGTGGTCCTCTCCACAGGCACGTCGATCGTTACCCTGAGCGTGATTCTCTACCTGCTCGACGTGCGTTGAAGGCGCAGTCCTGGTAGCCAAACAGTGGAGCTCACTGACCTTCCTCAGGACCTGTCCGACAGCCTAAAGCGCCACATGGCCGAGTTCCGCACTGCAAAGGTGAACTCCCTGATCGATTACGGAGATCTCCCACGAAGTACACAGCATCCTCCACTACGACTGCAACACGATCTGACGCAAGTTATACCTGCGACCACAACAGGAAAAACGCGTTTCGCACGCGTTTCGCATCACCAACCACTGAAGGATCCCATATGGCCGACGCAACACAGATGACAGCTTCGATGCACAAACCAGTTGCTTCGATGCTGAGATCAGCTAGTTCACAAAGGCACGGCCACAGTCTCCTAAACAGACTGTTAGCAGACCTGTCTGAAGTCACAGTTACATCGCGATCCGGTCGTCGCTGCTGCAGATTCTTAACCGAACTGTTCTACCCCAACGAGATCGATGAGTTGACAGAGTTATTTCAGCAAGTCCTGGGGGAATCGCCGGCACACGCGAAAGCGATCAGCGCAGATCAGCTGCTGTATCGTCACATCTCGCGACGATGCTGGCAGCGCATGGCGAACAGCAGCTTCAGTCGCGTGCGCAAGAGCGCGCTCGACTGCCTCTTCCCGCACAAGCACCAGGTCGTCAGATACATCCGGAGTTGCCAGCGTGGCGTGCTGATCACGACCATACACATGGGGGATTATCTGCACGGATTGCTGCATCTGTGTCTGTCCGCATCATCCCGGCGGAAAGTGTTTATACTGCGAAACCGCAGATGGGATCAACAGGAAGAACGGGCGTTTCAGAAATTCGCTGCGGCCGGGTCGAGGGTCACTGTGTTGCGCAGGCAGAGAAATGTGGCGCTACAGGCGGTAATCCAGCTTCGCCGCGGAAATGTCGTGATAGCCCTCTACGATCTGAACCGGCACTGGGGAAGTACTACTCGTGTCACTTTTTTCGGTCACGAAGTAGCGCTAGTAAAAGGTCCGGCGAAATTGGCGATACTGGCGCAGGCTGACATTCTGCCGATCATGTTTCACTATGCAAGTGATGGCTCACGGGCAGTCGACAGTTTTCCGGCGATTCGACCATGCCGCCATGGAAGCGATTCAGTCGAGGCAGCTGCAACGCGCGTCACTCAGCATTTGGCCGACCGGGCGGAGCAGCAGATCAGACAGTTTCCGAGCCAATGGCATCACTGGCACTTGTTCCCGGACATGCTTGCCGATGACTGACATGTTGGCAAAGTGAACCGTAGACAACAACTCTTTCGATCCGAGGCGATACTGGCAAACAGACAGTCTAGTCTAGGCGCAGCGTTACTGGTTCAGCCGACGAGAAATTACCTGCTGACCCTGCTCCTGATGGTCATTTTCGCCGCCATCGCCGTCTTTCTTGCCAGGGGGCACTATGCTCGCAAGGAAACTGTTACCGGCTACCTGTCGACTCGACAGGGCATGACCAAGATCTATGCGATCAGGCCGGGCACCATCGAAACCGTTCACGTACGCGAAGGCCAAGCGGTTCAGCAGGGCACGCGCCTGCTCACCGTACTGTCGCCACAGCTCAACAGCGACGGCAGGGATGTTACGGCGACCATGCTACATGAGTTGGACAGTCAGATCGGCGAAATCGATGTCGCTATCGCGCGTCAGCGTGGTTCGACACAGCGTGACAGGGATCGATTAGCAGGACTGACCGACTCTCTGACCGCCGAAGTGACACATCAGCACGCATTCAGAAAACTACAGATCCGTCGCTTCGAACTGTTTTTGCGTCAATACCGGGCGGTCGCGAAACTGCACGACGAGGGACATCTGTCAGAACTGGACTGGCTGGCATATCGATCCAGGTACCTCGAAGAGAAACAGAAGATCAAGGCATCTGAGCAGCAGCGGCTGCAGACTCAGAGTCGGCTCACAGAGATCCAATATCAACTGGCACAACTCCCGGATTCCAGTAGGGACGCTCTGCTGGAACTGAAGATGCGCCAATCAGTTCTTCAGCAACAGCGAACGGAATTGGAGGGACGAGGCAACTATCAGATCACCTCACCGGTCGTTGGCACGGTTACCGCTCTGCAGGCGAAGAGGGGCCAGGCAGCAATTGCCAACGTACCACAACTGTTTATCCTCCCGTCTGACACTGAATTGGTAGGGAGTCTGCTCATTCCCACCCGGGCAAGGGGATTCGTGCGACCATCGCAGGAGGTCCGCTTGCTGTATGACGCCTTCCCGTACCAACGCTTTGGCGTACAGGTTGGCAGGATCGACAGTCTATCCCAAACTATTCTGGTAGGGGGCGAGATCAGTGGGCCGCTGCAGGTGCAGGAGCCGGTGTACATCGCCACTCTGGAACTGAATCAGCAGACGATTCGTGCCTTCGGGGAGGAGATGCCACTGCGACCAGGTATGTTGCTCAAAGCAGACATCATCCTTGAACGACGTTCCATCCTCAACTGGCTGCTTGAACCTCTCTACAGCTTGCGAGGGAGGACCTGACCACGCGTTGCCATGAGGTCGTTTAGACAGCTTCTGAACCTTTCCGGGTCTCCCAGACTACCCGTCATCCTGCAGGGAGAGTCATCCGAGTGCGGGCTGGCATGTCTCGCCATGGTGGCGAGCTATCATGGCTTCAAGACTGACCTGACCGTTTTGCGTCAGCGCTATAGCACTTCCCTGGCAGGAGCTTCACTCAGAAATCTGATGCAGCATGGCGCCGCTCTCAATCTAAGCTGCAGAGCTCTCCGCGTGGACCCTAACGAACTCAAGAAGCTGCGGGTGCCTGCTATCCTTCACTGGGATTTCAATCACTATGTCACCCTCAGACATGCCGGCCGGAAGCACGTCGTGATCCATAATCCTGCCGTCGGGGCTCGTAAATACCGACTGAGCGAGGTCGGCCTCCACTTTACAGGTATAGCACTTGAGCTGACACCGATGAGTGGGTTCAAACGGAGCGATACAACACAACGTCTGCGCCTGATTGACTTTTGCAGCGGCATACGGGGACTGCTGCCGGCCTTTACTCAGCTGTTGATCCTATCCGTGCTGATACAGTGTTTCGCCTTGGTGAGTCCATTCTATCTGCAGCTTGTCGTTGACGAGGTCATCATCAAGCAGGATCGGGACCTGCTGGTACTGTTAGGCGCGGGCTTCGCCGGACTGACTGTCATAACAGTACTGACGAAGACACTGCGCGGCTTGGCCCATCTGTATATCGCCAGTCAACTGAATTACGGGATGGGTGCGGCCCTCTTCTACCACATGCTTCACCTTCCCGCCTCTTACTTCCAGAAGAGACACATGGGTGATGTGGTTTCGAGGTTCGGCTCGTTGAAGCCAGTACAAGAGTTCATCAGCAGCACTGCGCTGGCGGTGATACTCGACGGCATGATGGCAATGACGACGCTGGTGATGATCATCGTCTATTCACCGATCCTCTCCCTTATTGTGCTGGCATCTATCGCCAGCTTCGGGGTCCTCAGGGGCGTCCTGCTGCAACCTTTCAGACGGCGCACCCAGGAAAGCATCATCTCTGCTGCCAAGCAGGATTCCAACCTCATGGAATCGGTACGAGTGCTGCAGAGCATTAAGGTTTTCGGGGCTGAACGTGAGCGTGAGAACATCTGGCAGAGCCTGTTTGCCGATAGCATCAACGCGAATATCCGTATCGGCCGCCTGACGATCGGCTACGAGACTCTGAGCGGTCTGATTTCAGGTGTGGAAAACGTGCTGGTGGTATTTATCGGCGCACAGCAGGTGCTTGATGGCGTCATCAGCATCGGCATGCTCTACGCGTTCATCTCCTATCGACTCCACTTCAACAGTTCCATCACATCCGTCATCAATCAGCTCATCCAACTGTTTATGCTTGACGTACACCTGGAGAGAATAGCCGACATCGCTCTGACCGATAAGGAGAAGGGGCTGCAGGAACCAGCCGGATTTACTATTCCGTTGGATGGCTACATTCATCTGAACAGAGCGGCTTTCAGCTATTCGGACGCGGCTCCCCTGGTATTCGAGAACCTTTCCCTGCAGATCGAACCAGGTGAGTTTGTCGCTATATACGGCCCCTCCGGCATTGGTAAAACAACGGTCATCAGAATTCTGCTTGGCCTGCTGACACCTGTACAAGGTGAACTGCTTGTCGACAAGATTCCACTTGACGTGTTCGGGGTACGCTCCTACCGGGCGAATATAGGCGCGATCATGCAGGAAGATGCGCTCACGTCCGGTTGCATCAAAGATAACATCTGCTTCAACGATCCCTTCGCTGACTTCGAGAGAATGAAGCAGGTTGCGGAGCTGACGGAAATTCACGATGACATCAAACGGATGCCCATGGGCTATGATAGCCCGATCGGCGAGATGGGATGCGCACTGTCCAATGGGCAGCAGCAGAGAATCCTGCTTGCCAGGGCCCTTTACAAAAAGCCCAAGCTTCTCTTTCTGGACGAGGGCACGGCTCACCTGGATAATCAATCCGCCGCGCGCATCATGCTAAACCTTCACGGTCTTGGAATCAGTTGTGTCTACATCACGCACAACCGAACATTGCTCAGGTTCGCCGATCACGTTCTGCTCATGGCGCCCGGGCGGCAAAAGATCGTGCACCGAAAGATGTAGCTGCTCGCAGCGTCGCCGAACACTGCTGGCCGGTAGCTAGACGTACAGGATCATCTGCTCTTCATCGAAATACCGGTTCTTAAGCTTGAATGCTCTTTCGGCTACGCCCTGGGAGACGAATCCAAACTGCTGATAGAGTTGCTTTGCCGCATCGTTGTTTTCCAGCACCGTCAGGCGGAACTGCTCCACGCCCTTTAGTGACTGAATCAGGACCAGCAGCTCCTTTACCAGACACCTGCCGATGCCCTGCCTCCTGTGAGCCTGCTTTACGTACATACCCCACAGGACGCCTTGTTGTGCATACGAGATGTGCCTCTCCCTGCCGAATCCGACCACACCTAGCAGATCTTTATGGCGCGAGAATGCGCCTAGAATGAAATTGTTGGGATCCGCACGTAAACCCATCTCAATCTGCCGTAATGGTCTCTTTTTCTCCTTGCGGTAGTTACCACCGAAAGACTCTGGCGAGTTGAGCAGCGCTTCGAGATGTATCTCCCGGTATGCCAGCGCATCCAAATGGTTGACGATTCGAAATTCCATCTGTCCAGCTTGACCTGCCTTGGTGAATCAGACTGCGCTTCTCTTTATTTGGTCTGCAAACCCGTTAGACAACCTTACTCTCGAAACGCTCCGGAACCCGTTCAGCATCCTTAGTCAACGGAAAGATCAATGTCATCCATAATCCGGCAGCCAAAAAAGCCACTATTGTATAGTAGTTGGCCATGGTGACACCGAACTGTTGCAGCGCGGCAATGACGGCCGAAGATGCGCCTTTACCGGTTCGGTAGCCGAACACGTCGATCACCTCCTTTGCCCGGTAGCGTATGTCGTAGGACAGCGGAATGTAGAGGATCTCCTTGGCAGCACGAAACACCGAATAGTCGAACGCCTTGAATAGGAAGAACGCGAGCCCCACAGTAAAGACCGTCGGTTCGATGATCGCCACGATGATGGCGGTGAGATGAATAGTCGGCATCAGGATGTGGACCCATCGAAGGGTCAGATAGCGCAGCAGCAACGGGGCACCGGCAAATTGCAGAGCTACCGCTGTGAAATTCAGCATGGAATAGAATTCGCCCTGGAACGCAACTTCCCGATCCACCTGCCCTACAAATTCATCCGATAGAAGCCCCTGAAACTTCAGGTACAACACAGCCGAAAGTACCTGAGTAGCAAGTACGATGGCCAGCAAATAACGGATGACCCTGGATTCCCGGAATAGTGACAGGCCCATGTGATCCGACTCGGATTTCATCACCGGGATCACCGGCTCACCATACAGCCGATAGGTGAAATTCGACATCATTGCTGCCGGGATCACGAGCAAGGAGGCAATCAACAGCAACGTCTCGGTGCCAAGCGGTTCCGCCAGGCTCCCCACCATCCATCCGCCCAGTGCACCGCCAAGACCGGATATTCCCGTAAGCGGACCGTTCACTTTCTTGGCAGTGTCTTGCGATATGGAGCTATTGATATAGGACCAGTACTGCTCGATGAGCAATACGATGTAGAACTCCTTCACGAGATACAGGACTACCGTTGCCATCCTGGATCCCGAAACGATGGCGAGGTAACAGAGAAAGATGGCAGCCCCGGCACCCAACGTGGTGACCAATAGTGTCCGCCTGGGGCCCAGTAGGGAAAGAATTCGACCGTACACGGCGACCCCCGCAAATACCACGATGGGCATCACGGCCATGACAAGTGGCAGATTGTCTGCGCCATAGGCAGTCTTAAACAACACGTCTGCGGCGGACCTAACGAATTCGTATCCGGCCAGCGTGAAGAAAGCTGAACAGCCCATCAAGGCCGCGATCTGATACTCACGATTTAATTTCATGGATGAGATTCTGATTCAGTCCCGGCGCAAGGAGATTCTATTGCTCCCAGTAAACTTCAAAGACGTTGCCTTCCGGGTCTTTCGTTTTGAATCCACTGTAGGTCTGCTCCTCGTCCAGCACTTCGTCGAACCTGGTCGCCCACTCCTGTACTTGTTGGCGGGAGTCGCAGCGAAAGCCGAAGTGGACATTTCCCTTGTAGTCGGAAGGCACGCCCTGTTCGAACACCAGCAGGGTACCCGGCCCTGACACAAACCCCTTGTGGGCCGTGAAGCCGAACTGTTCTGCATACCAGTCGGCCAGCCACTCCGGTTTGTTGGCCGGGAGGTTGATGTGATCCAGTCTAATCAGAGGCTTACCAGACATTAATTGATAGCCCAGGGCGCAACGCTTGGTCCAATCTTTGCCTCGATCATGGGACATTGATCTGCTGCTTGTCGAGTGGTGAGTATACCGTCCCTGAATACAACTTGATACTTGACAGGCAATGTAGAAATCCTCACATTGCACCCTTCAACAATCGTATTAAGGTGAGTGATGAAACCTGCCCGACGTCCCCAAAATCCACACTTCTCATCCGGTCCAACTTCGAAGAGACCTGGCTGGTCGCTCGATGCGCTCTCTACCGAGTGGCTGGGTCGATCACATCGGGCTAAAGGTCCCAAAGCAAGATTGCAGAGCGTCATTGACCTCAGCAAGGAGATTCTAGACATCCCTCGGGACTACCACGTAGGCATCGTTCCCGCATCCGATACCGGTGCATTTGAAATGGCCATGTGGTCACTACTGGGTGAACGGGGCGTCGATGTATTCGCCTGGGAAAGTTTCGGGCAGGGCTGGCTTAGCGACGTCAAGAATCAACTTGGGTTAGGGGACCTTCGCGCCTTCGAAGCGGACTATGGTGAGTTGCCGGATCTGAGTGCAGCCGATTGGACGAGAGACGTATTGTTTACCTGGAACGGGACAACGTCCGGGGTGAAAGTACCGAATGGGGAGTGGATCGCACCTGACCGGGCTGGACTGTCTCTGTGTGATGCCACGTCTGCTCTGTTTGCCATGCACGTGGACTGGTCCAAACTGGATGTGGTGACGTGGTCATGGCAGAAGGTTCTGGGCGGTGAAGCGGCTCACGGCATGTTGGCCATCTCGCCCCGCGCGGTTGAACGGCTGGAAAGTTACGCCCCGCCCTGGCCGCTACCGAAGATATTCAGGATCACCAAAGGAGGCAAACTCAACGAATCGATCTTCCAGGCAGCCACCATCAATACACCCTCCATGTTGGCAGTAGAAGATCAGTTGGACACGTTGCAGTGGGCCGAGGATATCGGTGGATTGGATGCATTGGTTCAGCGTAGCGAGGACAACCTGAGATCTGTCGAGCAGTGGGTCGCTGAGACCCCGTGGGTTGATTTTCTGGCCGCTGATGCCAGCGTTCGATCCAGCACGTCGATCTGTCTGAAGATCGTGGACGCCTGGTTTAGCGGGCAGGAACAGGGCGAGCGAGCGGCCATTACCAAGAAGATGGTGGGCCTTCTGGAGGACGAAGGGGTCGCCTACGATATCAACGGCTACAGAGATGCACCGCCCGGACTCAGAGTCTGGGGGGGGAGTACCGTGTCAACTGCAGACATCGATGCCCTGCTGCCCTGGTTGGATTGGGCATATAGCGAAGTTAAATCGAGCTAGTCCGGTGGGCGGCGGTAGGGCGGTAGTGGACTGATGCAAGATAAGGATTACAGCAAAGCTATCAAATCCTATTCTCTCGATACGCTGCGTGATATCAGCGCCCATATAAACCGGGAAACGTACCCACATCGCTATGAGTGGATACAATCTGAAATAGACAGTCGAACAAAGGGGATTCCGGCGGAACCGGTGGTTGCGGTACCGGAGTTCACGTTTCATACAGATGATCTGTACGCCGGCTTTTGGCATCGATTTGCTGCCACGTCGATCGATACGCTGCTGGTGTATGTACCCTTGGGTTTCTGGTTCAAATGGAGCTTGCTGTTACCCTCCCCTTACAGTCTGTTACTTCTGCTTCCCCTGCCCCTGGTCTTTCCCGTCTACAACATCATCTGTCTGACGGTTCGGGGCCAGACGCTGGGCAAGATGGCGCTCGGAATTCAAGTGGTCGTCGCGGGTGATGTAACCGTTAGCATGCAGCGTGCGTCAGCCAGGCATTGTGTCGATGCCGTATTGGCCGTATTGATGTTGACGACACTGCTCGTTGGTCTCGTCGTATTCACATCCGACGGCAACAGTCACTCCTCGGTGGTTAGTTCATTCCATCGACAGTTGCCCGCATGGGATCTGCTGGACGACGTTTGGGACGCCTGGATCTGGAGCGAACTGGTCGTGCTGCTCTTTAACCAGCACAAGAGGGGTCCGCACGATTATCTGGCGGGCACATTCGTCATACACAAAGCAAGACTTCAAGAATTTCTAGCTGAGGCCCCCGAGGGAGCCGCAAACTGGTTTGAAGAGGGTTGGCACAGACGCTTGCTGGCGTCCCTCCGTTCATTCGGACTGACGAAGCTACGCAGCGCCGTTAGCAGTGCTGTCAAATGATGGGCAATCGTTCTGAGGTCGCCTCGTGAGGCAGCGAGATCCGTACTATGGCTGAAATAAGTGAAGTGACCAGCGGACTGGAATTTCCAGAGGGGCCCATCGCCATGGATGACGGTAGCGTGGTTCTGGTGGAGATTGCCAGAGGAACACTCAGCCGTGTCGCACCGTCAGGCGAGATCACCGTAATTGCCGAACTGGGCGGCGGCCCCAACGGAGCGGCAATGGGGCCGGATGGTAAGTGCTACGTATGCAATAACGGTGGATTTATTTGGCACCGGCGCAATGGTCTTATATTCCCAGGTATGCAGCCTGATGATTACAGCGGCGGACGCATAGAAAGAGTCGACCTCACCAGCGGCGAGGTCGAAGTCCTCTATCGGGAGTGTGAGGGAGTTCCCCTCAAGGGTCCCAACGATATCGTATTCGATCAGACGGGCGGATTCTGGTTCACCGACCACGGCAAGAATCGACGCCGTGATCGTGACCGAACTGGCGTCTTCTACGCGCGACCGGATGGCGACTTCATAGCCGAGATGATTTTCCCGCTGGAAGCCCCCAACGGCATCGGTCTGTCGCCGCTCGAGGATACACTCTATGTGGCAGAAACCCCAACGGGGCGACTATGGTCCTATGAACTCAGTTCGCCGGGTGAGATCAAAAGGGAGCAATACCAGGCGAATGCCGGTGGCAGCATGATGCCGCAACTCCCCGATTACCACCTGTTCGATTCCCTCGCAGTGGACAGCGGCGGAAACATCTGCGTTGCCACCATCATCACCGGCGGCATAGCCGTCCACTCGGCAGACGCAAAGCAAGTTGAATTGGTCGAGATGCCCGATCCACTCACTACGAATATCTGTTTTGGTGGCGAAGATCTAACGACCGCATATATCACGCTCTCGTCCACCGGCCGTCTGGTGGCGATGGACTGGCCCAGACCCGGTTTACCCCTGAACTTCTTGAATCGCTAGCGCCTCTCCGGATATCGGCCCACCCACGCAGAATTGACAGACAGGATGAATGCCATCAGTAAGCTTAGACAGTCACGCGCAGTACGGACTCCGTCCGCACGGGCGACCGCCAGCATGATCAGGTTGGTTCTGGCTCTGCTGCTGTTGTGCCCGGCCTATCAGGCATACTGCGAGGCGCCCTCGCATCTGGGAAGGGTACACTTCCTCATTCCCGCCGGTCCCGGTGGCGGTTGGGATGGCACCGCCAGAGGCGTCGGTGAAGCACTGCTCAAATCAGGTCTGGTAGCAAACATCTCCTATGAGAATCTGTCCGGCGGCGGCGGTGGCCGCGCTATCGCCAAGCTGATCGAAACGGCCGGACGTCAAGGGAACACCCTGATGGTGAATTCCACGCCCATCGTCGTTCGTTCCCTGCAGAAGATCTTTCCCCAGTCTTTTCGAGATCTGACCCCCATCGCATCGGTGATTGCGGATTACGGCTGTTTTGTGGTGCGAAAGGACTCGCCCTACAGCGATTGGGGTGAGATCATCGCGGCGTTCCAAAGCGATGCGCGCAGCATCAAAGTGGCTGGGGGTTCCGTCAGGGGCAGTACCGATCATCTGGTGATCGCCAAGGCGATCAAGGAAGCGGGGATGGACCCGAGGCAGGTGCGCTATGTCCCCTATGATGGAGGTGGCAGAGCGATGACGGGGCTGCTGACGGGAGAAACCCAGCTGCTCTCAACCGGTCTCAGCGAAACCCTGGATCTGGCCAATGCGGGAGAGGTGAAGATCATCGCCACCACGGCCCCCGCAAGGCTGCCGGAAATACCGGGCGTGCCGACCCTTAAGGAGCTGGGTTACGAACTGATCTTTGCCAACTGGCGGGGTTTTTTTGGTCCCCCCGGGATGAGTTCCGAGAGAATCCACAGCAGCATCGATGTCCTGACCGAGCTTATGCAGACAGAGGAGTTCGAGGCGGTGAGGGCGCGCAATGGATGGGCCATCCTGTTCCAATCCGGAGCGGAATTCTATCGATTTCTGGAGCAGCAGGAGCGTGATATCGGCCAGATGATGCGTGATCTGGGCTTCCTCAAGAGTTAATGTACTTTCTCTAATAATCCTATAAGCTATTAATTTATAATGTTTTCTAAATCAAAGACCGGTGCCGTATTGTTTCTGCTCACGTTCGGCGGCTACGCCTGGTTAGCTGCTGACATTCCACTGGATTTCTGGTCGCAGCAGGAAGTATTTAACGCTCGAACCATGCCGCTGCTGGTGGCGGCGGCAGGCATCATCATCTCGCTGCTACTGCTGATAACCCCGATTGCGGAGAGCGGCTGGGAAGAGATCAGCGACTATCACTGGCGCGACACCGTCGCTCTGGTAGGCCTGATGGTGCTCTATGGACTGGCTTTGGAGTACCTCGGTTTCCTCCTGGCCACCACGGCCTTCCTGATCGGGGCATACTTGGTCCTCGGTGAGCGACGCCCGAGCGTTCTGCTGCTGGCCTCCGTTCCGCTGGTCGTCGGGTTCTGGTTTCTGGTGAGCTGGTTGGGGATATACCTGGACCCAGGCGAGCTGTACCACCTGATGATGGCTAACTGATGCGCGACGACCAGATCCTGCTGTGTTAGACGGAATCCTACTGGGACTTCACACAGTTGCCACGCCGGCGAACCTTTTATTGGTCTTGATCGGCTGTATTGTGGGCACTTTCATCGGCATGTTGCCTGGATTGGGGCCCATTTCCGCCATCGCCCTGATGATCCCGGTCACCTATGGCTTCGATCCGGCAGCGGGCATGATATTGCTTGCCGGGGTGTACTACGGAGCTGTTTTTGGGGGGTCCACCTCCTCCATCCTGATCAATGCGCCGGGCATAGCAGGGACCGTTGCCAGCGCATTTGATGGATACCCGCTAGCGCGCAGCGGCGAACCGGGCAAGGCCCTCGCATTGGCCGCTTACTCATCCTTTGCAGGCGGCACCCTTGCGGCGCTGCTGCTGATCGTAGCTGCGCCGGTATTGGCGGATCTCTCCCTGAGTTTTCAGTCGGCGGATTACTTCGCCCTGATGCTGCTAGGATTGTCACTGGTGGCAGCATTCGCAGGCACGAATGGGCACCTCAAAGCCCTCTTGATGACCTGTTTTGGCATCATGTTGTCCACCGTGGGCACAGATCTCTCTGCAGGCGTACAGCGGTTCACGTTTGGCAGGATGGATCTGATGGACGGCATCAGTTTTCTGCTGCTGGCGATGGCCACATTTGCTCTGGCGGAAGCGCTGATAATGGTATTGAAGCCGACGTCGGCTCAACCACAAAACATGTCAATTCGGACCGGGGGCCTCAGACTGAACAGGCGCGAACTGCGGCAGGTTGTCCCCACCGTGGGGCGTTCCTCCGTATTGGGATTCTTTATCGGCGTTCTGCCCGGTGCCGGAGCCACCATCGCGTCCTTTCTGGCCTACGGTATGGAGCGTCTGATGGCGGAACCAGCCGAGCGGCTTAAGTTCGGCAAGGGCAGCTTGAAGGGTCTCGCCGCCCCGGAAACAGCCAACAACGCCGCCTGCACCGGGTCTTTCGTGCCCCTTTTAACCCTGGGTATTCCCGGTTCAGGCACCACTGCGATCCTGCTGGGAGCACTGCTTGCCTACGGCATTCAACCGGGCCCCAGATTGTTCGTAGACGAGCCGCAGGTGTTCTGGGCAGTGATCGTCTCCATGTATTTCGGCAACCTTATTCTGCTGGTGTTGAATCTGCCGCTGATTCCCTATATCGCCCGCATCTTGATGTTGCCGAAGGTGTATCTGGTTCCGGCTATCCTCTTTTTCTCACTGATCGGTGTCTATCTGGTTTCATTTAACAGCTTCGACATACAGATGATGGTGTTTATCGCCGTCATCGCGGTATGCCTGAGGCTGCTGGAATTTCCCATGGCACCGCTATTGTTGGGGTTCATTCTCGGCGGCATGCTGGAAGATAACCTTCGCCGTGCGATCATCCTGGCCGATGGCAACCCTGCAATTCTGTTAGAGCGACCCACCACCGTGATTCTACTCACTCTGACTGTACTGACCCTGTCCTCTCCGTTGCTGCGCAATCTCTACCGAAGAGTTACGTCTGGGAATTGACAGAGATAGATCCACGCAGCCGAGAATTAGTGCTTGCCATGCAGTAGAGATTAGTGCTTGCCATGCAGTAGAAATTAGTGCTTGCCATCCATATTTCAGGTGCGTAAAGTACGCTCGATTTTGGTATCAACCAACTTTAGGAGCGTGATTATGATTGTCAGCATCGATAATTCCATTGCGCCCCGGATTCGCCGCTAGTTCAAGGGGTCACCCTTCTTATTCTAACGGTCACTCTGCGGGTCGGTGTGTGCGCAGCAGCGTGTCACGTCTGCTCTGCCCCGAACTGCGTACCCCGGACTGCGAGTCGCGAACCACTGGCCTCTACACTTCCCTGGCGCAAATGGAGCTTACTTTGCATGCATCAGCAGCATTGTGATGCTGCCGAATCATCAATTGCGTTTGAAACAGGAAGGCTAGAGCAATGAACTTGAGTGAACTGGGTTGGAACGACTTTTTTCAGGGCCAGCTTGACGCGGTGGGCGAAGAGCTGGTCCCAGCGCGGGTGGCCCGACAGGATACAACCGGCTATCAGCTTATCACCGAGGGGGGTCAGCTTCTGGGCACCCTAACAGGCAAGTTACGCTACGCCGCGACAAGCAGGGCGGACCTTCCGGCTGTAGGCGATTGGGTGCTGGTGAAGCCCTTGGCTAACGAACCTGATAAGGCGGTCATGCAAGTGCTTCTCGAGCGCCGCAGCAGTTTCTCCCGCAAGGAAGCGGGAAGCAAAACCGATGAGCAGATTCTCGCCGCAAACGTCGACACGATATTCATCGTCTGTGGCCTGGACGACAACTTCAATCTGCATCGCATAGAACGCTACCTGCTATTGGGTTGGGACAGTGGCGCCACACCTGTCGTTGTGTTGAGTAAGTCCGACCTGTGCCAGGATTTGGACAAAAAGCTGGAAGCCGTCGCATCCATTGCCATGGGGGTGGATATCCACCCAATCAGTGCGCTTACGGGCGATGGTGTCGAGAATCTTCGCACCTATCTGGGCAAAGGAATGACCGTGACACTACTGGGATCGTCAGGGGTCGGCAAATCCACCATCATCAATAGCCTGCTGGGATACGAACGCTTTGAAACCAACGAAGTGCGCAGTGCTGATGATAAGGGGCGACACACCACGACGTTCCGGGAGATGGCGATCGTCCCCGCAGGTGGCCTGATCATCGATACTCCTGGCATGCGTGAACTGCAGGTGTGGGCCGATGAGACGAGCCTGGCACAGTCGTTCGATGATGTTGAATCCTTGTCGGAACGCTGCAGATACAGAGATTGTGCCCACGGCAACGAGCCGGGCTGCGCTGTTAAGGGTGCGATTGAAGACGGTACCCTTGACCGGGACCGACTAAAGAGCTATCTGAAATTCCAACGCGAACTGAAGCACCTGGCCGCACAACAGCAAGTACAAGCCAGGCTGGATAGGAAAAATCGGGTGAAACGATTCAGTCGGATGATACGACGGCGGCCTTCGAAGCGTGATCTGTCCTAGGAGGCTATCCGAGAACTGCGACCGTAGCGAGGGCGCGACTGGTCGAGCGGTACGCCGCCGCGGGAGATTTTGCGGTCGTTTGAGGAGAATATTGGACATATTTGACGAAAAGGAGCGTGAAATCTGGCCGGGCAGGCGCGTCCGCAGTAGGTCAGTCTGTTCTCGGACAGCCTCCTAAAGCGCAAACTCCTTCTCCATCCTTGCCAGCTCTGCCTCGCGTCTCTTTTCGCCGCGAACATACTTGATATACTGGCGGCACTGTTTGGCTTTCTGTTTGTCCTTTGAGGCGACTTTGAAGGCGTCTACGGCTTTGTCCCACTTGCCGAGCTGCATCTCTGATATACCGAGCAGCAGACTTACCTCGGACGGTTTCTTCAAATCTCCTTTATCCAGTGCGTCCCTGTAGGCGACGACAGCATCCGCATGCTGATCCTCCAGAGCCAATGCGCGGGCCAATTGGTAAAAAATCTCGCCGTCCTCGGCATATTCAGAGGCCCGTCGCCAGGTTGATATGGCCTTTTCCGTCTCCTGCGCCATGGTCCAGGCCATCCCCAGCGTGCGCAGGTTCTTTTCGTTGCTTTTGACTACGCCGTCATCCATGCCCTTCGCCATTACTTCAGCAGCTTCATAGGGAACTTCAGCGTTCAGCAGTCGCTGAGACAGCGTGACCACTTCCGACTCTCTGGTGAGCATGCCCTGCATGTGCGCTGAATAATACGCGCCAAGGGCGTTTTCTTCCTCTTCAAGCTCGGCATACATCGCTGCCAGTTGCAGCCAATATTGCCTTTTAGGGTAGGCCACAATCAGCTTCTCCAACACCGGCACGGTATTGCGATAATCTTCCATCTCGCTGAGATTGACCACCTGCAGGTAGAGCCACTGCTCTTTGACCTCTTTCAGCTGCTCGATGGCGAGCTGTTCGGTCTCCCGCGCGTAGTTTAAGGACTGACGAAAATCATCCATCTGGTAATAACAGATGGCTTTCAGATATACCGTGGCTGGATCGGGCAGTTCAGTCAGCGCCAGCCACCGATCGATATAGGTCAGCGCCTTCACGTAATTTTCTTGGGAAAAGTAGAGTTGAAAGATGGATCGGAGCGAGTTTAATTCCATCGCTTCAGTGATGTCGTCGGAACCCTGAGCCAACACCTGCTCGTAGGCATTGATGGTGTTGGGAATGTCGTCCACGGAATAGTAGGCGTATGCCAGCGTGCTCCAGACCAGAGCCACTTCGTAGCGGGTGAGACCCTTTCTCTTTCTCATCATTTTTTCCAGGATCGTAATGGCTTCCGCAGGTGTACCTTCCTCGATCAGAACCTGTGCATCGGACAGGGTCTTGTAGGTCTTTTCCCGCATGGCTGGAGCCTTGCGGGTCCTCTTTTTTTCCTTTTTTGCACCATCAGCCGCGGCATAAGCGACTCCGGTCGTGATATGGCCCAGCGAAGCGAACATCAATGGCAAGATCAGCAGGGTAATCGCCAGCGTCAGTCTTTTCATGCCGCCATCCTCCTATTCGTCTACCAACTCGAAGGTAATCTTATTCTGTACACCAGCGGTACCCACGGGTACACCATCGATCACCTTTGGTTTGTACTTGAATTTGACTGCAGCCTTCAGCGCCGCACTGTCGAAGACGTTTCCCGGATGGTCGCTGCATTCCCCTGGATTGCGCAAATTGGCAACGTGCGCACAGTTTTCCACTACAAACGGCTCGACAACCGTCCCCTGGGCGGTGACCGTAAATTCGACGATCACCCAGCCTGACATTCCCCTGGAGAGGGCGCGCCGCGGATATACAGGCTGCACTTTGACGATCGGCAGATACTCGCCATCGCTGATGCCAAAACCGCCGCCGCTCACGTCGACGGACACGCTGACATCCAATTTCGACATGGAGAAGGCGGCCTTATCTATGGCCACGGATGTGAGTTGGGGTTTGATGTCGGGAGGGGGTTCGTCCG
>CEPV01069632.1_pt1 | contig 33377 bp, 39 predicted proteins | sample 530451 | NCBI WGS metagenome assembly CEPV01 (sample SAMEA2620097, study PRJEB7988) | marine metagenome | isolation source: saline water (ENVO:00002010), including
AAGGCATTTGATTTCTTTCATGGTTTAGGTTTGGTAAAAACTGAGGAAGAAAAGAAGAGGAAAGAGAGAGAGAAGTACTATGAGGTTAGAAGAAAGGAAAAACAGAAACAAAGATTAAAGTTAGAAAAAATAAAGCAAAAAGAGCTGGAAGATAAAAGGGAGGAGGAGGGAAGAGAGAGGGAAGAGAGGAAAAGGGAAATTGAAAGAAAGGAAATACAAAAGTTAAAAGAACAAAAAAAGAGAGATAGAAAAAAGAAGGCATTTGATTTCTTTCATGGTTTAGGTTTGGTAAAAACTGAGGAGGAAAAGAAGGGGGGGGAAGAAAAAAGAAAGGGAGAAGAGGAAAAGAAAAAGCAAGAAGAAATAAGGAAAAAAGGAAAAAAGACCATAATTAAATTTTTCAGAAATTGGAAAAATAGAAGGAAGAGAGCTATAGAAGCAAGGCATAGGAGGAAGCTTGAGATTCAAAGGCAAAGACTAAAAATTAAAAAGGAGGAAGAGAAATTAAAATCAAAAAGGTTAAGGGACAAAGAAAGAGAACTTGAACTTAAAAAGAAATCAAAGGAAAAAAAGGCAAAAGAGAAGGAGGAAAGAAGAGGTCTAACAGGCAAATGCAGAAGGCTTGTTGATAAAGGTTATGGGGCTTTGGATAAGAATAAAGCAGACAAAGCAGAAAGAATATATGAAAAACTGATGCATGAGTATGTGCATCTTCCAAGTGAGAGGAAGATAGAAATTTTCAAGGAAATTGATTCTTTTTATAAAAGTTTAGTGCTAAAAAAACAGCAGTCAAGGCAGAAAATCGAACGGGAAAAATCGCTTCGAGAGCAGATTAAGAGACAAAAAGAATTGCAGAAGAAAAAAGATCTTGAGAAGAGTAAAAAAGAGGAGGAAAGGAAAGGAAAGTTAAGGGAAGAAAGAAGAAAACAACGAAAAAAGAAGACATTTGATTTCTTTCATGGTTTAGGTTTGGTAAAAACTGTGTCGGAAAAGAGGGAGATTGAAAAGCAGAAGAGAAAGCAAAGGAAGCTTAAGGAGCTGGAAAAGAGGAGAAGGGAAGGGGAAAGAACAAGGGTGGAAGAGGAAAAAAAGAAACAAAGAGAACTGGAGTTGAGAATAAAAAAGAAGGAAGGGGAAAGGAGGAAGAAGGAACTTGAGAAGAAAAGGTTAGAGGAGGAAAAGAAAAAACAGGAAGAATTGGAGTTAAGAAGAAAGAGAGAAGAAGAGAAGAGACAAAAAGAGTTGGAAAGGGTAAAACTGGAGGGAAGAAGGAAGAAGGAAGGAATAGAAATTAAAAAAAGAGAAGCCAAGAAGAAAAGAAGAGAGTTGGAAAGGAAAAAACAGGAAGAATTGGAAAGTAGGAGGAGAGAAGCTAAGAGGAGAGAACAACAAGAAGAAAAAAACAAAACATTAAAGCAGATAAAGGAGTTTGAGAATACTGTAAGTGAGAAGTATAATAAAATAAATGAATCAAGAAACAGAATCAAAGCTACTATTTCTGAAAAAAATAAGTGGATAAAGGAGATTAGAGATAAAGAAAAAAAGATTCAAGAGCTAAGAAATGAGAAGAACGTTATATTTAAGGTGTACAATGAAAACCTCCAAAGTAAAAAGGAATTTGAGAAGTCTCGTGAAAACAAACTATCGGAATGGAAAAGCAGATATGATGTGAAGATAAGGGAGAAGAGCCAGTTGAGTAAAGAGATAAAGGCAGAGTATGAAAATCAGTTAAAACAGATTGAAGAAGGGCTGCAAGGATTAAGCCAGAAGGAAAGAAAAGAGCAGGAAAAATGGAAAAAGCTTGAGCTAAAGGCAAAGTATAAGCTTGAAGAAAGTGAAAAGAAAAAAGCAATAGGGCAAGAGCTAAAAGAGCTTCGCAATGAGAAACGTGAAATTGAAAAAGAAGTCAACGAAAAAAGACAAGGCCTTGAAAAAATCACCTTGGGCAAAGATTTAATACAGAAACGAAAAGAGGTTAATGATGAAATAAAGAGAAATGAAAATATCATTGAAGATTTAAAGAAAAAAATTAGAGACAATGATAAAACAACAAATAAGTTAGATAGCAATATCAAAAAATTAGAAGAAGCAAAAGCAAAGATACAAAAAGAACTGGCAGGAAAGAAAAAAGAATTAGGTGGCTTAAGTTATATAACATCATTTTTCAGATCTGGGGGAAAGAAGCCAGAAGAAGGGATTTTAAAGGAAGAGGTTGCAGAGCAAGTAATAGAAAAGGAAGAGCCTGTAAGAAAAGAGGAAGAGTTTTTCCCCAATATATTTGGCAGGAAAGAAAAGAAAAAACCAGAGATTGTAGAAGAAGTAATAGAAAAAGAAGAGCCTGTGAAGAAAAAAGAACATTATCTTGAAAAAAGTCTTAAAGATCTTGAACATATTTTTGAGCAGAGGAAAGAAGAAAAACCAGGAATATTAAAGAAAATAATAAGCAAGAAACCCCTAGAAGAAAAGCACAAAGAAGCCAAAATAGAAATAGCAAAGAAAAGGGAAGGCAAGAGCAGGAAGTTTGTTAAATGTCATAAGTTATTATTGAAAGCTGATGACGCATTGCAAAAAGAGGGTAAAAAGAGGGGGAAAAATTTGTATCTGAAAGCGAGGAAGATATATTTAAAACTTGATTATATTGAGAAAAAAGAAATCTATAATGAACTTATGCAGCTTTACAATAAGTTAGGTAAATAGGCAATAATTTATTAAAAAGCATTATTTCTATAGTGGAAAACACAAAAAATTGATCATAAATAGTTTGTGTTTTCGAATACACGCGAAAATCGAAGATTTTCGGTGTCCTGAAAATCCAAAGGATTTTCATGATAGTGGCGGAACTAAATAATTAATCAATAATCCGCCACTATAGATAGAAATTACTTATAAAAATGCAAACTAAAGTTAAAGAAATTAAGAAGGACTCTACAAGTGAGAAAATAAGAGAGTTAGAGGAAAGAATATCAAAAACAAAATACAACAAAAAAACCCAGCATGCAATTGGTTTATATAAGGCTCAGCTAGCAAGATTAAAGGAAAAGCAAATAGCAAGATCTTCAAAAGGGAAAAAAGGAGAAGGCTATTCAGTCAGAAAGACTGGGGATGGAACTGTTGTTTTGCTAGGGTTTCCTTCTGTTGGAAAGAGCACTTTGCTAAATACTTTGACAAATTCAGATTCTCCAGTAGGTCATTATGCTTTTACAACTTTAACAGTAATCCCTGGGACATTAGAACACAAATATGCAAAAATTCAGATTTTGGATGTTCCGGGAGTTGTTCATGGCGCTGCGGCAGGCACTGGAAGGGGTAAAGAAGTGTTAGCAGTCCTAAGAAATGCTGATCTTATTTTGATAATGGTTGATGTTTTTCATCCTAAGCACTATGAAGTTTTACTTAAGGAAGTATATGATACTGGTATCAGGATTGGTCAGAAAGTTCCAGATGTAAAGATTGTAAAGGCTTCTAAAGGAGGAATTAATGTAGGTTCTACAACTAAGTTAACAAAACTTGATAAGAAGACAATTGAAGATGTTCTTAGGGAATTTAAAATAAATAATGCAACTGTTGTTATAAGGGAAGATATTGATGTTGATCAGCTGATAGATGTTATTGAGAAAAATAAAGTATATTTGCCTTCAATAGTTGTTCTGAATAAGATTGATATGATGGATGAGGAGCAGGTTGAGAGAGTTAAAGCAAAAATAAGGCCTGATTTGTGTATTTCTGCTGATAAAGGGGTGAATATAGAGAATCTTAAGGAATTGATATTCAAAAAGCTCAATTTGATGAGGATTTATCTTAAGGAATATAATAAAAAAGCTGATTTGGAAGAACCGTTGATTATTTGGGAAGGTGCGACATTAAGGGATTTATGCCTTAAGTTGCATAAAGATTTTGTGGACAAGTTTAAGTTTGCTAAAATTTGGGGGAAGTCTGTTAAATTTGGGGGGATGAAGGTTCCAAAATTAAAACATAAATTGGAAGATGGAGATATTATAGAGTTAAGGATTAAATAAGCCAATAAATTGGATAATAACAAGCAATAAATTAAATTTTTCAATAATAAAAATTAAAATAATCATAACAAACTCTGCAAGTACTCTTTTTTTGTGGAAAATCCGTGCTTTTTTGCTAATTTATCTAATCCTTTTACAAAATTACTTCCGTATTGCGCTGCTTTCTTTTTTCTCTGCGCAAATTCCTTATCTAAACCAAACTCTTCTGCAATTTCCCTTAATATTATTTTTTTATTTTCTTTGTCTAATTTATACATTGGATGTATCTGCATTGCTGTTTTAATAACAGATTCATCCATGTAGGGTGTTTTTATTACTATATCAAGGTAATCTAATATTTTAGAATCTCTTAATAAATCCCTGGACCACATATTTTTAAGGCCATTCCAGCATTCTTCATGCAAGGCTTCAAAATTGTTGTCTTTTAATGCTTCATCATGCCTTTGATAGCCTGCAAATATTTCTTCTGTACCTAAGCCGCTGAATAGCTTTTTTATATTGTCTTTTAATGCCAGCTGTGCAGTTGCGTAAACTACAGATCCTACTGAAATCCAGACTATTTCTTCGGTTTTTAGGATTTTGATTGTTTCTTTTATTGTTTCTTCAAATTCTTCCAATGTCAATATTTTATATTTTAATTCAAAATTGTATTTTTTTGCTATTCGCGTTGCATATTCAATGTCTTGGGAATTTTCAAGGCCAATTGTGTAGCACGTAAAATCAAAATTGTGTTTTTTGCAGAGGAAAGCTATTAAGGTGCTATCAATTCCCCCTGAGAATAAAATACCAAATTTATGGATGTTTTTAGCCCTGTTAATGACTGCGTTTTCTATTTCTTTGCTTAGGTTTCTTTTTGCCCTTTCTTTGTTGGTTTCTAAATTGTTGAAGTTTGTCTCTATTGATGAGATCAGCTTTTCCCATTCTTCTTTTGGTATTAGCTTTTGGTCTTTGACGAATATTTCCATTTATTTTAGAAAGTATGGTGATTTTAAAAATCTTTTTAGATAGAAATGTTTAGTTTTCGTTAGATTTAAATAATTGAAGTAAATAATTGATTGATATGGCAAAAAAAGCTGATTCAAGCAAGGATGAACAGGTAGGCTTTCACAAAGGCTCTTTAACAACTTTGGCTAAGGAAAGGGAAGAGATGATGAGGATATTGCAAATTGTAGAGCAGCTAATGCAGATGCATATTAAAGGGCTTAAGGAACTGGGAGTAGATTTAGAGAAACAGGCTCAAGAAGTTAAAAAAACTAGTTCTGGGAAAAAAGCGACAAAAAAGCCAATAGAGGATATGCTGAAATAAAGCAATATTTCTAAAAATTGATAATAAAATAACAATAGGTCTCATTAGATTGAAAAACCATAATTAAATAATAAAAATAATAATTCCTGATTAAAATGAAATATTCTTTTAATTGTTATGGTCATAAGAATATAACTGCAAAGCATAAAACAACTTTGGAATTTACTAAAGATGAAAATGTATCGCTAAAAGGAGAGTGTATTGTTGGGGTTAGGGCTGATTTCAAATTGTCATCATTGAAAAAATTCATTGAAAATAAAAGCAATTATAAGAAAAAGCAATTAAAAAATAAAGCAATAAATAAAAAAACAATAGGGAAAATTCCAATAAAAATAATAATTAGAATAAAAAATATTGAAGAAAAGATAAATGGTTTTTTAAATGCTGATTTTAATGATTCCAGAGAAATTGTGATAAGGAAGAGTGATTTTATTTCTGAGAGGACTTTGATTATAAAAGCGGATAAGGGCGCTTGTGATTTAAACAGAAATTATGTTGAATTTTTAAAACAGGAAAAGATTAAAATTAAAGTTACTATTGCAAATAAATAAAGATGATGTTGAATTTTTAAAACAGAGAAAGAGTAATTGAGACTGGTATTTCTATAGGAAATCTTCCTATGAAAAATCATGGTTCCATTAAATGTGTTGTGAATATAGCCCCAACTACAAAACTTTGGGATTCTTTAGGGATAGAATATAAAAAGTATTAAGGTTAAATGGCACTAACCCTCCTCTCCTTTCCAACATAATTAAGAATCTTATTTTCTTTAAATTTCCCGCATCCAAGAAAATAATTTTTATGCTTTAAAATTACAAAACCAGAATAATTTTCTTTAATTTCCAAATCTTCTCCTTTGAGCCATTGTTTTGCTTGGTTTTCATTAATTTCTAAAACATTTTTTGTTGCTTTTGGGCCAATAATTTGAGAGCCTTCTATGCTTAGCCTTATTCCATTTCTGGTTTCGCAGAAATACATGCCTATAGAATTAATTCTTAATTTAGATGTGTCAATTTTTGAGATGTCTTTGTTGATTATGAAAACCCTGTTTTTTGTGTTTTGCAGGAAAGCATAATCCAATTTTAATTTTGCCCCCCATTGTTTTTCTATTAGAGAATAGATTTCTTTTATTTCTTTGTTGTTGAGAATTTTTAGTTGAGGCATTTTTATTTAACAAATTCCATTATTTCTTTCTTCATTCTTGGATTTAAAGATATGTGAAACTCCTGAGTGGATTTTTTGCACAAAAGAAAACCTTCATTGATAAGTTCTTTAATTGCTTTATCAATTAATTTTTTGCCTTTATTAGAGGATGAAATCTTAGACGGAAAACCTTTTTTGATATTTCTCATTTCAGTATGCTTGCTACCCCACCTTGGAGGAGTTAAAAGGCCTTCTAAGATTATTCTCTTTATTATTTTTATATCCATAATATATCGCTTTTAGGATACCTCATTATTATAATTTACTATTTTTATGATATCATATTGTATCAAAACAAAAGGTTTATATATTAGTATCATTACTAATATTATATGGAAAAGTCGATATTTATAAGAGTGCTTGGAGACACGCCGAAGATAAGAATTTTGAATTACTTAATTAAATACCGAGGCTTGGACTATTCCATGTCGGATATAGCAAGAAACAGTAATGTTGGTTGGGCTACTTTAAGCAGATTGTGGAAGGAGTTTGTAAGTTTAAAAATAATAGTATCCACAAGAGAAATAGGCAAAGCCAAATTATTCAAGTTAAATGAAGAAAATCCAGCTGTTAATGAGCTAATTGGAGTATACAAAAAACTACTACAGCAAGAAACAGAAGATTACTTTTCAAAAAAAATAAAAGTGCAGGCTTAAGAGTTTCATTATTTCTTTTTTTTAGTCTAGTCAAATCCCCCAAACGGGATTCTTCTCCCTCATAATAGAAGCGATTTCTTTTAGGATTTCTTTTTCTTCTTGTGAAAGATATTTTTTCAATTCTTTTAATTTGCGGAAGTCTTCTTCTGGTACTGCGCTGTATAGGGTATCTCCTTCATTTATTTGCCTTCCAACTGTAACTTTTGGCAGTGAAACAGCAACTTGTTTTCCTTTTTCTGCTTTTTCTATGTTTTTTTGCTCATGCTGTATGCTTTTGACTTCTGTAATTGTATTTCCGTCTTTTTTCATCAATGGCGTGTTAACTTTTAGATTTCCGGAGAGAATATCGACACCGACAACAGCAGGATTATTTTGCCTAAAGATGTAGCCTTTCATGATCTGCATTTTGCATGGCCTTACAAGCAGGTCTATTTCGCCTCCTTCCATTCTTTTTTTCTCTTGTTCCTGCCATTTCTCGAAATCCTCTATTAATTTATAGATGATATTATCGCATATAACTTTAATATTATTTGGAACTTGGACATCGAGATTAATACAGATATTGAATCCTAAAATTGCGCATTGTAATGGGTCTTTTTCGAAATTTGTTTGAGCATCAGAAATATCCTTTTTTGAAATATGCCCTATTGATGCTTTCTTAACCTCAATATTTTTTTCCTTTAACAACTTTAAAAGAGCTTCCAGACTGCCTAATGAATCTGCTTTTATTACAATACCCTGCTTGTCCGTTTCAATAATAACTTCCTCTATTTCCTTTTTGAGTTCTTCTTTTACTTTTTCTGCTTCATTCGCATTACAAGACCTTAATGGCATTCCCGCAACAACTTCATCAACATCAGGAGCGGAAATTTTTACCCCGGTAGCAGCAGAAACTTGTTTAACGTTCTGGAATTTTGTTTTCTTGTCTTTCATGTCTTTTAATGGGAGTGGTTCAAGCAATGACCTTATCTTTGTGGATATTGGATCTGTCAAAGTTCCTATTACTATTATGTCATTTTGCTTTAAAGTGCCGTCATAGATTATGACATCTAATGTAGTTCCTATACCCTTTTCTTCTTTAACTTCTAAAACAATACCTTTTGCCTTTCCTTCAACATCTATGTTAAGCTTTTGCTCTAAGAATTTCTGGGCTAAACCTGTTAATACCATTAAAAGTTCAGGGATTCCTTCTCCTGTCTCTGCTGATGTAGGAACAATAGCAATTTGTTTTGCGTAGTCCTCTAATCTGTCAAATCTTTCTGCATTAAATCCAAGCTCTGAAAGCTTTCCAACCAATTCGTAAAGTTTTGTGTCTAACAGTTTTTGCACTGATTCTGATTGAGAAGCTATATTTTGGATAAGAAATGTATTTTTGCTTTGCCAGCCTTGCAGTAAATCAATTTTGTTTAAGGCTATTATGAAAGGAGTCTTGTATTGTTTGAGTATATCTATACATTCAAGGGTTTGCGGCATAACACCTTCATTTATATCTATGACTAAAATTGCTATATCTGCTAAATTGCCCCCTCTTTTTCTTAGGTTAGTGAACGCGGCATGACCTGGGGTGTCTATGAAGAGCAAGCCAGGAATGGTAAGTTTTAATTTTAATGTATCTAGAAGTTTTCCGCAAATTTTTTTGATTGAATCTAAAGGAATGTTGCTTGAGCCAATATGCTGGGTTATTTTACCAGCTTCACCTTGCAGTGTAGAAGTTTGCCTAATAAAATCCTGTAAACTTGTTTTTCCATGGTCAATATGGCCCACAAAGGTTATTATCGGCTGTCTTGTTTTCATAGTGTATGGGAATAAAATTCATTTTTTAAAGGTTGTTATATTTCATTAAAAATTCAATAGTTTTTTTGATATATGGGGTTTAGATTCATTGAATCACCTTAGATGGTGTTTCAACTATCGAATTATGCTTTTTCTCACTGGACAAAAAACCCACTGGACATCTGCGCGTGAGCTATTTAAATAAGAAAAATCATTTATATAATTTCAACAGAATAAAAACTTGGCGATTAGAATGAAATCAATTAATCAAAAAATAAATATTAGAAATTTTTTAGAAAAAGAAGAATTATTGAAAAATAATAAAGCTATTCTTATTAACGAAACTTCCGTTTATAAAGAATATGCTATTTTAAAAGATAAAAGTTTAACTTTAAATGGTAATTTTGATTTAGTTCAAATTTCTAATTTAAGAGTTTATGCTGGAGATTTCTTAAAATCAGTGAGATTAAAATTATGTTTAACTCAAAGAGAATTTTTACAAAAATATAACTTTTCAAAATCTGCTTTAGCTCATTGGGAAAAAGATAGATGTGCAATTCCTCTAAAAACCCTAATAAAAATTGCAGAGGATGCTTCATTAACTATAGAAAAAGTATATGAGTTCATAACAGAAAAAAGAATTTTAACAAAAAAGAAAGTTAATTTATCCTTTAAATACGAAGATTTCATTGAAATTTTGCCTTATATTTCAATAATGGGTAAAAATGCTTTGATAATCAAACAAACTGGTAAAAAATGCATTAACAAAATTTCAAAACTATTTAATATAAAGATTTATCATTCGACTAATAAGCAATTTGTTATTAAGAACAGGGATTTATTCCATTTTATTGATACTTTTTTTGATATAAAATTAATCCTAAGAATTAGCCTCCCTAAGACAGATTTTATAAAAAATTTAAAAAATATTGATATAAGAAAGGCAGTAATATGCCCCCTATTACAAACGGATGGTTGTGGAACTTTTGATAAAAGAAAGAATTCATATTACTTGTCTCTTAAGAATATAAGTAAAGAATTACATGATATATTTGTAGATTCTGTATATTTCTCTTATAATAAATTCTTACCAAACTCATATCTTTTAAAAGAAAAAAACAAACATGACGGTTATTCGGATTGCTATGTAACAAGATATGCTGAAAAAGACTTACAATCAATCTACACTAATTTAATGGAAATTTGCGGAAATTTTAAAACTTCGAAATACCATTCACAGAACATGGAAGATTATCAAAAAGAACCTAAACCTCATTTAGACTATCTTCTAAATGCGAAGAAGGATGAAAAGATTATTGCGTTTAGAATTTGGGCAAGTGCAGAAGGAGCAATAATTCCAATGGGAAGAAAGAAAGGTGGATTAATTGTTCCTAAATTACAAATATCTTGTGCTAATAAAAAATTGTTATTCCAATTAGAAAAAGTTGCAAAAAATATTGGTTTACATTTTACAATTAGAAAGGAAAATAAAATAGGGTATAAATGCCTTTATAATTCTGCAATTTCATGTGTCTTATCTTTTCTTAAATTAGGGGGATTTATAGGGGGAATTAAAATATCTAAAAGTAGTAAATATTATGAAGGGATCGGAAAACAAGATTTGGTTTTCGCTACTTTAGAATATATGACAAGAGAAAGAAAGAATGTTTATTTAAGAAAAATGTCAATTAAAGATGTCCATAAAAGAATTAGAAAAATTGCTGAAAATAAAGAATTTAAAAAGTTAGATTATTATATAACCTTCTTTTCTCAGAATGATAAAGTGAAAAAATGCCTAGATTACTAAATTTTCATATGAAAAAGATAAAGGAAGGCTCTGCTGAAATATATGTACCTTCACAAAAGAAGATTTCTAAAAAACTTCCAGTATTTTATAATCCAATAATGAAATTAAATCGGGATATGACAATTTTATTATTGCGGCAATTTCCAGCCATGAATCTTTGCGACCCTTTAGCAGGAACAGGTATAAGAGCTATAAGATTTGCTAAAGAACTTAAGTATAAATCGATTGTAGCAAATGATATTAGTGAGAAAGCTGTTGCTTTAATTAAGAAAAATATTAAACATAATAAAGTTAAATTTAAGGTTTACAATAAAGATGCCAATCTTATGCTTTTAGAGTTAAAAGGTTTTGATTTTATAGATTTAGATGTTTTTGGATCTTCTAATTTTATGTTAGATAGCTCAATTAAAAGAATCTCAAGAAATGGAATTTTAGCTGTTACAAACACAGATACTGCTGCTTTAACTGGAACTTATCCTAAAGTTTGTGTAAGAAAATACTGGGCTTTGCCAAAAAAAGATTATATGATGCATGAGACTGGATTGAGAATATTAATCAGAAAAATTCAATTAATTGGTATGCAGTATGAAAAAGCTCTAATTCCTATTTTTTCATATTATAAAGATCATTATCTTAGAATATTTTTTCAATGTATTAAGGGTAAAAAGGACTGTGATAAAATTGCAAAACAGCATGGGATGTTCAATGATGCTGCTCCATTGTGGCTGGGAAGTTTGTGGGATAAAAAATTAGTCAATAAGATGTATGGGCAATTATTAAAAACAATGGAAAATAAATCACCATTAAAAAATACAATAGACAATAACCTAATAATATTAAAATCAATAAAAAATGAAAAAATAATAAATAAAAATAATCAAAGTGGTAATGAACTTCAAAAATTATTAAAAATTATTAAAGAAGAGTCAAAAGTAAATGTGGTTGGTTTCTATGATATACATACAATCGTTAAAAATGAGAAAATAAAATCAATAATGAAGAAAGAAGAATTGATTAAAAAAATAAGGAAAAAAGGATTTAAAACTGCAAATACTCATTTTTTAGGTACTGGAATAAGGTCTGATATTCCTTATGATAAATTAATAAAAATTTTAAAAGAATAATTTTAAATAGTAGAATATTTATATTTATGAGAATGAAAAGAGGTATATGGTTTTTATTGGTTTTTTCTTTAGTTATTATAGGATGCCAGCCCAAGGAACAAATTGAAATTGTAGAAGAAAGTGCTGGCTCTGGATTTTTGGAGGTAGAAACATTTCCCAGCGATGCAGAAATATTTGTTGATGGTACTTATTCTGGAAAAAGTCCAACTACTTTATACAACATTCCTATTGGCCCCAGCAATATTGTTATAAAAAAAGAAGGTTATGAAGACTTTGTGGGTGAAGTAAACATAGAAGCAGGTAAAAAAGCTTTTTTAGAAGGTAATTTGGTATTGATTCAGACTTTGGAAGAAACACTGGAAGTTATAGGGGTAGTTGAAGAGGAATTAGAGGAAGAAAGTGAGGAAGTAGAAGAAAAGAAAGAAGAAACTTTAATAGAGTCAGTAAAAGCAGGAAACACAGTAAACATTGGGAACAAAATCCTGTTTTATTATGATTTTAGCGAAGAAGAATTTGCAGATATCAGGCAATCTGATTCTGATATTTTTTCAAAAAGATTTGACAGTTATCTTGTTTTTACCAGATATAGTCCCGCAAAAATAAAAACTATTGATAAGGGTATTGATGAAATTGAAAAAGAGGATTGTATTGGTATTGCAGGACAATTTGAATATCTGCATTCTGGGAGAAGCTTATGTATCATAACAAAAGAGAATAAGATAGTAGCTATAGGTGGTGAGTGGGAATATACAGCAAATACAGAACTTACTTGGAAATTTCTTGATTAACCAACCGCCCTTCTAACATCAATTGTTTCTACAGAATTAACGCCTTCTATTGTTTTTAGTTGTTCTTCTAAAGAATCTGTAGAGCCTTTTTCTTCATCTGATACAAATGTAAGTTTTAGGGCTTTTAATCCAAAAGCAATGGGCTCCTGCTCTGATTTCATTTCTTCACTATCAGAAAAATCTTTAATTTTAGATTTAGCCTCATCCTCTACTTTTCCCAAATCTACCTCGGGGCTTTCTGGCATAATTTTTATTGTTACAACTACTTTTGCCATTTTTAATTGGGTCCATCGAATCCGCACGAGCCGCATACGTATTTAGCAGCTATTTTCCTGCAATGCATGCATCTGACTATTTCAAATTTGCTGCAATTAGGACAACTAAATCTAGCAGTGCCTTCTGCACTAGCAATGTTTTTTTTACACGATGAGCACACTAATTTTTCTTTTGTCATAGTTTTTAGAATTGGAGTTTTATTTATAAAGATTATCCTTTATATCAATCTATAGTATAGATAATGTTTTCTTTTTCATTAATTTGAAAGGTTTTTCCCAAAAATTTTTCTATTGTGTAAATATTTGTTTTAGTATGGCTTGTTATTTCTGATGTTTTGATACTGCTATTAGAAACTAAATATAAGAAAATTGCACAAATATGTATGTGCTACTGTTGTTTTTGTTAAATATTTTCAATATTAAAATCTTACTTTAGATATTTCAACTATCAAATTATGATTTTCTTATTTTCTATATTGAAAATAAGCACTGGACATTCGCGCGTAAGCTATTTAAATCAATTATATAGTTTCAACAATGGAAAAAATTGGTGATTTTAATATGAAAATCCTAACTAAACAAACAACAGTTTGGCAAATAGAAGTTTCTTTGCGTAATAATAGAATTATAGATAATAAATTTAATTTTACTTTATTAGATAATCTCAATATTACAAATCTCCATTTATTTATTAAAAAATTAATTAAAGAACGTAATATAAGTTGTAATAGATTAAATAAGGAAATTAAATTAGGACATGGTTATATTGAAGAAAAGATAAGAAATAAGAAGGCAATAAGGATGTCTATCATTAAAAAAATATTAGATAAACTAAATTACAAATATAGAGATGAAGACTTAATAAAGTTATTTATGGATAATAATTCGCAGTTTTATTATTTTAAAAATGGTGGGGCGTCTAAAACCATAAAATTACCTTATTATATAAATGAAATTTTAGATATTATTAAATTTCTAAGACCAGCAAATAAAAAAAATAAAGTATATTTATTGACAAGAGATAATAAATTAGTTAAGAAAATAACTGACTTTTTCTTAGTTAAAGAAAGTAAACCAAAAGAAGGTCTTTACGAGATAGATTCTATTACTTTAAATAGATTCTTGAGATATTTTTTTAGGTATAATAAAAAACCATTATTAAATTTTCCATTGTCAAATATTAGCTTTAAAAAAATTGATATAATCAGGGGAGTTATTCTTCCTTTATTATTAACGGATGGAAGTATGCACAAGAGCAAGTATTCATATTATTTTGATTTTGGCTCTGTACCCAAAAATAAAAAATTGCATGACATTTTTGCAGATTCATTGTATTTTACTCTAAATAAATATCCTTGTATGTATTTTTCCCCAAGGCAAGATGATTTTAGTATGACATCTTTTATTCCAGATTTTAAAAAAGCGGAAGAAATATTAAATATTTGTAATACTGTAAAAACAGGACCTGCGAGTAAACAAAATAAAGAAGATTTTCTAACAGAAGTCCAGCCTTCCATAGATTACTTATTTAAATGTAATAAAGAAACTAAGAAAATGGCATTAAGGCTCTGGTTTTGTACAGAAGGCTCAATTTCTTTAAATAGGGCGAGAAAGCGAGACAAGATTAGAGCGAGATTGAATCTAGCTTGCGCACATCCTAAATTAATTGCACAATTAGAGACTCTATTAAGTAGTTTTAATGTGCAAATGAATATTGTTAGGAACAACGACACTTGGTCTGGTTATATAGGATTAGATACCACTGGTAAAAATTCCATTTTAAACTTCTTAAGAATTGGAGGGTTTTTGTCTGGAATATATGTTCAAAATTCTAAATATCATCGAGGAATAGAAAAACAGAAACTGTTGCTTGCAATTTTAGAGTATATTGACGGGGAAAAGAAAGGAGTGTATAATAGAGATGTGCCAATAGAAAAAGTTCACAATGAAATAAACAAAATTGTTAAGATGGGGCAATTTAAAAAACCAGAATACTATATCTCAAAACATTCTATTAATTGATTCTTTATATTAAACTTTATAGGTAAAAATTTTTCTGTTACCCATATATTGGTCTTACAATGATTTGTTATAGAAGACACTCTTATTTTACTATTTGGGATAACTCCCATAATCGGTACAAGCTGGTCAGCAAGATGCACGTCTACTGGTGAGCGGCTTCTTATTTCTGATGTAAGTGTTTGGGCAGCTTCTATTCCTACCTTTTCTGCTTTTTTCCCACGCTCTCCTAAAGCATCTCCACCCAACCTTACAGGATTCTGCAAGTCTATTTCATCTTTATTTTTTGAAAAGATCACCCATAAAGTTATTCCAGAGCCAGTGGAAAGTGTTTTATTATATTGTATTTGAATATTAATTGGACAATTATAATTTTTTAATGCTATTTCAGCGGATTTTGCTTGTCTTTCAGCAACATTTGCATTTTGTAAATCTAATGAAGCATGAGAAATTCCTTTTATTTGTATTAAATGTCCTTGTTCTATGAGTTTAATTTTTGGAGCTTTTTCTTTTAAATAAGGAAAAAGATCATTGAAATCTTTGAAATCAGAAATTTTATATTTTGGCTTTATCTTGATTTCAACTTTTCCATTGCCTTTTGGATAATAACCTCGCTTGATTAGCTTGCATTCTATATCTGCATATTTTTGGATTTGTGGAAGGAAAACATTATTGAAATAATCAAAACTCGGACTCCAATTACAATCAGAGCCGCCAATTAATTCTATTTTTATTTTTTTATCTCCAAATATGGAGGGTAATAATAAAGTTTGAAGAACTAGTGTTATAGACCCTGCGGTGCCTATGTCTATTTTCAAATCTTTACTCTTTAATTTAGAAGGTTCAAATTTAAGATATTCAGAGCCAATTTCCATACCTTCAACTTTTGCATCGCAAAGTTGTTGAGTTCCTTTTATACAATATATGTGCTGTGCCTTTAAACCACTTTTTGGTCTTCCTTTCCTAATATTATCAACTTCAAATGCTTGTCCTGTTAGGGTACTTAATGCTAATGCTATCCTTATAATACTCCCTCCACCTTCTCCGTATTCTCCTGAAAGTCTTATTACCATATTAGATTTTTAATCAGACCAATATTTATAAAACTTAGTATAATGCTGAATGTTTGGGTAAAAAAGTTTAAATCTGGCTAATTTTTGAATATCATCCTTTCTATGGATAAATATTACTCCACCAACTCCATAAATTTTGTTTTTTGGTGATACCGTGATATTGAAATGTGTATTTCCTAATATTTTTAATATTTTTTCAGCTTTTTCTTCTAAAAATTCTGAATTTTTTTGATAATATATTTTAGTATAATGATTTTTGACGCCTAAAATTCTCAAACAATTAAGATAAAACAAAAATTCATCTTCTATTTTGTTAGGGTCAAAATATAGTTCGATTCTTTTAACTCTGTTTTTCTCTATACAGATGTATCCATCACCAGATAATACACCTGAAAGAAAGTATCCACATTTTTCTTTATTAGATATTATAATACATTTTAATAATTTTAGAATTCTTTGTACTATTTCTCTTGTAGTGTTGTTGGTTATTCTTAAATTAGCGTGTCCATATTCACTATTTCTAAATGCGTTTGAGCTTACACCTAAACGATTTATTTTTAAAAAGCTATGCCAATATTTTCTTATTTCTTCTTTATTTTTACTGGAACTAACCCCAAGAGACCATTCTTTATTACTCATTCCAAAAATTTTAGTAAATGTTTCTTTAAAATATCTTATCTGATTTGGATCATTATTAGAAAAATCAAAATAATTAATTCTTGTTTTTGTTCCTTCTGCCTGATACATTCCAAAAAGTCTCAGTAAATCTTTAGTTATTTCTATTTCCTTGTTTATCTTTATCTTCTTTGAATCTTTACATCTTGTTTCATAGAATACTTCTATTTGTTTTCCAAGGTCCTTTACTTTAAAATCCGGTATTATTTTAGGTAAAATAATCTTGTTTTCTTTTATGCTATCTTTCAGATTAGGAGTTATATTCTTCTCATATAGATGTTCATTATTCAATTCTTTATTACTAATATTAGCTATAAACTGATATGTTTTTAATGGTTCTATACCTAATTTATTAAATATTCTTTTACCAACTCTAATCCTACCCCTTATCGAAGTTCCATAAATATGCTTTTCTTTAATGTAAATCATTAATTTCAAATTATTTTTTATTGATAGATGATTGTACAAATAATAGTATGAAATATTATTATTTTTTATTATAGGTCTAAAAGAAGATAAAAAGAAAATTTTATTTGTAACAATTGGTGTTATTGAAATTTCTATATTTTTATTGTATTCGACCAATTTTCTCAATCTTAGTGGTATTGCAACAGTTCTTTTAACATATGTAACAGGGTGTATCAAATTATTAATAATCAAATAAACCCATTGATGATCTTTTAGATTTAATTCATCAACAATTTTTTTAGATACATGTAAGCTTTTATATTTAGGTAATTTATTTGATATCGAAACTGCATCTTCTATAATAGTTTTTACTTCTGGACATTCTTTCAAGTATGCTTTAAAACTATTCTCTATTTTTTGTTTTGAGTTCATTTGAAATCACCAAATTGGTAATTTTTTGGATTTTGAATTGTATGAAAGTATCAAAAAATAAGTAGAATTAGTTTAAATATGCTACGCGTGAATGTCCAGTGGGTAAAATGTCCAGTGCTAAGATAACTACCAATCTAACTTGATCATAAAATCAAAAGAATAAAGCTTATTATATAAAAATTGTTAAATGTTTTCTATGTCTGAAAGGATGTTATCAATATCGTCTAATTCTGAACTGTCAAGCTCTTCATCTGTATCCAGGGAATCTAAAATATCTTCTCCCACTGCATCAACAGGGGCTTCTCCGGTTGTGTCAACCTGTTCTGGGGCTTCTGGTACTTCTACAGGAGTTGTAGGTGATGGGGCTGGTTGAGGTGTACAGCTTACTATAAACAACATTAAAACCATAGCTGTTGTAAAAATAAATTGTAATTTATTCTTCATCTTCTTCATCCTCATCTTCTTCTACTTCAACTAACTCGTCTTCGTCTTCTTTTTCAAAATCTGCTTCCTTGTATGCTGTTTTTACTTCCCTGGTGATTTCTTTCAAAATATCATGAGCTTCTTTTAAATCATCATGAGCTTCTCTTGCCAAGAATTTAGCTTCATCCAGTAAAACTTTTTTATCATCATTTGAGTCAGCTGCCTTTGCTTCCTTGAATTTATCTTCAGATTGTTTAAGCTTGTCTCTAGCTTCAGCAATTTTGCTGCTAAATGAGGATACTTTTTCGTCTATACTTCCCACTTCAATTCCCCTTTCATCCATCTCTGAGAGAATTCTATCCAGCTTTCTCTCAAGTTGTTCACTATTTTTCAGTATGCTTCTCACTTTTCCATTGACAACTTCCCTTGCATGCTCGTCTGATTTTAGCTTTATTCTTTTCCAGGATGCATTTATTGATTTAGCTGCTTCCCTGATTTCTTCTTTTGTTGTTGCGACTTCTACAGCTGCCTTTGCGTCATTAATTTCAGCAATCTTTGCATCTAAATCTTCTATAATTGAGCCTGCTTTCTCTTCATCTAAATCCTCAGATTCTTCTACTTTACTTTTTACCTTTTCCAAATGGCTTATAATTGCGTCTGCTGCCCTTAGCAAACCTTGTTTTGCATGCTCTATTATTGCATCCTCATTTCCTGCATTTTTGGCTTCTACCAAAAGTCTTCTTCTCTCCTTTACTTTCTCCTGAGCATCGTGGAACTTGTCTTCTTCCCTTTCAAATCTCTCCCTCACTTCTAATTTTTTGTCTTGTGATATTACTCTTTTCTTGAACTTTAATTTCTTATTAACTACCTTGATTTTTATCTTGCCTAGCCTTTTCTTGATTTCTACTTTTCCGAGATTAGAAATCTTTTTCAGCCTGGATCTATCTAAATGAGAAAGTTTCTCTAATTGTTTTGCATCCAAATCGGCAATTTTTGCAAGCTTCTCTTCACTTAAGTCAGTCATCTTTCTAAGCCTGTTCTCTTTGACTTCTGATAATCTGGTAATCTGCTCTTGTCTTAAGTTTGATAGCTTCTCAAGCTTGTCTTTTCTTAATTTGCTGACTCTTTCCAGCTTATCTTTTTCTAAATGCTTTAATCTTTCAATTTTTTCTTTATTCAAATGTTTTAGCCTGTCTAATCGTTCTTTTTTCAGACCTCCAAATCTTTCAAGCTCTTCTTTCTTTAGTTCCTTAAACTTATCTAAATTCTCCCCTTTTAACTCTTTGAACTTATCTAAACGGTCTTTTCTCAGATCTGCAAATTTTTTTTCTTTGAGAAGTTCATCTCTTTTGGATTTTACGGTTTCTAGTCTGTCTTTTCTAACTTCTTTTAAATCTCTAGCCCTTTCCTTTTTCTCATCTTCTAATGCTCTGAGTCTGTCTTTTTTAGTGTCTTCAGCTGCTTTAAGCCTGTCTCTTCCTTCATCTGTTAAGTCTTGAGCAATAGAAATAGGCATAATACTAATCAGAAAGAATATCAAAACAATCAATGATGCTGTCTTTTTCATCTTGATAACTTTAGTGTTTATAGTTTATAAATTTTTAGTTTTTTGATTTGAAAAAGCAAAGGTATATAAATAAAATAGGATGAAATAGGCTTATAGGGGGTGTGATTATTGTCAGCTGAAAAAGAGGTAGTTAATTTTTGGCTTAATAGGAAAGGTTATTTTACAATAAACAATCTTAAAAGTGGGAATAAAGATATAGGACTTCTAGCTTTAAAATTCAATAAAGGTTTATTAACGCATGTTATGCATATAGAGGTATGTTGTTCAATAACTGGTTTTGCTGACCAAAATTTTATTGAGCAGATTATTGACGAGAAGTTTGATGACAAGAATATAACTGATACGATAAAGAAATATACCAAAGATATGAGGAAAGAAATCGAGACAGAAAATGTTGTTGTTTTGAATTCTTTGCCAAAGAATAAGGATGGAATAACGGGAAAGTTCAAGAAAAACACCATAGTGGTTGTGGAGTTTGAAGATATACTTTCTGATGTTATGAATGAGTTAAAAACAGGATATTTTAAAGATGATGTTATAAGGACTTTGCAGATTGTCAAGTATTTGTTATTATCAAATCCGAAAAAGTTTGTTGATATTTTACAGAATAACTTAAGCCAAGCAAAAATGAGGGAATTTTTAGCTGAGCTGTTGGACAGAGATGAGATAATAAAAGATTTTAAGAGGACAAACGAAGAACGGCTTGCGATAATATTAAAGCAAGCAATGATTAAGCCAGAGAAATTGGCAGAGATGCTGGAAAATGAAGTTTTAAACAGAAAAACAAGAAAGCCATTTATCACTTCTTTGATGGAGCAAGAGAAAGCAGGAAAAGTATATAAAAAAGAGCTTAAGGAAGTAAAAAAAGAAACTCCTTTGAATAAGTTTTTTAGCTAATTATTTTTTATTTTTAACATTTCAACAGCGGCTTTAACTGCTCTTTTTGCATATTCTTCTGCTCGTTCTTCTGCCTGCTCATAGTTTATTCTTGGGCCCATTATTCCCATACCAATTGGCTTATTATAATGTAAAGAAATGTCCATTAGCTTTGCGGCAGCACTATTGGCAACAACAATATCGTGGTCTGTGTCTCCTTGTATAACTGCTCCCAAGGCCACTACAGCATCAACTTGTTCTTTTTCTAGGATATTTTTCGCAGCAAAAGGTATTTCAAATGCTCCTGGAACATGAATTTTTTTGACTATTTCGGCATTTAAAGAAGATGCCTGGGTTTCGGCTGCTTTTTCCATCTTTGATGTTATTTTCTCATTGAAGTCAGAAATGACTATTGCTATCTTCACTTTCATTCTAATTTTATTATTTCTCCTTTTATTTCATTATTTATTCTTAATATACCGAAAGTGTTTATAGTTGTAAAGACAGTATCTGTAGGACTACCGGGATTAAATAATAATGTGTTATTTAATATTTCATTGAATGGTTTATGGGAATGCCCAAAAATTATACAATCAAGTTTTTCTTCAAAAAAATCTAAAATTCTTTGAGTCAGATCATCTGGCGCGCCAGAACCATGTGTTATTCCTATTTTAAATTCTTTATCGGTGTTTTTTATATTGATGATGATTTTTTCTGGTAATTTTTCAGCAACATCACCAGAGTCCATGTTTCCATACACAGCAATAAAGTTGCCATAGCTTTCTAAATTATTGACAACTTCTATTGTTTGAAAATCTCCTGCATGAACGATTAAGTCTGTATCTTTACATTCATTAATAATTTTTTCAGGTATTTTTGATGCTCTTACTGGTATATGGGTATCAGATAGAACTACTATTTTTTTTATATTTTCCAGATGTTTTACTTGTAGTTCAGTTTTTAATTGGACCTTCATCTTCTTTTCCCTGTCTTCTTCCTGCGCCTGCATATTGCGTTAAAGCAGTTTTGCCTTTTAACAGCTCTAAAGCGTTAAGGGCATGTTTTTCTGCTCTGTTTTTTGCTATTTCGTAAATCTCTGTTTCATCTTCTGATTCTGTCATATACACAAAAACTTCCAGGATGTGCTTTTTTGTTTTTAACTGCGCATTTTGAATTGCGGTAGAAGCTTCATGAGCGCATTGTTGGTCTATTGGAGCTGCGCCTGCCATGCCAAATGCCATAACTATGTCGCAATTATGCTCTTCAAAAAGCTTAAGGCAAGCTACCGGCAAGTCCTTAAAACCAGGAACAGTATACCTTTCTATTTCATGGCTGGAATTTTTTTTGATTATACCTATTGCGAATTCTGCCATATTCACTCTTGCAAAGGTTGTATCTGCTATGCCTATTTTCATTTTTCTATTGTTATTTTATCTCCATCTTTTAGACTTAAGGTTTTTCGTAAGTTAACTTCTGCAATTACTTCAGCAATATCCGGACCATAACATGTAAATTCTGGAATGATTATTGCGCATGGAATCTCTTTTATTTTGCAAGGGTAACATTTCACTTCTCCAAACTTTTTTATGCCTTTTTTAAATCCATCAATAGTTATTAATTGTAATAAGCTGATGAAATTTTGCGCTTGTTGGTTGTCTACTTTAAGGTTTAGGGTACCTTTGAAGGGAGTAAATCCCAACTTTTCTTTCATGGCAATGATATAGGGCTCCAGAGACATGAAAAAAGCTCCTTCTTTTGAGCCAGTAGTTACTATGCCATCTAAAACAATATTTTCACCACCCATACAATCGAGAGAAGGATAATTTCACTTATAAAGGTTATGCAAGCAAATCTTTAAAATTCAAAGTTAATTTTTTTCCTGTTTTTAGAACTTTTGCGAGAACTTTTTTTTTCATAGCTAGAATTTTTATTTCATCTCCTTTATATTTGATTATGTCTCCTTTTTTAAAGTTAGGCAGCCTTAAAAGGGCATTTACCCTGTAAACTTCCTTGCTTGTTAATCTGTGTTTGGTGTAGAGCTTTTTGCTAATCGTGAACTGGCCTCCGAATTGCTTTTGGAGCTTAGCCCCTAAATTTCTTAAAAACCTCTGGGAAGAAATGTAAATATCTATACCGTTGGTTACATTCTTTATTTTAGCTACAGATACATTTCCTTTTTTTTCTATTGCCTTTAGAGTAGCTTCTAATACTTCCTCATTAGAGTTTCTAAGCTGTAAAATTCCTTCAAAATATCCATTATGTTCTTGCTTATTCATAAAAACAAAAGCTTTTTATGCTTTTATATAGTTTTTGGGCTTTTATGGATAAAAAAGAAATTAAGAAGCTTCTCAAAAAAACATGGTATTTTATCTGGGAAGACAATAGCATTTGGAGCTGGATTGTCAATATTATTTTGGCATTTGTGCTCATTAAATTTATTGTTTATCCTGGACTGGGTTTTTTATTGAGTACTACTCATCCAGTTGTTGCGGTTGTGAGTGGGAGTATGGAGCATGATGCGGGATTTGATGACTGGTGGGAAAAGAATAAAGATTGGTATTTAAAAAATGAGATTAATGAAGAACAATTTAGGCAATTTTCATTAAAAAACGGCTTTAATAAAGGTGATATCATGATTTTGATAGGTAAAGACGCAGAAAATGTTATGGTTGGAGATGTTATGGTTTTTATGAGCGGCAAAAAAGATCCCATAATACACAGAGTTGTAAAAAAAATACAGAATGATGGTATAATTCATTTCCAGACAAAAGGAGACAATAATAAGGATTCAATAAAAACAAGCCAGCTTGATGAAACCAATATAACTGATGATAGAATTATAGGGAAGGCTGTTTTAAGAATACCTTTGTTAGGATATATAAAGATGGGCTTTGTTAAGCTATTGAAACTTATAGGGTTGTAGAACCAGCTTGATAGTTTTAGTAGATGATATTCTTAGTTTATAAATGCAAAGATTATTAAAAGGGTATTAAAAACGTGAGTTTTAGAGAAAAATGTTTTGTCAAAAGTGCGGTTCTGTGTTATTGCCAAAGAAAGAAGGCAACAAGAAGGTTCTTGTGTGTAGTTGTGGTTATAAATCCGATAATGTGGAACAAACAAAAATAACCGAGACTGTAACAAAAAAAAGCAGAGAAGTTGAAGTTATAGAAAGAGAAGATTATGAAACATTGCCGAAAACTAATGCTAAGTGTGAGAAATGCGGGCATAAAACAGCTTATTTCTGGACTGTACAGACAAGAGCAGGAGATGAACCTGAGACTAAGTTCTTAAAATGCGAGAAGTGCAAAGCTATTTGGAGAGATTATGATTAAGCAGGGTCTATTCTTGCTTCTCTTGTTTTGCAATTGATTGTAATCCTTGCTTCATAAGTAATCTTTTCATCTGAGACATCTTCTCCATCGTGTTTTCTAATAAATTGTTCTAATGGAGATTGTGTATATAAAGTTCGAGTTGTTTGAATTGTACTTGCATCTTGTGTTCTTCCATATGCGTCTTTAGGATTCCCCGTAAAGCACGAAGTTGTATTATAATAAGAAAATAAGGGGCTGGAAATCAGTTATATTCTTAAATGGTATAGTATTTGTCTCTATCATGAATCAACCAAGAATTATGCAACAAAAACAATTTGAATCATTAGAACAATTTATTGATGAACAAAATAATTATTATGCTCATTTTCTAAAAGGTAACGATTGGGGTGAAACTAGGAGAAATCGCCCACATTTTAGAAGATTTCAGAAAGCACATCCTGAATTGGAACGAGAAGTAACAAGAAAAACTTGTGAAGCAAGATTCAAATCTGAAAGGTTACCTTATGAGCAATTATATAGAACATACGAAATTATGTCTCAATTAGTTCATGTTGATGATGAAGGTGTAGGGATATATTCCAAACCAGATGAATACTTACTTGGATAGATGCAGCCCCTTCTCAATAAAAAAAACTTTTTCTCGAGTAATATTACGCATAACTTCCAATTTGCTCATACCCTTCTGGTACTGGTTTGTTTTCCATTTTTACTATTATTTATATTTTACATGCAAATAAAACAAAAAACCTTCAAAGCCATAATAAAACCTAATTCTTCTAGAAATAGGATTATTGATTATGATGAAAATAAAAAAGCCTATAAAATCAATATAAAAGCAAAACCAGAAGATAATAAAGCCAATGTAGAGCTAATGAAGTTTTTATCCAAAGTTTTAGGAAAGAAACTAAAAATCAAATCTGGCTGTCAAAAACCGCCCATCAGAGATGGGTGGCATGTTTTTATTATGGCTATATTGTTCAGGTGGTTTTTGACTAAGCGAATTCCACCACTATTTTTCCACCAACCATAGAATTGGTGGAATTTTAGCGTATTAAATCAAGAGAGAAGATTATAGAAGCTTTAAAATAATAAAGATTTAAATATAATTGAATACAAATACTAAATAGTATAAAAAAGAGGTGAATTTTGGTAATGCTCATAGATTATTTTATAACAATTTCTGGTATTTTTGGCAAAAGTAAGGAAGACCTAGATATATTACCGCCACCTCCCCCCCCTTTTCCAGAGATAGGCGAAGAAGACAAAAGGTCGAAAGATGCTGAAAGAAGAAGGAAAAAAGAAGAAAGGAGGAAAGGAAAAGAACTTGCGCTAAGGAAAAAAGAGGAGGAGAAAAAAAGAAAGCAGGAAGAGCTAGAAATGAGAAGGGAGGAGAAAGGAGGAAAGAAGGCAGAGTTAGAGAAAAAAAGAAGGAAAGAATTGGAAAAAACCAGAAGAAATAAGGAAAGAGAGAAGAGAGAAGCTGAAAAACTAAAGCAACGGAAATTAGCATTAAAAAGAAAACAAGAGATAAAAAACAAAAACAAAGAATTGAGGGAAAAAAGGTCAAGAGCAGCAAAGAAAAAAACATTTGACTTCTTTCACGGTTTAGGTTTGGTTAAGACAGAAGAAGAGAAGAAAGAACTTGAAAAGCATAGGCAGGAACACAAAAAGCTGAAGGAAATAGGCAGGGGGAGGAGGCATGAGGATAGGATAAGAAAACAAAAAGAGATTATGATAAAGAAAGAAGAGTTAGAAAAGATATTCATTAAGGAAAAAGTAAAACAGAAAGAAGAAAAGAGGCCAATTCTATCCAAAATTTTTGGGGAAAAAGAGGAAAAACAGTTTGGAAAAGAGTTAAAGGAACTTGAAAGGATAGCGCCGAAGCCAGAAAAACAAAAAGAAAAAATAAAATTAAAAATTCTGGAGTTTAAATTACCAAAAAAAGAGATTAAAGAAAAACATAAAGAAATTAGAAAAGCAGAAGAAAAGATAGAAAAGCATCATGAAGTTGCAAAGGCTGAAGAAGAGATAAAGAGAGCAATTAAAAAGATAAAAAAGAAGCCAACAATATTAAAAACTTTATTTGGAAGGAAGAAAGTTAGAGAAGAAAGAGTAGAAATACCCAGTGTGATGCCAAAAGCAGGAATAAAAATAGATAAAGTAGAAATAATTGAAGAGACAATACATAAGGCACGACTTGCATTAATGGATTTTAAAGTTCTAGAAGCAAAAAGAATCTACATACAGATAATGAGAATGTATAATGAGTTGGAGCCAGAAAAGAAAGCAAAGGTCTACCAAGACATTAAAGATTTATATTATGAAAGAAAATCAGCAGAGAAATTCGCTAAATGAGATTTCTTGGAAAGGCTTAAATAAGAATATAGGCCAACACATAACTTATGGTGGATAATTTAGACAAAAAACTTGACGGGGTTCTTGAGAGGCTACACTATATAGAGTTAGTGATAAGGAATCTCAAAGACAGAGAAGGCACTCTAATAACTGATGTCGAGGAAATTGATGAGAGATTATTCAGAGAAATAGCAAACTATGAAATGTTAACTGAGGAACTTAAGAGAGACTTTCTAATGCTTTTAATGGAAGATGCTGAAAGGATGGTAGCTTCGTGCATCGGCAACATAAATAATTTTGATAAAATATCTGGAGAATTCAGCAGAATGGAGAAACTTCTTGATTTTATCGGGGATCATGAAGATGAAGACGTAAGAAAATCCAGAGAGCTGCAAAAACTGGCGTTGGAAGCGAAAAGGCGATTGAAGGATATAAGGGAAAATATGAACAATGAAGTTGAAAAAAAACAGAAAGAAAAAAAAGAATATGAAAGAGTGCAGGACATACACAGAAAGATGAAGTAGCTGTTTCTGATTATATTCCACAAAATTAATAAATAAATTGCATTCTTATGATTTTATGGCTAAAGGGGTCTTTATTGTCATTGATGGCATGGATGGATGTGGAAAAAGTGAGATGGTAAAGCTCTTGCATAATCATCTTTTTTCAAAAGATAAGAGTTACAGTATTTTAACAACAAGAGAACCCACAAATGGAACTTATGGAAAAGAAATAAGGGAGATTTTGGCTAGAGAGAAAGATCCTAGAGAAAATACTGAGAAACTACTTGATTTGTTTATTAAAGATAGGGAAGAGCATGTCAATAGCATTGTTATTCCATTTTTAAAGAAACCAAATGGCGGGGAGGTAAATATTGTTATATGTGATAGATACTATTATTCAACAATAGCATTTCAGTCCACACAAGGTTTAGATATTAAATTGCTTGTTGAGAAAAATAAAAAATTTCCTAAGCCTGATATTGCGCTCATAATGGATATAAAGCCTGAAATTGCCTTGGAAAGGATAAAACGCAGGGAAAAAGAAAAATTTGAGCAGCTTGCTTTTATGAATCAGCTAAGAGGTAAATTTCTGGAGCTTCCTACATTTTTAGATGACAAGATTGTAATTATAGATGCTTCTAAAGAGATACATGTGGTTTTTGAAAAGGTAAAGATGGAAGTTGATAAAATGGTTTAGAATTAGCTTTCTTCTTCATCTTCGGTCTCTTTTTCCTCTTCTGCGAATTCATCTAATCTCTTGTTCTTCTGCATTGTTTTATAGCTTACTGTCATTCTTACACCTCTTTTTAAAGACCTGTGCTTCCAAAGCCGGATTCGTTCCTGGTTGTTTTTTCCAGCTCTTTAACTTCTTCAAAAACAGCTTCTTCTACTTTTGCGAAAATAAGCTGTCCGATCTTTTTTCCTTTCTCAACTTTATAAAGTTTGTCATTCAAATTAATTAAAGGGACTTTTATTTCACCCCTATAGCTGCTGTCAATTGTGCCAACAGCATTAGCATGGCTAATTCCGTAATTTAAAGCTAAACCGCTTTTAGGCCTTACCTGACCTTCATAACCATAAGGAATCTCTAATTTTAAACCTGTAGGCACTAATTTCCTTTCCATTGGTTTTAAAATACAATCTTCTGCAGCGTAAAGATCAACTCCTGAATCACCTTTATGCGCATAATTGGGTGTTGGAATATCAGCAATTTTTTGCATTTTTATTTTAATTGTCATTTTCAAGAATTGATATGATTTTTGAAGCTAGCTTATATTTAAATAATGTGGGAATAAAAAATATATATTGCGCAGCTATTTTTTGATGAACCCCATGATAGATTCTATTTTATCGTGCAGTATCTTTCCATCTTCCGGGCTTGCTTTTATGTTGATAGTGTTAAAAGAATGAGTTATGTATGTCAGATTCCATACAGTCCCGTATTTATCCAGGCCCTGCAATATTGCTATTGTCTTGTTTGACAATTCCTTTGGGTATTTTTTCTTTATGAATTCCTCTGTTTTTTTTAAGATCTCTTTGAATGAAATTGTTATCTTTTCAATATCTATCTGCTTTATCTTAGTATCTGGTTTCTTGAATATTTCTTCCTCTTCCTGCATTTCTATTTTTTCTTGATGGACTATAAAAGTTATTACTTTATCCTTAGACTTATTGTAAAACCCAAATTGCCATGGCTGTTCTTTATTATCTTCAAGCATTTTAAACGCATAAGAAAAAAATGAATCTGGATTTTTTTTATTCCATTCTTTAAACTCATTGCTTTCTTTTAATTTTTTTAATGCTGGCTTCAGTTCCATGTATTTATTTTTGTAGTAAATGTTTAAATATGTTTGTATGTTACCTCTGAGTATGATGAATGCTGATATTGCGGAAGAGCAGAAAGAGCTTAAAGATAAAAAGAGGTATGGTGAGGGCTATAGGCTAGTTGGAAATCATTCTGCTGTTAAGATTTGCAGTTATCAATATATTTAAACAAAGAACTTCATATTTTCGATAATTTCTCAATATTTTAATCACTTTGATTGGTGTTTCAACTATCAAATTATGCTTTTTCTCACTGGACATTTGCGCGTGAGGTATTTAAAGTAAAAAAATCATTTAGATAGTTTGAACTCATAGACTTAGTGATTTAAATGGAAATTAATCAAAAATTGAAGAATGAAGATTTTGATAATTACTATAAGATTCATTGGTGGGAGTTTCCACCTAATATTATGATAAATTTAGAGCTAAGCTTTAGAAAGAAGTTTTTTGGAGAAGTTATCTCTCATTTTGGTAAAAGTCTTGATGTCGGAATTTTCTTATGTAAAATAGCAAAGAAATATGGTTATAAGAGATTGGATAAAGGGTCTAAGGTCAGAACTTATAAAACATCGAATAAAAGAAATATATATGTTCCTCAATGGACTTTAAAAGAATTGACCTTAAAAATAGGATATAATCTTTATGAAATTGAAAGATATATTCAAGCTTATCGTGCAAGAGCTGGTTCATCTATTATAAACCCAATATTACCCATAAAAGTTACTCCAGAATTTGATTCTATACTGTCACATATTATGGGAGATGGAACCGAAAAAAGAACAAAAAATATTGCGGCTAGTTATATACAATATAATATTAAAGGAAGAATTAATTTTTATAAGAAATTATTAAATGTTTTTGGAGATATTGATCCACCATCATTTACAAAACAAAGAAAAGGAATGGACGTAGGGATTCCAAAAGCTATTTTATTGATTATTAAACATCATTACTCAATTAAAAATATTAGTACATATGAGTCTTGTATACCTAAACAATTTCTTTCAAAATCCAATGAACAAAAATTAGCAATTTTATGTTCTTTTTTGGTAGATGAAGGTTCAATATATGATTTGATTAGCTTAAGAATGAAAAATTATGGTGTAATACATTCTTTAAGAAAAATGACTTGTTCATTAGGATACAAATGCTCAAAGATTAATAAGTTTAAAGATCATACTGGAGATTTTGTTTTTGGGTTTAATATAAGCAATTCAAGTCTAAACAAAATGGCAAGTGACATAAAACAATTATCTCAAAAATACCCTACCTGTGATTTTGCTCATAAACAAACTGATTTTAATATTTTGGCATCTGGAAAAAGAACTACTGAAAGAACTAGGTATTTTGGGGAAACTAAAAAGTTAATGCTAAACTTTTTAAAAAGTACCCCTAAAACAGCAATGGAATTAGCTAGATTAGTTAATATATGTAGGCGTACAGCTAGAATCCATATAGAAGATTTAAAAAATTCAAATAAATTAGAATTAGATTATGTGAAGAGTAAAGGCGCAAAAGTATGGAAACTGAAGATATAATCCCTAATGAACTTAAGGTTTTATTAAAAAAACAACATTATGAATTTTCTGGTAATCATACTGCTATTAAAATATGTGAATGGGCAAAGAAATCATTGAGAGATGAAGGAGTGTGTTATAAAGAGCAATTTTACAATATCAAATCTCATTTATGCTGTCAGATGAGTCCAACTATAAACTTTTGTTCACATTCCTGTACATTTTGTTGGAGACCTTTAGAGTATAAATTAGATACTAAGTTGAAATTAAAAGATCGGCCTAAAGATATTATCGATAATTGTATAGAAGCACAAAGAAAAAAATTATCCGGCTTTTGGGGTAATGAGAAAGTCAATAAAAAGAAATTAGAAGAGGCCCAAAATGTAAAACATTTTGCTATAAGCTTATCGGGAGAGCCAACTTTTTACCCAAAACTTCCAGAACTAATAAAAGAACTCAAAAAAAGAAAAATGAGCTCTTTTTTAGTTACTAATGGCACTAATCCAAAAATATTAAAGAAGTTGTTGGAGAAAAAAGCAGAACCAACACAATTATACATAACATTACCTGCGCCTGATGAAGAAATTTACAACCAAACTTGTAATCCATCAATAAAGAATGGTTGGAAAAAAATTAATGAATCATTAAAATTATTAAAAAAATTTAAGAGGAGTGTTATAAGATTAACTCTTGTAAAAGGTGTTAATATGTTCAATCCAGAGAAGTATGTACAATTAATAGAGAAATCTAACCCTTTATTTGTTGAATGTAAATCATATATGTGGGTAGGTCACAGTCAGGAAAGGCTTGATATCAAAAATATGCCAAGGCATGAAGAGATTGTTGAATTTGCGAAGGAAATTGAGAAGAATTCTTCGTATAAGATAATTGATGAGAAGAAAGAGAGTAGAGTGGTATTGATGATGAGAAAAGATTTTGAAGGAAGGAAGATGGAGTTTGAGGGATTGTGAATTAAAGCAATAAAAAATTAGCAAGTTTTAAATACAAAATGCAATATCTTATAGATATGTTAAACAATTTAATAAAACAAATCATTATTTCTATAATCATTATTAAATAAAGGTCCTTATATTATTTTGGATCTATCATTGTATCTAAAAAATTCAGATTAATAAAAATGAAAATTTATGACACGACATTAAGGGATGGGACACAAAGTCCTGATTTGAACCTAAGTGTAAGAGAAAAAATAGAGTTTACCCTTGCTTTAGATAAGTTGGGTGTTGATTATATTGAACTTGGGTGGCCCGGGAGTAACACTAAGGATATGGAAGCTTTTAATGAGATTTCTAAATATAAGCTTGACCACGCAAAAATCTGCGCTTTTGGCGCCACAAGAAAGAAGGGTGTCAGAGCAGAAGAAGATCCTAATCTTAATGCTATTCTAAAATCAAAAGCTTCTGTTGCAACTTTATTCGGGAAAACATGGCTGGTACATGTTGAAAAGCAGCTGGGAATGAAGCCGGAAGAAAATCTTGATATTATTTATGAGAGCGTTAAATTTCTAAAAGATAAGAACTTAGAGGTTGTTTATGATGCGGAACATTTCTTTGATGGTTTTAAAGATAATAAAGATTATGCTTTGCAATGCTTGTCAAAGGCATATGAAGCTGGAGCTGATTGTTTAGTTTTGTGCGATACAAACGGCGGCTGTTTCCCATGGGAAATAAAAAATATTGTGAATGAAGTAAAGGAATATTTGAGAAAAAACGATTTAAAAATAAAAATAGGGATACATTGCCATAATGACCGTGATTTAGCAGTCCCGAACTCTTTGCTTGTTGTTAAGGATGTTGATCAGATACAGGGAACAATAAATGGGTTTGGAGAAAGGACGGGAAATACTGATTTATGCAGCATAATGCCTGCATTAGTAAATATGCAAATTAATTTCAATGCTGAAAAAAATCTAAAAAAATTGACTGCTTTAAGCAGGCTTCTTTTTACATTAGGGAATATAAGACCTTATACTAGACAACCTTATGTTGGAAAAAATGCTTTTTCCCATAAGGGAGGTATTCATGTTGATGCTGTAAGCAAAGGAGCATCTTACGAGTTTATGAATCCTGAAGATGTTGGGAATCAAAGAGAAACCATATTGTCGGATTTATCTGGAAAAGCTAATATTGTCGAGATGGTCAAAAAATTCGGATATGAAATTGATAAAAATGATAAAAGGATAGCAAAAATGCTCATTAAAGTAAAAGGAATGGAAAAAGAGGGCTATGATATCAATGGGGTAGAAGCTGAGCAATATCTATTGACAAAACAATTTTTCAATAATGCTGGCGAATTTATTAAAATAGAGTTTTTTGATGTAAGATCTATTGGAAGAAAAAGCACAAGAAGCACTTGTTTTATGAAAGCAGCGATAGAGAATGAAATGATAGAATATGAATCAAAAGTAAGTGGAGGCCCAGTGGATGCTTTATATTGCGCATTGCAGAATATGTTAAAGAAAGTATACCCCGACATAAATAAATTAAAACTTGAAAATTATAAAGTAAGGATTGCTGAGCAGAAAGGTGTAAGCTCTAGCGTCAGGGTTTATGTTGAATTTAGTTTTAATAAAAACAGGAACAAGCAAGAATGGGCTACTGTCGGAGTCAATGACAATATATTAACAGCAAGTTTAGAAGCTGTTAAAAAGGGATTTGAATATTACTTCATGAAAATTGAGAAAAAGACAGGGGCAATTCATGATTAGATTTTTATGATTTTCCCATAAGGCCCGGGATTTATTATTTCTGTCTGCTTTATTTTATCTTTCTTTCCAAAGTTTTCATGCAGATGCCCGCATATATGCAAGTCTATCTTATTTTTCATTATAAAATTCCTTAATGTCTTATTTCCGCAATGCTGGTCGATTATTAAATCAGGTTTTGTTTTGTATGGGGGAGCATGTGTTACTAATATTATTTTTTTATCTTTGTTTTTATTGATTATTTTTTTGAATTTCTTTCTTATTTTAGAGAAGTCACTTTCAATTAGAGTAAATCCTCCTCCGCCATAACCCAAGAAAATATGATTGTTTTGCTTGTAATGTTTTCTATGGATAAAAAATAAGTTTTTGTATTTTAAACAAAGTTTTCTTAAGGTGGCAGGAGTTTCATGGTTTCCGTGTATTAATAGAACTTTTTTGTTTAGCTTGTTTAATTTATTTAACATAAGATCTAAGCCTTCTTCAAAAATAGAAATGTCTCCTGCGCAGATTAATATATCCGGTTTTTGTTTTTTTACTTTTGCTCTTATTTTCTTTAAAGCTGTTGGTGATAGATGTAAATCTGCAAAGGCTAAGAGTTTCATAATAAAACGTTATAACAACTTATATTTAAAGTTAATTGTTACTACTTTTTAATGTTCAATTTCATAATTAGTTTACACTTTTAAATACTCTTTCTAAA
>CEPV01032069.1_pt1 | contig 32563 bp, 34 predicted proteins | sample 530451 | NCBI WGS metagenome assembly CEPV01 (sample SAMEA2620097, study PRJEB7988) | marine metagenome | isolation source: saline water (ENVO:00002010), including
GAGGGATGAAAGAGGATTCCTCCGTAAGGCGTATGCCATGATCGATCTGCTTGCGCTTGCCAGGAAGATAGAAGCCAACCACGCCCTCTTTCTGTTCGACAGTTGTTTTTCTGGAACCATCTTTGAAACAAGGGCATTACCGGATACCCTCCTCTAATATCGGACCTCACTAGCAAGCCAGTTAGACAATTCATCACCGCAGGAGATGCCGGCGAGACAGTTCCAGCCAAGAGCGTCTTTACTCCAGCATTTGTCGAAGCAATCGAGTATGGTACAGGGGATCTCAACAAGGATGGCTATGTGACGGGATCTGAGCTAGGTATGCACCTTCAAAGTGTGGTCTCCAGATCCGTTCGTCAAACCCCTCAATACGGAAACATCACTGATTTTGACTTATCAAGGGGTGATTTTGTCTTCCTGGCGTCTTTAACGAAGGCTACTGGCAGCGGTCAGGTCGAAGACCAGGCCATGTTTGGCATCCAAACTTGTCCAGGAAGCTCACAGTATACTGCTCGGCTGAACTATGTTTTACTGACCATCAGTTGACAGTGGCGAGGAATCCGATGCCAACCGTAGATCCCGATATCAGAACCTTCCTGGACAACATCGAGAACGCCGGTCGACGTGAGGACGCCGAGGTCCTGCTGAAACTGATGGCGGACGCTTCCGGTGAAAAACCGGAGGTGTATGGTTCCGCCATCGGGTATGGTCACTACCACTACGTCTACGAAAGCGGTCGCGAAGGTGACTCCGTGCTGGTGTCGTTCGCGCCTCGGAAGGCGAATATGGTGGTGTACATCATGCCCGGGTTCTCAAAATACGGTGCATTGCTGAACAAGCTCGGCAAGTTCAAGACCGGGTCGTCCTGCCTGTATCTGGGTCGGCTGAAGAATGTCGATCTGAAAGTGCTGCACAAACTGGTTGAGCGGTCAGTCAAGGACATGCGAAAGAAGTACCACGGCTGAGTCGTTCGGCATTCGCGTTTTGCTCGCCACCACTCTGCTTTTCACACCCCTGTTAGATGGCCGTTGAGACCCCTGAATGGAGTAGGGGCGCCGTGGGCATCACTGTCAAGAAGGTCGCTGAGATGGCGTCGGCACTCGCCGAGGCGCAACGCCTGAATGCCGACGGTCAGACAGTTTTGATCGACGTGCACTCGAATATGGAAGCTAATCTACTAGGGTCAGATGGCTGTTTAGCGCTGGTCTATTCTTGGATTCAACCACAGAGGACACAGAGAGCACAGAGAAAAAAGGCTTTAACTCTGTGTTCTCTGTGGTGTAGAAACGAGTCTGATTCCGAACAGCGCTTCTGCCACCGTGTTCAATCGTCAAATGCACGCAGCGAATTCAGAAACAACCCAAGACCGCCCGCGGCCAGCACCAGGATGGTGATAAGGTCAAATCCGCTCATGGAGCGGAAGCTGAATTGCACGGAGGAGATCACACCAAAGATCAACGCGACCAGGGAGCCGCCGGACAGCAGCCATCCAATGGGATTCTTGGCGTTGTAGAAGAGAAAGCCGACGCCAAAAATGAACGGGATCATGATCATGCCGCTCGTTATCGAATAGGCGCCGCCAAAGGCGCTAAATCCATACATGCGCATGCCCATGCCAAAGGTCGAGGTGACCTGGATGGAATTCAGCAACATGTAGAATCCACCACACATCATAACGAACCCAACAAAGAACTGGCCCGCGCCACCGGAGCTTCCGCCTGCGCCTCTCATTTCATCCATCTCCTGATTGATCGACCGTTCAACGCCATCGACTGCTTAAATATAGTATGGGCCGACTCGTGCAACAACCGGTAATTCCCTACGGTAATTCCAGGGTCAGATTCGCTACCGTCGCGTCCTTCTCCACTTCGTTGTCGAGGTGAATCTCGAGGTCCAGCAGATTCTGGCCATCCTGCTGGTACTTCTTCGCAACCCAGCCGCGCGATCTGATCGTATCACCCAGGCAGTTCGGGCCCTTCATGGCGAATCGCAGCTTACGCAGAAACGCCTCCGGGCCCGCCCAGTCCGTGGCAATTCGACCGAATAGGCCCTCGTAGAACATGGTGTTGACGAAGATGTCGCGTGCACCGTTCGTTTTGGCGAATTCGCGGTCGTGATGAATGGGATAAAGATCCCGCGTTCCGGCGACATCGATCATCAACGTGCGCATGGTAATCGGAAACGCAAGGCTGCCGAGTTCGTCACCCTCTTGCACGTCGCTCCAATCCAGCGTGGAAAAGTTCGTCACTGTGCTGCCTTTAGCCATTCTCCTCACCTCCATCTGCTTTGTAGCGTAGTAGCACCATGGTCGACCTGCCAACCAGCCGGTTGCCGATTTCCGTTCGGTATTCGGTGGTGCTGGTGACGAACACGCCCCGGCCCACCCGAACCTTCTTCTCCTCCGAGACCTCATTCATCATGGTGCGCATCTTCAGGCGCCCGTCGCCCGGCCCGAATGGCGCAATGTACTCGACTTCCTGGCCGGCCACGGTATTGACTGTGTAGCCATATTCATCGCAGAGCGTGTAAACCTTGTTTCCTCTGAGCAGCGTTCCCTCCGGATTGAGTGCAGCCGCGTCATCGGCAGTCTTCTCCCGTAGGAAGTCAGGCGTCCACCAGGCGGCGAATGTCATGGAGAACAGTGACTGGGGCGGCGCAATGACGCGCCCGAAGCGTGTCTTCTCGGCAAATTCCTCATCCCAATAGACCGGGTTGCCGTCCTCAGCCACCTCGCAGAATCGCCGAATCGCCGTTTCAGTCACAGCATCCCTGGTGATGCTGTATGGTCCCCAACTATTCAGGTACGGCTGCGCCACTTCGCGCAACGATTTCGCTGGTACCTCTACCAAATCTGCCATGCTATGATCCTCCGGTAGATAACGTCCTACCTGCAACGGCACCAATATAGGTAGATCGCGCGGGACTGTCAAAGGACCGGTCTCCCCGAACGGGATCTCGCCGGCCGAGGCACAGTCGAACCAAAAGAAAGGAGAATCCGATGGACTATGACTGGGACGACGATATCGCTGCCTTCCAGCAGGAACTGAGCGCCTTCTGTGCCGATTACGCAACGAAGCTTGCTGCGGCGCGCGATCAATCGGAAAGGGATCTCGTTCTCAAGAACACGCACGAGGAGATCGAAAAGCGCGGCTGGCTCAGAATCGCCTGGCCGGAAGAGTACGGTGGTGGCGGCAAGTCGCCATTCTACCAATTCGTGATGGTGCAGCACTTCAGTTACGCGGGAATCCCGTACGGAGGGCTTTCGGTCGGTTCCATCGCGCCTGCCCTGATGAACCACGGCACCGACGAACAGAAGAAGAAGTACCTGCCCGGCATCCTCGACGGTGATATTACGTTCGCCATCGGTTACTCCGAACCGAACGCAGGTACCGACCTCGCTTCGCTGCAGACGCGCGCCGTCAGAGACGGCGACGAGTGGGTGATCAACGGTCAAAAGATCTGGACCTCCGAAGCACACATATCGACGCATCTGTGGCTCGCGGCGCGCACTGATCCGACGGCAGCCAAGCACCGTGGCATCTCCATGTTCATCGTGTCGATGGACACGCCCGGGATGACGGTAAGACCGCTTTACACCATGTCCGGCGTACGCACCAACGAGGTATTCTTCGAAGACGTACGCATTCCGGCAGACGCCCTCATCGGAGAACAGGACAAGGGCTGGTATACGGTTGCCAACGCATTGGACTTCGAACGGGTCAGCCTTGCGCCAACGGGTCAACTCGCGCGCCAGTACGACCGCACCGTTGACTACCTGAAGAAGGAGCGCCCGAAGCAAATCAAGGATAGGGGCACACGGCAGCGGCTGGCTGACCTCAAAATCGACCTGCACGTGCTGCGCGCCCTCAACATCGTCAATGCCTCCATTATCGCCAACCATGAGACGCCCACCATGGAGGCGTCCATGACCAAGATCTGGAGCTCCGAGCTGCGCTATCGCCTCAGCAGCATGAATATGGACCTGCTCGGCCGTTACGGCGCACTTCGATCTGACGACGAGGGTCTTACGCCGCTCGGAGGTCAGAACGAACAGACCTACAGGGGCTCGCCCATATTGCGCTTCGGCGGCGGTACCAACGAGGTCCAGCGCAATATCATCGCCCATCGCGGCCTCGGACTGCCCAGGTAAGACGGAGGCAACCACAATGGATGTAACCCTATCTGAAACGCAACGGCTGATTCAGGATTCGATCAAGACACTGGTTGAGCGTGACATACCCTTCACTCGTGTTCGCGAAGTCGAATCGTCAGGTGACATGGACCGGGCGCTGTGGAAGGAGTTGGCCGACCTCGGTTGGCTGGGATTGCCGCTCGCCGAAGAGCATGGCGGCCAGGCCGGCGAACTGGCCGATGCCGGTGTGCTCATTGAAGCGTTGACGCGTCGGGCCGTTCTCGTACCGATCATGGAATCCGTGGTGGCGGCAGCCACCATCCAGCGCCATGCCCCGGCAGAAGTAGCCGCCGATATTCTTCCGGACCTCGCCTCTGGAACAAGCATCGTGGTGCCGGCAATTCTCGAAAAGGAAGACAGTTTTGACAGGTGGTCGATCGAGATCGGATCGGACGGGAAACTGACCGGCACGAAGTACTTCGTCGACTACGGGGAGCAGGCCAGCCATCACCTGGTCGCTGCCAGACAAGGTGGTGAGCCCGGACTCTACCTGGTGGATACAGCTTCCGACGCCGTTACCACCCGTACGGTGAACAACATTGGCAAGATTCCCCAGGCGAGCGTTAACTACGATGGCGCGCGGGCTACGCAGGTTTGCGCCGGAGATGGTTACCAATTCCTGGTCGGCCTGGGACGATTACTTGCCTCGGTCCAGTGCGTTGCCTGCAGCCAACAGGCGCTCGACATGACCGTCGACTACGTCGCCATGCGGGTTCAGTTCGGACAGCCAATCGGCACGTTTCAGGCAGTTCAGCACCACTGTGCCAACATGGCAACCCACACCCTCGCCTCTCGATATCTGGTTTACGAGGCGCTTTGGATGCACGACCGGGGCGACGCCAACGACACGCAGATCGCGGTCGCCAAAACCGAGGCATCGCGCACTGCGACGGAGGTCACCATGATGTCCCATCAGCTGCACGGGGGGATGGGATTGGTGACCGAATACGACCTGCACTTCTTCAGCCTGCGCGGCAAGCAGGCCGCTTTGAGTTGGGGCAGTTCCGAGGAATGTCTCGGGCTTGTCTCGGACACTATCGAGGAACCAGAGCAGTGGCTATAGACATCGTTTGCGGTAAAGAGGTGGATGTGGACGCGATCAATGCAGCGGTCGGAAACGTCGCCGCCGGAGCGCCGGAAACGGATCCCACTAAAGGCACCAAGAGCTTCTACGATGGGACCTGGTATTACTTCTGCTCGATGGCGTGTCGTCACGCGTTCGTGGCAACCCCGGACGAGCTGATAGCAAAGGAGAAAGGCGAATGATCAACACATCCGTCAGATCTGCAGGAATGGCTGCTGCATTGCTGGGACTACTTGGCTGCGCGACCCAAGCTGGCTTCTTCATCACCAGTAACGGCCCGGGCACGGGGGCCGATCTGGGCGGCCTTGCAGGGGCAGACGCCCATTGTCAAAAGCTCGCCGAGACAGCAGGTGTAAAGAACCGCACCTGGCGCGCATATCTAAGCACGGCTGCAACAAATTCATCGCCGGCGGTGAACGCACGGGATCGCATTGGCAGCGGCCCTTGGTACAACGTGGCAGGAGTGATGGTGGCGGCGAATGTAAACGAGCTGCACGGCGACAACAATCTAACTAAGCAAACCGTTCTCACCGAAGCGGGCGTGCCGGTCAATGGTCGCGGCGACAGCCCCAACCGACACGACATTCTTACCGGATCGGGCCTCGACGGTACTGCGCCGGATGACGGATCCAACAGCGATGGCTCGGACGCGGACTACAGTTGTGACAACTGGTCGAGTAGTGGCGCCGGCAGCGCGCTTGTGGGACACCACGATCGAACCGGCGGCGGGGCCAATCCAACGTCATGGAATTCCGCCCACGGCACGCGTGGCTGCAGCCAGGCGAACCTGCGCAGTACCGGTGGGGACGGATTATTCTATTGCTTCGCCAGCGACTAGACACGACCACTGCTGTATGAACGCGTTGCCAATTCCACAGATGCAGGGCGGATGGAGTCGTTTTCTTTCACTGCAGTTAGGAGCGTAACATGGACAGCAAGACGATCTTTGTGACAGGTGCAGCGAGTGGCATGGGCAGATCTACTGCCAAACTGTTTCGTCGCCACGGCTGGTTTGTGGGCGCTTTCGATGTCAATGAGACTGGTCTGCAATCCCTCGAGGAGGAATTGGCAGGGAACTGTCAGATCGGATTTTTGGATGTAACGGACAAGGACGCCTTTGATCGAGCCATGGCAGGATTTGCCGAAGTGACCGGTGGCAGGCTCGATCTGATGTATAACAACGCCGGGATCGGAGTCGCCGGCTGGTTCGATGAAACGCCCTTCGACAAGATTATGGACGTGGTCAAAGTGAACTTCATCGGTGTGCTTAATGGAATTCACACAGCAATCCCGCTCTTAAAGGAGACACCCGGTTCGCTCTGTTTCACCACGTCCTCCTCTGCTGCCACCTTCGGAGCGCCGGGGCTGGCGGTATACGCAGCGACCAAACACGCGGTGAAAGGCCTAACGGAAGCTTTAAGTGTTGAGCTGGCCCGATTTGGGGTCCGAGCCGCAGATGTGTTGCCGGGCTTGATCGATACGCCCATCCTGCGTGACACGCCCCGCTACCTAAACGGTGAACTGGTGGAGGTGGATGGTCCGACGATAGGAGCTAACGCACCCAATGAAGGGATGTTCAGAATGATTCCGCCGGAGGAGGTAGCAGAGTGTGTGTGGGAGGCATATCACAGCAACAAGCTGCATTGGTACGTGCCGCCCGAAATTGTCGAAATCGACAATGCCAAAGCAGTGTCGCCGGAGGCCCTGCGGGATGCACGGATCACTGCCAGTGGATTCAAAGTCATCGAATGAGCTTTGACATTCACAATGAGTGAGACCTACGAATCGATCAGACTGAGCGGTGCCGAGCGCAATGTCGAGCGCCTCGGCGTATTCGTTGCTTGGTTGGTCTGCAACCATCTGTTGGATCCAATTCTTGAAAAATCGATCGGATCTGCGGTGGCACGGCTGCGACTACAGGATCTCACCGGCCCTGAGTTTCTGACCACCATACTACACGGCGAGCTAAAGCCGACCCACCTCAACGAGGCCGGCCGAGGATTTACTGAGGCCTACTTCGTTTCCGGCAGATTCAACGCCGACTACGGCGCAAGCGATTACAGCGGAGAAGACGAGTGGCTTCGATACGATGAAGTGTCACCGAAGATCACCAGCGCGTTTCGTCAACACTGCGCGCCAAAGCAGCAATCCAAGAGCGGTGGTGCCAAGATCATCCCTTTTCCCACTCGTAAACAGTAGGGTCCTCCGTCAAAGCATATTCAAGGTGTATGTCCTCGGGTTCCAGTTCATATAGCTCCGCGTCTGGCTCGGTAGTCACTGTGCACCCCAAACCGAGGTAAAAGCGAATCGTATGGTCGGATGGAGTGGCCGAAATATACAGGCGTTTCGCTCCCCGTTGAATGGCTTCGACTCGAGCCAAACCAAACAGCTTCTGGCCCCATCCATCGTGCCGGTATGGTCTACTGACGTGAAGGAATTTGAGTTGGAGTTGGTCTCGACGCTTGCCGATAAAGCGCGCGTCCAGCACGACCACGCCGACTAAAAGCTTGTCGTCGAACAACCCATGCAACCATCCGTCACGGTCATGGCAGGCTTCCAGAATGGGTGTATACCGCTCGGTCTCACCGGGCGGCCAACCACGCACGTCATGATGCTCTGATCGTAACTGAAGCACGCCGTTCTCCAGATGGTACACCCCATTGATCACTTCGCTTCGATCCATCGACCAGATCTCTTTGATCTCGTTACGACAGAGTTTTCTATTAGTGATCATATCGTTCAACGCAGTGCTGAAGTTGTTAGTGTAAGATCATTGGCTCATCATCTATTTCGCTTGGATCAACTGACTGCACCGACGCGCTAGAGATCATCGCGCACTGCATGGTCAATCTCAAGAAGTTCGACTGGTGCGCCGTTAACTTCAATGAACGCCACCATGACCCCAGCGCTCGGACTGTTGGGCGGAATGATTACTTTATTTCCCTCGAGGGCGGCCTCGAGGTCATCTACCTCGAAAGCGATATGCGCGACGTTTCTGACAAGATCAGGGACCTCACAGCCGTCCCAGTACCTCATCCACTGAATCCCGAACGCGTTATCAAGATGGTCGCTGACGGTAATCTTGAGATGCGGCAGATCGATCTCACGGTCAAATCTGTCCTTTGTCGGAATGCCGATGTGATTGTATTTCATCCTCTCTTCTCCACGAACAACTACCCGAAGGAATCGACGTAAACACTATGTTAGATCCCGGTTTCAATTGCTCGACCTGTTAGATCTCTGGCAATGCAAGTCACCGAGTCTAGTTCGCCCACTACCGGAATGCTAGCCGTTCGCCTTACTGCCTCATCAAAAGTCACCGAGACGTGGCGGACATCGAATCGGATTCTTACATCCGTCTGCCAGTGGACTATCGCCAGCCAAGGAAACGCCTTTCTTTGATCGGGAGCAATGTCGAGCGTTCCGAAACTGTTTACTATCCCGCCCATCAATTGAAGCACGAGCAGGTGAATGGCATGGGATTCAGAGAAGAGACGAGGAACTGGCTAGAGGAAAACTGTCCGCAGAGCATGCGCACGCCGGGTCCTGTACCGAGTGGTGGCATAACGGTGACCAATGCTCATCCGGATGCCAGAGCATGGCTGGAGCGCATGGCCGAACGCGGTTGGACCGTGCCCACCTGGCCGAAGGAGTATGGCGGCGGTGGACTCTCCACGGAGGAATACAGGATCCTCGCTCAGGAAATGCGACGCATCAATGCACGTGAGCCCATATCCGGGCATGGCACTACCATGATCGGACCCGCTGTGCTCGAATTCGGTACCAAGGAGCAGTGTCTGGAATACCTACCCCCTATCGCATCGGGCGAAATCAAGTGGTGCCAGGGTTACAGTGAACCCGGTGCCGGATCGGACCTCGCCAATGTACAGATGCGTGCGGTAGAAGACGGTGACGACTATGTGGTCAACGGCTCCAAGCTGTGGACATCAGGCGCATCCGAAGCCGACTGGATCTTCTGTCTGGTCCGTACCGATCCCGACGCATCCAAGCACGAAGGGATCTCCTTCCTCGTCTTCGATATGAAATCACCCGGGGTATCGATAACGCAGATCGATCTGATCAGCGGTCCGTCAGACTTTTGCCAGACCTTTTGCGATGACGTCCGCGTTCCCAGAAGACATCTGATCAGTAAGCCCGGCAATGGCTGGACCGTCGGCAAACGCTTGCTGCAATACGAGCGTACTTCGATTGGAGGCGCCAGTGGCGGGCACCAGAAAGTCACCACCATAGATGAGCATGCCAAGAAATATGTCGGAGTCGCCGACGGCAAGATAAAGGACCCTGCATTCCGTGAACGAGTGCTCCGCGTGCGAATGGACGACACTGCCTATCAGCTCACAGTGAGACGCTCCGCTGAAGAGGCCAGCACCAGCAAAGCACCGACGTTCATGTCATCGTTCTTCAAGCTATACGGCACAGAACAAAATAAGCTGCGCACCGAGTTGCTGGTGTCCCTCATGGGCACGCAGGGATTTGGCTGGTCTGGTGACGAGTTTACGCCCGGGGAATTGGGTGCAACGCGTGGCTGGTTGCGAACCAAGGCGAACACCATCGAAGGTGGGACGTCAGAGGTGATGCTGAATATAATCGCCAAGCGGATTCTTGGGCTGCCCGACTAGAACCGCATCTCTCCGGCAGCAGCACATCAGCTGAGTCTCAGTCATCTTCGTTCTCGCGGTCCACGTCCGAGCCAGGGGGGAGCGCCGCGATGGCGTCCTTGACCATGCGTACGTGCTCCGTCTCCTCGTCGCGGAGCTCTGCGAATAGCTCACGTACGGCAGGATCCTTCACGTGCTTGAGGGCCTCGTCGAAGAACCAATAGGCCTTTTCCTCCGAGTCCAGGGCCAGCCTGAATGCCTTCAGTGGAGACATATTCCAACGCGGAGCGCCTGATTCCGGCGCCTCCACATCGAAGATGGCGTTTCTGCTGACGCGCAGCGGCGAATCGCCGAATAGCTCTTGCCTGCGCTCACTGAGCTGATGCCCATGCTTTTCTTCGTTCGTCGCCATCGAATGAAAGATGGACGCAGCATCGCCCGGGACGCGACGCCCAATCTGCTTAGCGAAGTGGGTGTATCGCTCCCAGGCTTCAGCCTCGATCAGTATGGCCAGATCGAGAGCGTCCATGAGATCAAGGGTGGAAAAGTCAATACTGACGGTCATTGGGCCTCCTTTACGTGATAGCGGGCGCCTCCCTCAGGCCGCCCGGTGGGCGGGACGGTGGGCCGGTCGCCACGTAGGCCCGATAGCGGGAGCGCCCCCGCAGAAACGCGCATTTTGCACTTTCCTGGAGCAAAAATCATTACAAACCATCCAGGATATGCATCAGCTGCGGTAGTCATAGTAGTTGATGGGTGTCCTGTGAGACAGTATGAAAACAGCAACCGTCCGCGAGATCCAGAAGAACTTTGCCAAGGTGCTCAACAGCATCAGGAATCCGAAGAAATTACCTATGCTCAAACGACTCCTCAGAGGCGCCTAATGAGATTGAACATTGAACACGCCACACCTGTCTTGTCTTCAGACGTCTTCGCGGAGTCGTCTTCTGAAAAATCCAAGACTTGAGGTGATGTCTCATGGGGAGTATGCACGACTGAATCCCATCACATGCGTGGTGTGGATTGACAACATTCCGGTGCCCCGTTACGGTTCGACATGGACGGAGTACAAGGAGTAGCTGAAGCACAGCACACGGAGGAGCTCTTTCAAAGTGAGCCCGCCACTCTGGTAGAACAACTAGAAAAGACAAAGAAGGAGACAGTTCATGGTATGGCAACCCGAGATTGACGAACTAGAGCATCGCAAGCAGCTTGCCGCGCAAATGGGTGGCGAAGAGGGCATTGCCAGACAGCGAGCCCGGGGAAAGCTCACCGTTCGCGAGCGGATTGCGGCGTTAGCTGATCCAGATTCTTTCGATGAGATAGGCGGCCTTACCGGTACCGGGAAATACGGCAACGATCAGAAACTCGAGAGCTTCACGCCGGAGTCATACGTGGTCGGAACCTGCACGTTGAACGGCCGCAAAGTAATCGTCAACGGCGGCGATTTCACCATCCGTGGTGGCAGCGGCGGCTATGGCGGCAAGAGCACCTACGCTGAGCAGATGGCGCAGGAATGGCTGCTCCCCTACATTCGCCTGCTGGATGCTACCGGCGGCAGCGTACGCAGCTTTGAGCAGATTGGCCGCACCTACGCCATCAGTAACGTCGTTGGCGTTCAGGCAGCACGCCTGCTCGGTATGGTGCCGATCGCCTCGGCGGTGCTGGGTTCGGTGGCCGGAGGACCGGCGATAGAAGCCTGTATCTCCCACTTCAGTGTGATGGTGAAGGGCATCAGCCAGGTCTTTCCGGGAGGACCGCCCGTGGTCAAAGCGGCTCTCGGCATTGACATCACCAAGGAGGAACTCGGCGACGAACGCACACAGGTTCGCCAAGGCGGCGTCATCGACAACCTGGCCGAGACTGAAGAAGAGGCCCTCGATATGCTCAGGCGCTTTCTCAGCTATTTGCCAAGCAACGTGTGGGAGATGCCACCGCATATTGAGCCCGCGGATGACCGCGATCGACGCGATGAGGAGTTGCTATCGATCATCCCCAGGGAGACTCGAAAAGTGTACGATCCATACGCCATTCTGAGTCACGTTTTGGACGCTGATTCGTTCTTCGAGATGGGCAAGCTCTACGGTCGGGCACGCATCATCGGCCTGGCACGGGTGAATGGCTATCCCGTCGGCGTAATGATCAACAATCCGAAATTCCAGGGCGGCACCATGGATATGGCCGCTGGTCTCAAGGTCGTGCGCTTCTTGAATCTGTGTGACACGTTTCACTTGCCGCTGATATATCTGGCCGATGAGCCGGGATTTATGGTCGGCATCGAGGCACAGAAGCAGGGGATCGTACGCGCCGGGGCGAGGCTGGTTCACGTAACCGGCAGAACCAGGATGCCCTGGATGACCATCGTAATCCGTCAGACCTATGGAGTCGCCGGGCAACTCAATCTACGGCCCAGCGGCATGTACAGACGTTACGCCTGGCCATCGGGAAACTGGGGCTCGATGCACATCCAGGGCGGGACTTATGCAGCCTACCGTCGCGAAATAGACTCGGCGCCCGACCCCGATGCCAAACTCGCCGAGATCGAACGTCGCCTGCAAGCACTGGCCTCGCCCTTCCGAACGGCCGAGACCTTCAGTATCGAGGATATCATCGACCCTCGGGATACGCGGCCGCTGCTCGCCGATTTCGTGGAAATGGCGCAACCCGTGTTGAAGACACAACTTGGCCCGACGATGGTGCCCGCCTACGAGCCCTAGTCGTCCTTACCACCAAGGCGCTCGAATTGCGGCGCACGGCGCTCGACGAAGGAGCGGGCGCCTTCCACCGCGTCGTCTCTGCCGATCACCTCGCGAAGTGTATCCTCTGCGTCCCACATCGCGTCCTTATAACCCACACCGGAATGTCGGTATAACAGCCGCTTGGCGTCGCGGATGGCTGCCGGAGACACCGATGCGGCCAATTGCCGAATGTACTCGCTTGCCTCCTCGACCAGATCTTCCGGTTCCGCAAGGCGCTGCACCAACCCCAACCGCAGGGCCTCCTCGGCACCGACCATGCGGGACGTCCACATCAGATCCATGGCCCATCCCATGCTAACGAGCTGCGGCAGGATCCAGGTCACGCCGAATTCCGGGGCCAGGCCCCGCTTGCTGAAGACGGTCGTGAAGCGTGCATCTGTGGATGCAAAGCGGATGTCACACAGGCATGCCAGCACGAATCCCCCTCCGGCTGCCACACCATTGACCGCCGCCACCACCGGCTTCTCCACCTGCAGCAGGTACGTGAATGGGCCCGGCACTTCCGCATTTGGAGCCGGCTGACGGGTAGCGGGGGCCACCCCGGCACCGGCTGGCTCAGCCGGTGCTTCGTGAGTTGCCTGCAGTGCCTCGGCGTCGAGTCCGGAACAAAAGCCGCGCCCTTCGCCGGTGATAATGATGCCTACCACCTTGGGGTCGCGTTCGGCCTCCTCGACGGCGCCACGCAGTTCAGCAAGCGTATTGCCCGTAAAGGCATTCAGTTTGTCCGGGCGATTGAGCCGAATGATCGCCACCGGATCATCAACTTGGTAGATCACATCTTGGTTGCTCACCATGCAGGTATCCTCTAAATCGGTAGGGCGATAGCATAGCTGGAGGCCGCCTACCTTGACAACGCTCATCGCATCGATCGTCTTCAACTCAAGCGCCCTTGACACCAATCCGGCTATTCTGACACTCTCCGCTGTACGCAGGCGCGCTTCTCAAGTTGCTTTCGAAGCCCGTCTACTGCATGGACTCCCTGCCGTGATGTGGGCATGGAGCGATGCATTCAAGTCACTCAGGCGAGGAGACCTTAATATGGACCTGAAACACGTTATCTACGAAGTGAAAGAGAACATCGCCACGATCACCATGAACCGGGCCGAGAAGATGAACGCCTTGGGCCACGACCTGTGGGATGACCTACTCGCCGCTTTTGACGAGGCCGAGTGGGATGCTGACGTGAGGGCCATCATCCTTTGCGGCGACCCCAACGGCAGGGCCTTCTGTTCAGGTTGGGATCTCAAGGGAAGCTACTACATTACGGGACCACGGGATCAGGAAAGCTGGACCGTCAGCAATGGCCTTAGCGGCTTGCGAGCGATCAGCGAGCGATACCTGAAGATCATGAACGTGCCGAAGCCGGTTATCGCTCAGATTCACGGCTATTGCCTGTCGGCCGGCTGCTATCTGGAAATGCTGTGCGACATGGCGATAGCCGCCGAGGATGCAAAGTTGGGCCACCCGGTGGGCCGCGGCGGTGTGGACAGCATGCCGCTATGGATCACTTACCTCGGCCAGCGAAAGGCCAGGGAACTGCTGATGACCCAGAAGATCATTGATGGCAAGGAAGCAGAGCGCATTGGCCTGGTCAATCAGGCGGTTCCTGCAGATAAACTGGCGGAAGTCGTTTGGGAGACGGCCAAGTTGCTGGCTGATGTCGCGCCGGACTCGATCGCGATCCAAAAGGAAGCGTTCAATACCCACGCCGAGATCATGGGACGAGGTGCGACCTTTGCCTACCATCGCCAGCTCAACGGCATAAGCCGAGCATTTCGCTCCTCCGGGGAGGGTGGTGGTCTTAGCCTTGACGACTCACGAGCGCGGACCAAGGCGCAGGAGAAGAGTCTCTAAGATAGAGCCAGGAACGGATGCGGCGGTGAGGCCGCCGCATCCTGATTCGAATCGGGTATCGAATCGCGAGAGATCCTCCGCCCCCTACATAACTGGTTAGGAAAGGGCCGAGCGTCCAGCACATATAATCTCTTAGACCCCTTCAAGACAGCAGACGCGTGAAAAATCCCTCAGCGTCTGCGTGAGAGGTATTCCAGCCCGCTGTCGGTGATCGACCAGCCTCCATCGTCAGCTTGCTCCACGTATCCGAATTCGCGCACGATGATGAGCGAGGCCTCGATGCCCTGCTCAGCAAGGTTCATTTCCTGAGAGATCCGCGCTATACCGAGGCCGTCCGCAACATATTGAAGCACCTGCTGCTCTATTCCGTGCAGGTCTGCTTTATGCACAATTTCGTCACCGTCAATTCCCGGCAGGCTGTTCCGAGGTCGCTCCGGAGCGGACGTGTCGGACGGCAGATCAGAGCTCTCTGCCAATAGCTGTTCAAGCTCATCAAGTTTCGACTGAATTCCCTGAAGTGTCTCTCGAAGGTAAACGTTCTCGATCTGGAGCTCTCGTACCTCCTCGAGGATTTTCCGCAATCGCCCCAGCTCTTCCTCGCTGGTAGCTTGCTCCATGTATCTAAGAATGATCTCCATACCCCTCACCGCCATGACAATGCCCGGAGAATATAGCACCAATCCCACCGCGAGTTCGAGCGACGGTCATGCTCGTAGCGGCGCCAGCACGACAAACCAGATGACGAAGCAGGCCATGACTGCCTCGAAGGTGAATATGGCCCACAGGCCAATGCGCGTCAGTTTGCGTGGTCGAATGCGGGGGTCCATATTTCTGGCCTGCAACCAAATGGTTGCCCCCGATTGGATGGGTAGAAAGAGCGCCGACGTCAGTCCGCCTATCATGATCAAGACGACGAAATTAGGTATGAATAGATAGATGAGGAAGGCGACCAGCGGCAGTGCACCCAGATACCAACGGATTATTCTGACTCGAAGGCGAACGTTGGATCTATCCATGAATTTCATTTCGATGAAGTAATCCGGTATGGTTCTGCCACCGGCGCCGACTCCTGACAAGACCGTAGAAAACAGAATAAAGAAGGCGCCGATGGCAAAGATCCACACGGCCCACTGGCCAAGTGTTTGGGTGAAGATATTCGACAGAGCGGAGATGGTGGCATCGTTACCTTCCGGCAGAATTCCCATCTTGTTGAGGACGCCGGCGCCCAGAACGTAGTAGGGAATCGTCGCCAAGGTGACTATCAGCAGCGCCAGCCAGACATCGGTGTGCAACACCTTCATCCAGCCACGGGCATGGGATTCCCAGTCTGGATCACTGCGATCTGATCCCACATAGCTGGGATAACCTTTCTCGATACACCAGTATGTATAAGCAGTAATGTCACCGGAGGTCGTTCCTGTATAGCCATAGGCGGACAGAGCCAACGCTGCGAATGCGACAAAGAGCGCAAAATCAGGGCTTAACCCGCCAACGATATCACTGGGGGACGTCCTGAATTCCGTGAACTGCATAGCAATAGAACAGATCAGCGTTGCCAAGGTGAACACCATGACCAGCGGCAGGCTGATGCGCTCGAGCCATCGATAAGATCCCGTACTGAGAACGACGGAAGCGGTCACGGCAATGATGCCTGTACAGACCGTCCCATCGATGCTGATGCCACCCAGGGAGGCGAGAAACGACAGAGACTGCCCGGCGCCGCCGATAATGCCGCCAAGCCCCATCGTACCTGGCAGATAGGCCATAAGCCCCAGCCAGATCGGCCACGAGATATGCCAGATGCGACCTGGCAGCCGGTTGATGGCGCGAAGGTAGGTATCTCCGGATATGATGGTGTAGCGCGCCATTTCCGCCTGTACCAACGACTTACACCAACAGGAGAGGAGCAACCACCACAATAGTGACCAGCCGGCAGCCGCACCGAGAGTTGTCGTGAGTACCAGCTCACCCGAACCGATCACAGCGCCGGTAACGATCAGACTGGGTCCGAGATACTTTATTCTCCCAACGAAACTTGCTGGGGGCGAATGGGATTCCCCGCTTCGCACTGTATACGGATCTGGGGCGCTGTCTGGCATTCTTCTTCCTTCTGGCACTAAACAAACAGCGCACCCTAACACTAAACTGGCGCGCAGTACTACATTAAAGACGCGGATCGGCGTCGGCGCAGCACGCGGTACGTGATAAGATGAGGTCGAACTGATAGGAAGGGTCTGACATGACCATCCAAGCAAATATCCAGGGTAACTACAGCGTCGACAAAAAATACCGCTCTGCTGCAGTTAACATCACCAACCACTGTAATCTGAACTGCCGGCACTGTTTCGTCTTCAGGGAGGGGAATCCCAACGATGCCCCCGTCTCGATCAGAGGCGAGATGCAGGATGACGCAATGCTCATGACGCTTGAGCAATTGCGTGACCGGCACGAGATAAAGGGACTACTGTGGATGGGCGGCGAACCCATGCTGAAACCCAAACTGTTACGGCGGGGCGTCAAACTCTTCGAACACAACACGATCACAACCAACGGTACCGCTCCCCTGATCGACTTCGGACCCGATGTGCTGTACGTGATCAGTTTGGACGGACCGCAGGACCTCAACGATGCCATCAGAGGCGAAGGTGTCTTCAGCAAGGTGATGCGCAACATAGAGGACCTCCACCCTGATTTCAGTTCACCCGTCCAGGTTCAAACGGTGGTTACCAGAACCAATCAACACCGTCTGGAGGAACTGGTTGAAGCCCTGCTGCCGACTCGGGTGGGCTGGATGACCGTCTCCTTCGTGGTCCCGCGACAGGATGAGGCGGACAATCCCGATATCTGGGAGACCAATGAAGACAGGGCCGAGGCAGTTCACCATGTCATTGCGTTGAAGCAGAAATACCCAAGTTTCATTCGCAATAGCACGCGCCACCTGGAACTGATGTTGCCGCCGTACGCGGACAGGATTACGGCGGTCTGCCCGGCCACTCAGTCAGTTCTCTCGCTCTATCTTGAGGGAGACCACTTCACCACGCCCTTCTGTTGCCATGGCAATGATGTGGACTGCAGCAGATGCGGCGCTTGGGTTGTGTTTCATACAGCGGCAAGGATGGAGAGGAACGGGCTTGTCAACTGGGAAGATGACCCATCGCCTTAACATGTTCGTTAGGAACTCGCACCCAGTGACCTGGACAGTTTGGAGGACCCGATGAACAGGTATACCAGTTGGGCAATTGGCACGCTGCTGCTAGTGGCTCTGCTTTACTTGCGGACAAATACCGACGTGATCAGCCATGCTACCGGCCAGGACGACTTCGGTATCTGGTCTATCGTACCGGCAGTTCTGACTTTGATCCTGTGTTTCTGGACCAAGGAGGTGATTTCGGCCCTATTTATCGGCATTGCCGCCGGAGGCATCGTCAGCGGAAACTTCAACGTTATCACTGCCTATCTGCTACCGGCCATGGGCAGTGAATCCTATGCACAGATCCTACTGGTGTATCTCTGGTGTCTGGGAGGACTCATCGGGCTTTGGACGCGGACCGGGGGCGCCCGTTACTTCGCCCACTGGGCGGGCGAGCGAATCGTCAAGGGCCGCAGGACTGCGAAACTCTTCGGCTGTGTAATCGGCACCCTCTTTCACCAGGGCGGGACCATCAGCACCATACTGGCCGGGAGCACGGTGAAGCCGGTCAGTGACGAGGCCAAGGTTTCCCATGAGGAACTCTCCTACATCATAGACAGTACAGCATCTCCCATCGCCACCGTCATCCCGTTCAACGTATGGCCAGTCTATGTTGCCGGATTGGTTGTCGGGACAATTCCTCTCTTCACAACCGAAGCAGAGGCAATCTCCTTCTTCTACAAGACGATCCTCTTCAACTTCTATGGCATCTTCGCGGTCGTCTTCACCTACACCTTTGCCCTCGAGATCAATCCCTTTGTCTTCGGCAGGTTGAGAAAAGCGGTGGAGCGGGTGAAGAATACCGGCGAACTGGATGCGCCTTATGCCATCCCCATGTCCAGCCCGGAACTGGATGAACTGAAGGTGCCTGAAGGCTATCACACCAACAACTTCGACTTCGCCATACCGATACTGGTCCTGCTCGGCGTTGCCGTGGGAGGGCTGGTCTTTCTGGGACGAGTGCCTATCAATGAATCGTTTGTGCTTGCCGTACTTTCGGCCATGCTGGTGGCTCTGATCAAGGGGATGAAGCTCAAGGACGTCATGGAGGGCTTCGTGGATGGCGTCAAAGGTGTGACCCTTGGAGCCATCATCCTCGCTCTGGCCGTCACGTTGGGCAAAGTATCCGGCTCTCTCGGAACGGCAGACTTTCTAATCAGGACGACCAGCGACCTGCTGGTACCCGCGCTGTTGCCAGCCATCTTCATGCTCATCTGCATGTTGATCGCGTTTTCGGTAGGCTCCTCCTGGGGTACCTACGCGGTGGTATTTCCCATCGCCATGCCACTGGCCTATGCAGTGACTCCCGATCCATTTTATATCACCCTCTGTTTTGGAGCGGTACTGGGAGGGGCGGTCTACGGTGACCAGTGCTCACCCATCAGTGACACGACCATCCTGTCGAGTCTTGCCACCGGATCAGACCACATGGACCACGTCACCAGTCAGATACCAATTGCCACCATCGCTGCCGGGATTGGCGCGGTTCTATACACCGTAATCGCCTTCTTCGCATTCTGAAGCTGAGGGAAGCTGAGGGGTCGGAGTAAAGTGCCAGAGTAATTTACTCTGGCACTTTACTCCGACCCCATTCAGTTCTGCGAAGCTCAGCATTTCTGTTCAACTGAGTCCGGGCCCGGTGTATGCTTGCGATCCGTCTTCTCTCAAGGAGTAAGCACAATGAAGATTCCAACCTTGGTCGTTTTGCTCGGCCTGCTCTTGTCACAGTCAGGGCTTGCCAAAGATGTGGCCAAAGCGCGTGCAGCATCACAGGGAATGTCCAGTGATCGATTAGAGCGGATGGCTGCGATGAATCAGCGCTATGTCGACGAGGGCAAACTTGCCGGTGTCATGACCATGGTTGCGCGTAACGGTAAGATCCTGCATATCAGCGCCAAAGGCTCCTATGGTGTCGATAACGACAAGCCCTACGCAGAAGATACGCTGTTCAGAATCTACTCCATGAGCAAGCCAATCACGGCCGTAGCACTCATGACCCTTTACGAAGAAGCAAGTTTTCAACTGAGTGACCCACTGTCGAAGTTCTTTCCTGACTTCGAAGAGATGCAGGTTTGGAAGACCGATCACTATGAGGAGGCCGGAGGCCAGATCACCATGCATCAACTGTTGACACACACTTCGGGGCTGACCTATGGATTTCATCGCAACACGCCCGTGGATGCCCGTTATCAGGACGATCAGATCCTAGGCTCTGAATCACTGGATGAATTCATGGAGAAGCTGGCAAAGATACCGCTCCTATTCGAACCCGGTGAGCGCTGGCACTACAGCGTGGCATCAGACGTACTCGGTGCGGTGATCGAAAAGATCAGTGGCCAATCTCTGCATCAGTTTCTACGTGAACGGCTCTTCGATCCCTTGGACATGGACGATACATTCTTTGTTGTGCCTGAGGACAAACTGGCTCGGTTGGCGACCAATCACCGCTGGGACGCAGAGAGTGAAAAACTCATCGCCATCCCGTGGGAAAGTCCCGCCAACAGTTCATACAAGGGTTCGCGCATGTTCTCTGGCGGCGGCGGGCTGGTGTCCAGTATCCACGACTACATGAAGTTTGCAGAAATGTTGCGCAACGGCGGGTCGCTACACGGTGCTACCATCTTGGGTGCGAAGACCATCGAATACATGACCATGAATCATCTGGCGGCGACGGTCCAGGCCACCGGCTCCGGCGAATCGCCGCTGGCGAGATCCAGAACCTTCTATGGTGGCAGTGGCTTCGGTCTCGGTTTCGGCGTCGTCACGAATCCGGCGCAGCGGGGTGTCATTTCATCGACCGGCGAATACAGTTGGGGCGGTGCTGCCGGAACGATATTCTGGATAGATCCCGTGGAGGAAGTCGTTGCCATCGGCATGATTCAGCTGATGGGTTCGCCGTGGCCCTTCAGAAATGAAATGAAGATCCTGACCTACTAGGCGATCAAAGAATTGGCAGATTAAAGCTGGGGGTCCGACCCCATTCAGTCAGCTAATTCAGCAAAGAACTTTCTGATCTCCCGATTCAGTACATTCGGTTGATCGTAGTGCACCATGTGCCCGGCGTCGGTGATGGTGACGTGTCTGGCATTTTTGAATATTCTGCGCCTGCGCTCAATTTCTCGATCGTGCAGATCATCCGCGCCTGACAACTCATCTCTGCGCTGCAGCCAGTATTCCATGGCATGATCCCCGGTCAGCAGCAATACCGGACATTCGATCCAGCTCCACCTCTCTTCACTCTGTTCATGCACAACCGAGCTCCAAACCTGGTTCGCTTGCGGCACCCACTTCCACTGCACGCCGCCGTCCGGATGGGGTTCCGTACCGAGATCAGCCAGATAACGTGCGGTTTCCAAATCGAGTCTGACGTTATTCTTACGCAGTCGCTGATATGCGTCGTCAGCATCCGTCATCTGTCTGCGCTCGTAGTCCATCTGCAACATCGTTTCTATGTTGCGCTTGGCCATCTGCTCCCTGCCCTGCCTGGAAGCTTCACCTTCCATTCTCGGCGGCCCCATGCCGTCGATCAGCACGATGCCCCGACGCCTTCGGGGTACAAGGCCACGTACTGCGAGACGATCTGACCACCAAGACTGTGCCCGACAAAGAGTGGGTTCTCAATAGACCTGTCCACTATCAACGACCTAAGGTCAGCCATGAAGTGGGTCATCGTATAGGCGCCGGGATTGTCACTGTCGCCGTGACCGCGCAGATCCGGGACTATGATGTGAAACTCGTGCATGAACTCGCTAACGATCGGCGCCATGCTCCAGGCCAGATCGCGGATACCGTGCAGCAGGATCAAGTCAGGACAGTCCCTTCGTCCAAATTCCAGTCCGGTTAACTGAGTGTCGCCAGATTGAAAGGTAAACTGCTCAAAGTCATCGATGGGGAACTCGGGCACCCTGCTAGCATCCTCTAACAGCTTCACAGAGGTCTTCGACCGAGTTCAGTTCATCGAGGGACGCTATCAGAGAGGCAATGCGTTCCGCACTTTGCGTACCAAGTACGGGGTCGACCAGTGAGCGAAACTTGGCCGTGAGTTTATCCTCTTGCAGCACAAGATCAGAAGCCGGAATGGCTACGTTCCATTCTTTGCTGTGCTTTGCACCTGATTTGAGCAGTATGGTCACGATCGATTCGGCATGTCCCGCCTCCGGAAACGCCTTGACGGTGATTCTGTCGCGAAGATCTACCATGGCCGGTTGCTGGACGACGTCATCGTTGAACTGTCGGATGTCAGCAGTGTCGATTCCGGACAGCACCATGGCGGTTGCCATGCGCAGACTGAATTTGGCTTCCAGGCCACTACTGGGCTTCTGTATATTGCAGACTGAAAAGTGGCCTTCGTTGACTTTGATGTCGACCTTGTCGATATCGTCCGGCTCGATTGCCAGTTCGTTTCTGAGCGCTTTGGCGGCTTCCAGGGCCGAATGGGTTAGATAGCAGGCGGCGTGATACTTGAAAAGGGTAGTAGGCACAAACGAACCATGCTCAATGGCAGCGGAAAGATTCGAGTCCGATAGTTGATCTGAATGGGTCAGGCCAAAGCCCTGCTCCACTTCCAATACCGAAGACTGACTATCGAAACCCCTCGAAGCCAACTGAGCAGCCAACAGCCCATTGGATGCGGCCTTGCCTGCATGAAATGGTTTGCACATGGAACCAAACATCGATTTCAGACCGGCGGCCTGGGTGGCAGCGATGCCGATTGCATTACGCGTCTGCTCGACACCGAGCCCCAACAGTTTTGCACAGCCTGCAGCAGCACCAAGGCTGCCGAGGGTGGCGGTGGCGTGAAACCCCCTGGCATAGTGAGAAGATCCGACGTAACGACCGACGATACACTCCGCATCGATGCCGGTCACCAGGCTGAGGATCAGATCCCGTCCATTTATGTTCTCCATCTCGGCCAGTGCCAGCACAGCGGGTGCTACCGGAACGGTGGGATGGCCCGACATGGCCGGATGCACATCGTCATAGTCATGGGCGTGCGAGGCGCTGCCGTTTATCAAGGCAGCCTGGGAGACACTCACCTTCTTGCCCCCTGCGATAAGTGTCGCCTGGGCGTGACCGCCCTCCTCGTCAACTTGGTCCTTGACGATCCGCACCAGGGGCTCGTCGCAGGCCGCGATGGTTACGCCGAGGAAATCCAGCAAACAGTGTTTGCTGACCGCAATCGTTTCCGGTGAAAGCGTTTCGAATTGACGCTGGGTAACATACTCGGCCAGTCGTTGGGTAGTATTCATCTTCCCTCCATGCTCGCTCTTTTGGCTATGTCATCGCTGTTACGGTTAAGGGTCGGCTAATCATAACCCGGCAGAACAGTTGTGGTAACCTGTTGTGACGGGTGTCGCGAGGAAAAACCGATGAAACCACTGGCGGGGATTTCAGCCCTGGACCTTTCTGCCGGACCGGCAGGGGGTCTCGCCACCATGATACTCAGCGATTTCGGCGCCGAGGTGATCAAGGTTGAAAGACCCGGCGGAGATCCATTCAGATCCCAGGCCGCTGCTCCCATGTGGTTGCGTGGCAAGCAGAGCATGGAACTGGATCTGAAATCCCACCCTGCGGTTGAACGATTGCATGACCTGACCAAACGGTGTGATGTTGTCGTGGTCAACCATCGCGATGATGCCGCTAGAAAACTGCATTGTGACTACGACACCCTGAACGCCGTCAATCCCCGGCTGATCTATTGCCAAATCACGGGATTCGGTCGCAGGGGACCCTATGCCGACCTGCCCGCCTACGAAGGTGTGGTGGCTGCCAAAGCGGGACGGATGAAGGATATGGAGGCGATTCGACCAACGGCAGGACCAGCCTATGCCGGCGTGCCGGTTGCCACTCACGCAACAGCACAAAGCGCCGTGTCCGGAATCCTGGCCGCTCTGCTAGAGAGACGCAGGACGGGGGTTGGGCAGGCCTTACATACCAGTCTGCTGCAGGGCCTGATGCCCTATGATCAGGGCGGATCGATGATGCTGCAGCTTCGACAGCGGCGGCCCAAACGCAACACGCGCCGCCGATCCAGCTACGACCCCTTCACGGCGATGCCCACCCTCAATTACCACCCCGTGCAGGCCAAGGACGGTAAGTGGATCCAACTGGGTAATCTGCTGCCGCATCTGTATATGAACTTCTATCGCGTTGCCGGTCTGGATGACTTCCTGGACAGCGAGGACTACTCGACTGTGGCAGCCAACTGGTCAGAGGAAGAGCGGGAAGCGTTCCGCGACAACATGTTGCAGCGTATGCAGCAGAAGACTGCGGCGGAGTGGATGTCTCTCTTTATCGCTGATGGCGGGGTGGTGGCACATCCGTACCAGAGTACTGAAGATTCCCTCAAGGACCCGGACATCCTCGCAAACGGCCATGCCATCGAGTCCGGTGGCATCAGACAGCTTGGGCCGGTGGCGAACTTGACGGTAACACCCGGATCCATTGCGGGACCGGCCCCCCGCCTCGGAGAACACAACGATTCGGTGCAGCTTAAGCGTGTGGAATCGGACCAGCCGACTGCGATCGATGGCGCCAGCACAAGGCCGCCTCTGGACGGCATTACGGTTCTGGAGTTTGCAACGATTATCGCAGCCCCCATGGGTGCATCGTTTTTGGGTGACATGGGCGCCAGGGTGATCAAGGTGGAATTGATCGGCGGCGATCCCATCAGAACCATGGGTCCGGGGATCGGCGCCAGTCGCGTCAATAACAGCAAGGAGAGCATCTGTATAGATCTGAAGTCGAAACAGGGCCAAAGCATCGCCCATGGCCTGATCGGCAAGGCAGATATCGTCATACACAACTACCGACCGGGGGTGCCGGAAAGGCTCGGTATCGGTTATGCCGATGCCAAGCGCATCAAGCCGGATATCGTCTACCTGTCCGCCAACGGGTACGGCCCCGACGGACCTGGAGCGAAAAGACCGTCTACGCATCCCATTCCGGGAGCTGCGCTTGGCGGAGCTGCCTACCAGGCAGGCGGTGTCCACAATTCCGGCCTGCTGAGCTCCGATGCCTTGCGTGAGACCAGTCGAAGACTATCACGCGCCAACGAAGTGAACCCAGACCCCAACACTTCCATGGTGGTGTGTACCTCCGCCCTGCTCGGATTATATGCCAGAGAAGCGACCGGTCACGGACAACAGATCTTCGTCGATATGTTCGGCGCCAATGCCTATGCAAACTTCGACGATTTTGTCGCCTATTCCGGGAAACCCTCTAAGCAGCCGTTAGACGCAGAGCTTCACGGGCCCCATCCACTCTACCGGCTTTACAAGTGCAAGTCCGGATGGATATTTCTAGGACTCCCTTTCGATGCAGAATGGGCGAAATTCTGCGAACTGACAGGGCACACAGATCTCCTCAAGGATCCGGCATTCACAAACCGTCAGAATCGAGATCGGAACCAAAACAGACTGAGCGACGTTCTGACTCGTCTCCTCGTCACCGAGTCAGCCCAATACTGGGAATCACTTCTGGCTTCCAAGGGATTGGGTTGCGTGGTAGCGGACCATCAGTCCATGTCTGAGTTCTTCCTGAACGATCCGCACGTACAGGAGAACAGCCTGATGATCGAGGCGGAACACGCTCGTTGGGGTGCATATCTCCGCTACGGCCCGATGGTCGAATTCAGTCGCAGCAGCAACACGCTGGGCGCGGCCGTGCTCGCCGGCGCAAACACCGATAGCCTTTTGCACGAGCTCGAGTACACCGATGATGAGATAGCCAAGTTACGCGACGATGAGCGGGTATGGTCTGAACCGATAGAAGCCACACCGCGGTAACTCGTCCAGAGCTACATCGACAGCTTAAACTCTGTATTCTCTGTGGTGAAATACACTGGGATCAGGACTGCAGTTAACGCAGGCTAAATCCTTGGTAGCCATTGTCAACGACATCTTCGCACTTGCGCCGGTACCTGCCAACACCACCAACATAGGGCATGAATACCCTCGGTTTGCCTTCAATGTTGGCGCCCAGGTACCAGGAGTTGCAGGTCGGCGCCTGCAGCATGGTGCCTTTGCCAACCTGACTAACGTGTTCGACCCATTCATCCTCGGCGGCCAGTTCGGGCTCGATTTCGCTATACTGGTTTTCCTGCATGTGAAGGATGCAATCCGTTATCCAATCCACGTGTTGTTCGATTGCCACCAGCATGTTGCTCAATACGGACGGACTCCCCGGCCCGGTGATGGTGAAAAGGTTTGGGTAGCCGTGAACCTGCAGTCCCAGATATGCTCTGGGGCCGTCTTTCCATTTGTCCTTGAGCCGCTTGGATTCTCGTCCCTCGATGTTGATTCGATTCAGCGCACCCGTCATCGCATCGAAACCTGTGGCATAGATCAGGATATCCAGTTCGTACTCGGAATCCGTCGTCTGTAGCCCCTTGGCGGTGATCTTTTCGATTCCCGAGCGCCGCAGATCGACGAGCTTTACGTGATTGCAATTGAAGGTCTCATAAAAGTTGGTACCGAACACCTGGCGCTTGCATCCGATTGGATAGCCCTTCGGCGAAAGTACCTCAGCGACCTCAGGGTCATTGACTAACTTCTTTACCATGTCGCGATAGAGCTCGCAGGCCACTTCGTTTGCGGCAAGATCGGTGTATACATCACTGTAAAGCCTTAAGAAGCCAAATCCATTTTCGTCGAGCGCAGCTTGTCGTTCCTCATGACTTGTTTCGAGTATGCTCTTTGGCGTTGCCGGATCGCCATGCTGTTGTTTTGGCATGCCAAAGTTTGAGATACCAGCCTGAGAATACCGTTGCATCTCCCTCACTTCAGGATAATTGCTCTTGTATGATCTCTCCTGTTTAGTACCCAACGGTCTATTGTTGGCGGGGAGTGTATAGCCCGGCGTTCTCTGGAATACCGTTAATTCCGCAGCCGTTTCGGCTATGACGGGGATCGCCTGAACAGCCGAAGATCCGGTACCTATGATCCCCACTCGTTTGCCGGAAAAATCCACGCCTTCCTTTGGCCATCGACCCGTGTGATAGATCTCACCGGCAAAGTCGGCCTGTCCATCGATCTCCGGCGTGTGGGGTACGGACAGGCACCCGGTTGCCATGATGCAAAACCTGGCGTGGTAATGTTCGCCTCGATCCGTGCTCACCAGCCAACGGCCGCTGAGTTCATCGTATTTCGCATCGGTAACGCGGGTATTGAATTGTACGTCGCTGCGCAGGTCGAACCTGTCGGCAACGTGATTTGCATACTCCAGGATGTCGGGTTGGGCGGACATGATCTCCGACCACCGCCACTCCTGCTCCAGTTCTTTAGAAAAACTGAAAGAGTACTCCATCGTCGGCACATCGCAGCGCGCGCCCGGGTAGCGGTTCCAGTACCATGTACCGCCCACATCGTCCGCGGCTTCGATGACCATGGCGGACATGCCGATCTGGCGCATTCGATGCAACATATACATACCGGCGAAACCCGCGCCAACGATAATCGTATCGAGTGAATTTCCGTCTTGATTTAGCAAAGTCTTTCCTTTCTTTTGGCGAAAATCCTGATTCTATCCCAGTACTTGAGGAAAGTGAAAACGCCACGGTGTATAGTACTCGGAGTTGGGAGTGGCCCGATTGGAAATGACGCAATAGATTGCTTACGAGCCACGCTGGCAGGATGCCGCAGTTGGATGGGTGTATTTCCGGGGACAACGAGATAGAAGGAGACGCCAAATGTCAGATCCAGATGCGATTACGGAAACAAAGCAGTGGACGATGGAACAACTCGAAGAACTCCCGGAAACCGGGCTCATTGGGCTGTGGCAGTCCCTGCCTGCCCCGAACTTCGAGGAATTTCAGGGAGAGTACAACTCCTCTGTAACCAACGAATCACGTAAGGGGCACAACGCGTATATGTTCGACGAAAACAGCGCTCTGGGTTATTGGCTGGGAAAAGCCTACCTTCCTGAAACCGCGACCACCGGTCAAGGCTACAACCGATGGCGACATACTGATGACAAAGTTGCACGCAACGGACGCTTTGGCACCGAAGACGGCATCTCCCTGTTCGACGGAAAACCAGCGCTCATGATGCACTACGCCGCCTACAGTCCGGACAACGATAGGGTCCAAGGGTCGCGTCTGGTCGATGAAATCCGAGAGCTTGGGGGCGGATTCTACATCGGCATCGGCACCGTCGAAAACGACCGTACGGTAGCTTATCCTTTCATACTGCAGGGCCCTGTTGACCCATGGGTCGGAGTCGACGACGAGCGCGCGGAACCGAAGAAATAGGCCGTCTCTGCCGGATCCGTGCCCTAGCCCGCCTAACGATCACACCCTGACGGGGCCCCTGGGAACGTCATGCCCATGCAAAACGCGTCTTGGACTCACCAGGATGTGCGATAAACCTTAAGGCCGATTGCCCGAACACAGATAGTGACAACCACCATTGTTGCTGTCCCCGAACGCTGATCCGGGGGGCATGAGGGCCAAATGAGATTCCCCCGTACCTTCATAGTCACGCTGTCTTGTGCGTTCTCGTGCCACGCGGACGGCAGCTCAGACTTCAATCCCTGGCAGGACGCCGCGATCTATGAGATCAGATATGTCATCGACGTGTCGCAGCTGAAACAGGGAAGTCACCGTCGACTGTGGATTCCACTACCGCGTGAATCCGCCCAGCAGAGCGTGCTTGCGACTGAGATCGAGTCGCCGTGGACCTATCGGAAACACGTCGACGCCAAAGGCAATGCCATGCTCTACATCGAGCTTGATGCGAGTCACGGCTCCGCCACCACGATCGTCAACCATTTCAAGGTCAGGAGATCACCGTCCGATGGCTTGCGTCCTGCCGAGATCGACGCAAGTTCCGCTGATGATCCTGCCCTCTATCTCAATCCTGCAGCAAAGATACCGCTCGGTGGTCTGATCAAGAAAATCGCGGAAGATGAGGGTAAAGGCATCGATTCCAAGCCACGCCTCATCCGCACCTACTATGACTATGTGTTTGACACCATGACCTACTCAAAGGAGGGCGAAGGCTGGGGAGAAGGAGATGCCATCTGGGCGTGCACGTCCAAGTATGGCAACTGCACCGACTTCCACTCTCTCTTTATCGGCATGGCCCGCAGCAAGGAGATCCCAGCCAGGTTCATCATGGGATTTCCACTATCGGGTGACAAAAGGGAGTCGCGACACGACGGCTATCATTGCTGGGCAGACGTCTTTGATGAGATCAGCGGCTGGCGGCCACTGGATATCAGTGAGGCAAAGAACAAGGATACGCGCGATGCCTACTACGGGCGCCTGCCCAGCAATCGGATCGAGTTTACCGTGGGCCGGGACCTCGCCTTAACGCCGCCTCAGCAAGGCAAACCGCTCAACTACTTCATCTATCCCTATGCGGAAGTCGACGGTCAGGTGATCGACAAGCTTCCCGTTGAACTGCACTACAAGCGCCTGACCAGTTTCAGCGCACAGCAAGGCAGTGGTGAGTGAGCTGCACGCCGCGATCGACCATCCCAATCTTCATGGGTCAATCTCGTCTTCGTCTATGACTTCTTTCTCCAGTTTGCCGGCTGCAATCCACTCCGCAACGCAGGGCTGACGCAACACCCTTGCTACGTAATCGCTCTCCACCCCGGCAAGCGGAATGCTATAGCCTTCAAAGCGAAGTGCGACGGGCGCAAACATCGCATCCGCTATCGAATACTCTCCAAACAACCACTCTCCCTCGGCAGCGAACTCACTCCGACAAGTGCGCCACAGCGAAACGATTCTCTCGATCTCTGCTTCCGCCTTTGTTGACAAGCGAATACCGCTAAACTTCTTGCGGCAATTCATGGGTAATTCGTTTCTGACGTTCTGGAAACTCGAATGCATTTCGGCACTGACCGATCGCGCCATGGCACGAGCATTTGCATCGACAGGCCATCCGCTGCCAGCCAGGTATTTCTCAGACAGATACTCGAGGATCGACAGTGAATCCCATACGGTCAGATCACCATCCTGCAGTACCGGGACCTTGAAGCCCGACCCATATTGCGCCAGCTCTTCCGCGGTCGTCTCCGTAGAGAGTGCCACCCGCTTTTCTTCGAACGCAATCCCATTCTGCTTCATGAACACCCACGGTCTCAGCGACCACGAAGAGTAGTTCTTGTTTCCGATAATCAAGGTCGGGTCCGGCATCTGTACACTCCTGTCTCTGCTGGCTGAGGGCGCTACGGATACTACGCCCGTACTCTGTGTGTATATTCTAACGTGAGTGCATTCAGCCACCTATCAGGGTAGTCTACTGATCAGACCGGAACAGGCCCATGAACATGACTGAGATGAATATGTCGCTGTGCGGACCCGCGCAGCAAGAAATCCACAGTGAGCTGACGGTGATGCAACGGATGCTGCAACTGGATAACGCCCGCGTCCTTGAGCTCGGCTGCGGCGCCGCGGAGAAGACGCGACAGATTGCCGAACGAACCGGCGTATCGGCAGTCGTTGCTGCTGAAGTCGACGCAATTCAACACGAGAAGAACCTGTCACTGAGTGATTTGCCCAAGGTGACTTTCAAGACCTACGGCGCCGAGCAGATCCGGGAAGACGACGGTTCATTCGATATCGTGATGATGTTCAAGTCATTGCACCATGTCTCAGGCGAACAGATGGACACTGCACTCCAGGAGATGCATCGCGTTCTGCAAGAAGGGGGTTGTGCTTACATATCCGAACCGGTCTATGCGGGCACGTTCAACGAGATCATGCGCTTGTTTCACGATGAAGAGGCGGTCCGCCGAGAAGCATTCGACGCACTAGCCCGTGCGGTGGATAGTGGGCTGTTTGAAATCGAGGACGAGTACTTCTTCAAGAACGTCATTACGCTACAGTCCTGGGAGCAATACGAGCACGGCATCCTCAATGTCAGCCACACAGATCATCAGCTCTCGGCAGAGATCCTTGCCGAGGTTAAGGCCCGCTTCCTCGCCTGCCGCTCGCACGAGGGCTTCGTATTTGAGATTCCGAATCGGGTAGACCTGCTCCGAAAGTCTTCGTGAATTGATTAAAAGACCGTGGCGGATCGCCATTCGTCTTCCGGCAGAGACCATCAACAATGAAAATCGCCATTATTGCAGTCCTCGCAATCGGCATCCTGGCCTCTGTCGTTTTTGGCTGCGTGCAGATGCAGCGCGATGCATTGCTTGACCAATTGCCCGTATACGAACCCGGCAGCAGCAAAGAGAACCACGCATGGTCAAACGAAGAGTCGATTACCATCCTCGATTATTCGGCCGACGCCATGGAGATAGGAATTTCTCCTGACGATCGTTACCTGCTGTTCAATGACAATCAGACCCCCAACAAGGACATGCACTGGTCGTCGCGGATCGATGACAAGACGTATCAGTACAGAGGCAAAGTGGTCAATACTGTAACTGATACGGTGGACGGCACACCCAGCTTTGATCGTCAGGGAAATATCTACTTCACTACACTGAAGACCCGCAGCAATGATTACATGAGCCTTTATCGGGCTAGATTCGAAGACGGTACGGCCCACGAACCGAAACCGTTAGCTGGCGATGTCCACATCGAGAACAGGGATCAGTTTCTGAAAGTTTGGATCAGTCTCGACCCGGATATCTCAGATGATGGTCGATTTCTGTTCTACTCGGAGGGCCGTTTCGACCCACTGGTCGGCCTGCCCTACCCCTTCAACGTCAGAGGGGCGGAAAGAGTGGGCGACACCTTTGTCAAAATGGGCGACCAGATACTGGCCAACGTCAACTCCGACTTTCTGGACTATGCACCGACCATCTCAACCGATGGGTTGGAGATTTTCTTTTCAAGAATTGGCAAGGTGAATGGTAAACCAGACATGATCGGTATCTTTACGGCTCGAAGGGTGAATACCACACAGCCTTTTTCAAAGCCTGAGAGAGTCATGGCGATTACCGGGAAGGTAGAGGCCCCGGTCCTTTCCGGCGATGAGCAAAGACTCTACTATCATCGCATGGATGGAGGACGGTTTCGCGTCTACCGAGTCACCCGCCGAAAACGCGGTAACTAAGGTGCGTTCGCGTGTGGCGAAGACCTATGCGCCGAGGGACCTACCCAATAAGCAGATGCATACCGGTTAGGAACGCCATCCCCTGCCGATAGGCGTGCACGGCTCTCTCGGTTATCTCCGTGGATGCGATAGCGGCGATCGGATGGGTGACCGCGACAAAGGGATAGGCAGGCAGTCCCAATTCTCTGGCAGCGTCTTCTGCCGAGGATCTGAATGGTTTGCTGCAGAGCGTCAGAGCCGGTTTTCCGTATTGTTCGAAACTGATACTGTCCTGCACAACGCAGGCAGCAGAGCTTTCACTGTCACCGATCGCTGTAATCAGGAAGTCACAGACTTTACTGAGTGCCAGTAGATGCTCGGCCACACAAGGTTCGGTGGCCTGCTTGTTGATGAACTCCACCACAGTACACTGGTGTCGTCGCTGGTAAAACTTTGCCGTCTCTCTGGCCAGCAGATCCGCATTGTCCCTGTCGTTGACCAGAATACCGATGTTGCTGCCGTTGACATCGACGATACGTCTCGCCATTCGGTTCTTTCTTACGTTGGGATCCATCCGATGGACTATTTCCTCAGGTCTGATTGAAATTCGTCCAGTTCATCTATGCCGGCCAGCCCCATCTGTTCACAACGGGGCCATTATACGTGTATATTGCAGGTGAGTGTTGGATCAAGGGGGGCCTAGCCGTTGCTGGTTCGGGAGCCCGACTTAGCGCTGGGTGCGCACCCTTGCGTCCGCACGCTGGGCGTTTAGAAGAAAGAGAACAGGAATCCAAATGAAACTGCTTGTAGCAAATCGAGGGGAGATCGCCATCCGCATCATTCGGGCGGCGGCTGAGCTTAACATTCC
>CEPV01092514.1_pt1 | contig 32474 bp, 26 predicted proteins | sample 530451 | NCBI WGS metagenome assembly CEPV01 (sample SAMEA2620097, study PRJEB7988) | marine metagenome | isolation source: saline water (ENVO:00002010), including
ATTATTGATTCCGGTGGGTTTATTTATGCGAAATCATATTTTATGGACGAATTCAAACGGAAGAATCCGATCAATAACCTGTTCGGTAATCTGCTTTTTGCATGGACGCAACCCATTATGAATGCTGCGGTATCAACTGATGATGTCAATCGCGATGATCGATCAAATATCAGAATTCGATCATGGATGTGGTTCTTTATTCTGGTACCCGCACCTTATTTAATATTTATGCTCGGACTCATTATCTGTGTCATTTGTGCTCGTCGGATCGGCCTGGAGGCGATTCTTGGAATATTCTACCTTCTTTTCAGCATGATTCTATCATTGCTTGTTGTGCATTTCGGAAACGGAATGGGGTTCCAACGGCACGCATTCTGGACCAATGTGCTGTTCAATTTAATTGTATACATTACATATTTTCTTATAATTGACTCCTTTGTTACGAAGAAACCAAATACGTGAAAATTGCCCATATTATACCTTACTACCATGGTGTCGGAGGCCTTCAGGTTTGTGTCCATAATATTTCAGAACGTCATGCCAAAACCGGACACTCGGTTCATGTGTTCTCATGGGAGAAAAATAATCGGATCAGCGGTGAGAGATACTTCAATGAATCGTTTCATCATTTCAGATGGGTCAAGTTGACATATCCACTATGTAAACTATGGTTATACCGGTATGTTAAGAATTTACAGGAGAAATTTCGATTCGATTTATGGCAGATGAACGGTGGCTTTCCATATGGTGCCGTATTGGCAGATTTTTTCATTAATAAAAATATGCCGTGTGTGCTGAGATGCTCGGGTGACGACATCCAGATCGATCATGAGCTAGATTACGGCATACGTCGCAATAAAAAGGCCGATCGAATGATCCGTGACAACTATCATAAATATAATGCAGTCATCGCGATTACGGATACCATCAGAAAAGAATACTCGGCGCTGGGGATATCTACTGAAAAAATAAAATTGATTCCCAACGGCGTTGATTACGAAAGGATTCATACATTCAGCCCAACGCTGGATATCCGAAAGCGTCACCATATACCGCAGGATGGAAAAATCATTCTTACGGTTGGACGCTATCATCCCAAGAAGGGATATTCTCTCATCCCGAAAATTCTGAAGCGACTTCTTGAGGCGGGACTTAACGTTTACTGGATCGTTATCGGGGGGGGGATCACCCGTATCGATAACACTGGGCTTTTGGACCGTGACTCATTTCGGATGATTTTATTGGATGAGATGCGTCCGGACGCAAATGAGAATAATCTGCCATCAAACGAATTGATCACCTATTACAAAGAATCGGATATCTTCGCCATGACCTCATTGATGGAGAGTTTCGGCATCGTGCTGATTGAGGCTATGGCTGCCGGATTGCCGATTGTCTGCTTCGATGCACCGGGGGTTCGAGATGTGATGAATTCGAATTGCGGTACGATTTGCAGCCCTAAAGATATCGACGAGTTTTTCTCGGCTTTGGCTAATCATCTCGGCGCGGAAGGTCGAAGCCGTATTGCTGCTAATTGCACCAAACACGCTGCAAAATTTTCGTGGGATGCAATCGCTGATCGGTATCTATCACTGTATGCGTCATTAGTATAGAAGCCATCTCAAATAAATCTTTTGGCCCAATCTCTATGTTGGGTTCGCATTTCAAGTCCTCAAAATACTACAGTATTCCTGCGGCTTGAAAAGCGTGCCCGCCTTGGCCTTGAACCAAAATTCTAATTTTGAGATAGCTTCAAGATACGTTCTTTTTAAACAAGCGAATAATGTTAAAACCGATCTTCAAAGGTCTTATCAGCTATCTGCCCGGGATGAGCAGTTTCTTTTCAAAACGAAATCCCGGATCCTCAAGTACATCAAATTACTGTTATGGAGTATTTCTTAAGCATATAACGATCTTGTGGGAAAATGGTTTGAAAAAAATACCGAACACCATGGTCGAACTCGGCCCGGGGGGATCATTCGGTATCGGGATTGCAGCTATGTTGTCGGGGGTTAATAATTATTATGCGCTTGATGTTGTGCCCGTTTCGAGAACTGAAAACAATCTTGAAATGTTGAAAGAATTGGCGGAACTACTAAAGAAATGTGACCCTCGCCCCAGAAAAGGCTGGCCTGATTTTGATCTTTATTTGAATGATTCCCTTTTTCCAGATGATATATTGCAGCCTGATTTACTTGCTGCTACACTGACCGAGGAAAGAATCGACCTGATCCTGAGTGCTATTAAAGACTCCGGCGCCGGGACAGGTAGTATCCGCATGGAATATATCGTTCCTTGGCAGGATAAAGGTTCCTTGGAAAATGAATCCGCCGATCTGATTCTTTCCCACTCGGTTATGGAGCATGTTGAAGATATTGATAAAGCATACAGTGCAATGTACGAATGGCTAAAACCGGGTGGTTTTATTTCACATCAGATTGATTTTAGATCCCACGGTACTGCTTATGAATGGAATGGATACTGGACCTATTCAGACATCATGTGGCGTATCATGAACGGAAAATTACCATATCTTATTAATAGACAGTCCTGTTCAGCGCATATTGACGTTTTATTAAAGAGAGGCTTTGAAATAGTTTACCTGAAGAAACGATACGAAAACCATGGGATCAAAAGAGCAGAGTTGGATTCTCGATGGCATGCCATCTCCGACGATGATCTAAAATGTTCTGGATTATTCATTCAGGCAAAAAAGAGATGAGAGTTCTTTTAGGATCATAGGCCTAAAGATCCCATATTGGATTATTCATGACCACAACAACGTACAATCCGCTTAAGGTCATTTTTGTTATCGATAGGATGGAACTGGGTGGAATGGAACTTCAGGTGATCGAATTGCTCAAGGGGATCGACAAGCTTAGATTTGAGTGTACCTTGATCATGTTTCGTGTCGGCGGCGGAGTAAGCAGGAAATTATATACCATCCCTGGCGTACGAGTGATATGTCTATTCGAACATGGGAAACCCAATATAATACGCATCTTCCACAGGTTATGCCTCACCTTATTACGAATAGAGACGGATATCGTTTACAGCTATCTGCTTGGAGTTAATGAACTGTGTCTTCTAGCAGGAATAATATTGAATATTAATGTGATGTGGGGAGTGCGGGTGTCCAATCTGGATTTTTCCGATTTCGGATTCCGATATCGCATTATATTTCGAATGGGTGCATGCTTGAGTCGTTTTGCCCGAAAAGTGATTTTTAATTCTGAAGCGGGAAAGGCGTATCATACACTTCAGGGCTATTCAGCCTCAAACATGATGGTGATTCCAAATGGTATCGATACGGATGGATTCGGCCCAGACCATCGGATCGCCCATAATGTGAGAAACGGCTGGATGACCGATCACACCCAATACCTTATCGGACTAGTCGGTCGCATTCACCCCATGAAAGATCACCCGACATTTCTCAAAGCTGCTGCTCTTCTATTGCAAAAAAGGAAGGATGTTCGGTTTGTTTGTGTGGGGGTTGGAAATGACCGCTACCTGGCAAAACTGAAAGAGCTGGAACAGATGCTAAAAATTAGCGACCATTTGGAATGGACCGGTTCCCGCGATGATATGACGGCAGTGTATAATTCACTCGATATCCTCTCTTTATGCTCGGCGTATGGGGAAGGCTTTCCAAATGTGGTTGGCGAGGCCATGGCATGCGGGGTGCCGTGTGTAGTCACGGATGTCGGGGACTCGGCAAGAATTGTCGAAAATTCAGGACTTGTTGTAGCGCCCGGTAGCCCGGAAGCATTGGTCGAAGCATGGCACACAATCCTCGAATTACCTGACTGGCAATACAAGCGGATGAAAAAAATAGCGAGAGAAAAAATCGTTAAAGAGTTTTCGTTACAATTCATGGTTCAAAGAACCGAAAATACTCTGCTTGCCGCAGGTTTCGATCAGACCCCCCCAAAAAACATCGCTATGTTATGAAAATCCTGCTGGTCGCATCACAATTTCCACCAGCCTCATTTGGTGGGGTATCTTATGTCTCTTACAATCTTTTCAATTCTTTTATTAAACAGGGGCACGATCCCACGGTGCTCGCATTTGGCAATGTAGTTGATTTCAAACATAACGAGCATGTAGTTCGTCTGGGTAGCTCTCCCATAACTTTTTTGTTGCAAAGTTATCGATACACGAAACGACTTGATCTTAGACGATACGATGTGATCTTTATTCAACATTCATCCGGGGCCGGTCTTATTCCATGGTTGAAGCGTTTGTCCCATCCTAATGTGGTTTCGATCATACACGTATCCACCTTAAGAGAGATGCTGGCAATCAGGGATTCTATAGATGAAAATGACTGCACTATCGGAAGCCCTACAATCGACGAATATCTTATAAAATATGTAAACAGCCCGGTGCTGTTGTTTTTGGAGAGATATGTCTATCGATCTGCGAGAAGGCTGATCGGCGTATGCGAGGAAACCACGAAACTGGCAATCGACGATTACGGCATCCATCCAAATAAGATCAAAACTATAACCAACGGCGTCGATATAGAAACTTTTCGCTATCGCCGCGACATTTCTGAATCTCGGTCCATCCGGAGAGTGGGAAAGAAAAGCCTTCTTTTTGTAGGAGTTTTGAGAAAATCAAGGAAGGGGGCATATTATCTCATAGAAGCCTTTCGTCATTTAAGACGTCAAAGGAACGATATTGATCTTATTATAGTGGGCGACGGAGGACATCATTTCCGAATAAGGGACAAGATCAATCGGTACGGATTGAATCAGGCTGTCTCCTTTTGTGGAAAAATAAACAATGCCGAGCTGCCGTATTACTACAGTCAAGCCGACGTGGTGGTCGTACCTTCAGTCTATGAAGGGCTTCCGCTGGTAATACTCGAATCTTTAGCCTGCGGCACCCCTGTGGCTACAACAGCCGTTTCAGGCCAGCGTGAGGTTATCAATAAGAACAATGGTGTATTGTTGGGACCGTATCATCCTGAAACATGGTCGCAGTCAATTATAGGCCTGATTGAACAAGACCTTGATCGATCAGAAGTTCGGAAAACCGTGACACACCTTAACTGGGACCGTATCGCCCAGGAATATCTCACCTGGGCAACAGCATGATCTCATGGTTTTTTTAGGCGCCATTCGGTTGAAACCAATCCCAATAATCAATAATAAAACACTTTATGCGTATCGCACCTTGATTGAGTATTGTGAGGATTAAAATTTGAGTCTGACACCGAAATTGGGCAAAAGGGGATATTTTTCAAAGGTCTCACTTTGCGATTATCGCCCCCTTGTCCTAATCGTAATCGCAGCGATATTGGTTCGTTTTGTTTTTTTCCTGATTCTGCAGCCGTGGGATCCGGAATTTGTCTGGGAGAAAATTATGGTAGGAGATGCACGGCATTACCATGGCCTTGCCGTAGAATTAATTAAGAAAAGGGAGTACAATTCTCCTACATCTCAATTTCGAACGCCCGGATATCCAATCTTTATATCGCTTATATACACAATCACCGGAGTCAAACCTTGGATCGTCTTATTGATTCAGATTGTTATCAATACAATTACTCTCGTATTGTTATACATCTTGGGAACTCAGGTAACGGACAGAAAAACAGCCCTAATTGCCGCAGGGCTATACGCTCTGGACCCGCTTGCCATTTATTATTCCCACGCCATTCTGACAGAAACCTTATTCTCCCTCTTGTTTTTGATATCCATACTAACGTTAACCCACGGCATCACCGATAAGAATCTTAAGTTCATACTAACGAGTGGTTTTCTTTTGGGAATTACGACCCTTGTAAAACCTGTCACCTTATATTTTCCTATCATTATTGTTATTCTCTTTCTACTTTGGCCGATGCTTAAAAGGTCATTTCGGATCAAAGGGACCATATGTTATATTTTGATTTTTTTTCTCAGCCTATCTCCATGGATGTTCCGAAATTATCATAAATATGGACATTTCAGTCTTACGTCTTTTCAGGGGAGAAATTTGTTACACGACAATGCGACGGCGACACGGAAAGCAAAGACAGGAGAAACGTATGCGAAAATAAGGAGAGATTTTTTTGATATCGCAACATCAAAAGGAGCTACAGAAGATGGTGCACCAACTTTTTATAATTCGAAAATATACAATGAAATCGCTGTTGATTATCTGCTAAATAATATCAATTACTATGTTCCGGTTCACTTCAGAGGAATGCTTCTTGTTTTTATTGATGTGGGTGTTATTGGTATTTGTAACTATTTAGGATTAAAAACAAAATCCCTGAGTGTAGAATTCACCACCACCTACCATACCCTGGGGGAGATGACAAAAGCGTTTTTCAGTATAAAGCCAACACCCGAGTTAATGGTAAGTCTCGGATTTTATATCCTGCTATTAATAACATACGGTTGCTTTTTTCTCGGCGGGATCATGATGATTCGAAATGGAGAATACAGCTATCTGTTACTTACAATTTTGCTGATGCTATACTTTTCAGGCTTACCAGGGGTGATCGGACAAGCCAGATACCGGGTGCCAGTTATTCCATTTTATTTGATTGCTAGTGCTATAGGAATTAAGGGAGTTTTTAATTTCATGCGAAAAAGAAGGCAGTAATGCGGTTTGCGCCAAAATGACTTCATAATCAAAAGACTTTGGAATATCAGGCGCCAGTGGAACCAAAATTCGTCTCATTTCTGTTAAAAAGACGAGCAAATTGAAAAACATACAAAAAGGCGGGGAGGTTGTGGTCTACGACAGTTATAGAAAAGAGCGTATATCCCATTGGGATACCATAGCAAAGCAATCAGATACTTGGAAAGGATGGAGACGTTATTATCACGGTCGACTGAAGCTGATCTATCGGTCTCTAGTTTCGCCGAATCAAAACGTGCTTGAACTTGGTTGCGGCAAAGGAGATCTTCTGGCACCACTCAACCCGCGAAAAGGTGTTGGCGTTGACTTCTCAAAGGAGATGATTTTGCGAGCGGAAAAGCGTTATCCGCAAATCCGTTTCATCCATTCCGATGTTCACGAATTTGAATCGGACGAAAAGTTTGATGTTATCATCCTATCTGATCTCATAAATGATTTATGGGATGTCCAGAACGTTCTTGATATCGTTCGAAAGATTTCAGCGCCATCAACTCGCCTGGTTATCAATTTTTATAGTCGGCTATGGCAAATACCTCTCAATATCGCACGGGCGCTGGGTATAGCTAAACCGTTGCTTCCCCAGAATTGGTTGACGGTCGAGGATGTGGAAAACTTGATGATCTTGTCGGAGTTCGAGATTATTCGTCACAGTGAAGAGATATTGCTGCCGATCAATTTGCCGATCTTCTCCCAGATGGCCAACCGATACATGGTGAAGTCATGGCCCCTGAAATATCTGGCACTGACGAACATTATGGTTGCGAGACCGGTACATTTTTGCCAACTAACAGAAAGAAAGCCAACGGTATCGATTGTCGTTCCGGCTAGAAATGAAGCCGGTAACATCTCGCAGATTTTTAAAAGTACGCCGGAATTAGGTTTCGGTACTGAGCTGATCTTTGTAGAAGGACACTCGAAAGATGATACCTATAAGACCGTTGAAAAGGCGATCAAGGATCATCCCGATTGCAAATGCAAACTCCTAAAGCAATCCGGAAATGGTAAAGGGGATGCAGTAAGACTTGGGTTTGCACATGCCGAGGGTGATATCTTGATGATTTTGGATGCGGATTTAACTGTATCGCCGGAAGACTTACTCCGATTTTATGACGCGTTGGTTTCAAGTAAAGGAGAATTTATTAACGGCGTCCGTCTGGTGTATCCGATAGAAAACGAGGCCATGCGATTCATGAACATCATCGGCAACAAGTTCTTCAGCCTCTTGTTTTCATGGCTTTTAGGACAAACGATTAAAGATACATTGTGTGGCACGAAAGTTTTATGGAAGCGAGATTATGATCAGATATCACGGAATCGATCCTATTTTGGAGATTTTGATCCATTCGGTGATTTCGATTTGCTCTTTGGCGCGGCCAAACTGAATCTGAAAATTGTGGATTTACCCATCCGTTATTACAGGCGAACCTATGGGAATACAAATATTCAACGTTGGCGACATGGATTGTTGCTACTGCGGATGGCTTTTTTTGCTGCCAGACGGATCAAATTCGTATAAAATATATACAGCTCATGTTCAGTTCTTGTCTATCTCACCCCTTGACACGTCATTATGACGTAGATGATCCGAAGACCACACGACTCCGACGCAAGATTATTCGAAGAAAGAATTTCTTGCGGAAGGTATATGAAGAGTGGTATGCCATCATTGCATCTGCTTTACCAGCGGCAGAAGGAAGGGTAGCAGAATTGGGTTCCGGGGCTGGCTTTTTAAGAGATAATATTCCTGGATTGATTTCATCCGATCTGTTGCACTTACCGGATATCAGCATCGTTTTGGACGGCTGCAGGTTGCCGTTTAAAAAGGCCGCGCTCAGGGCGATTGTGATGACAAACGTTTTACATCATCTATATGATGTCCAATCTTTTTTTTCCGAAGCCGCGCGTTGTGTAAAGTCCGGAGGAACTATCGTCATGGTAGAGCCTTGGGTCACATCTTGGTCTCAATTCGTGTACTCCCAATTGCACCCCGAACCTTTTGAACTCAAAGCTATTGATTGGCACTTTCCTCATAAGGGCCCGCTTTCAGGTGCAAATAATGCATTGGGTTGGATCATCTTCAAACGGGATCGTAGACGTTTCGAAAGGAGTTACCCCGAATGGCATATTCAAAATATCAGACCTTTCATGCCGTTTCGCTACCTCCTCTCCGGAGGAGTATCCAATCGAAGTCTGATGCCCGGTTTCATGTTTAATGCATCCAGATTGATGGAGAACATCTTGTCCCCATGGTTTGACCGCCTTGCCATGTTTGCGGTCATCAGATTGGTTAGAACATGGCATTGAAACAACTATTTAGTTCGCGAAACCTATATACGATTTTCCATTCGTCGAAATTCCAGTCCGTATTTGGCGATATCCTGAATAAGATTCAGTTCAGAAAGGACATTCCAATTCATGTCCAGGAGCACCTGATGTATGCCGATACCATCGATCGCCTGCTATCACTTTTCCTATGGAAATACAAAACATTCGATAATTATGAATACAAATTACTTTCAACCATATTAGAGAAAGGTATGGTTGCACTTGATATAGGTGCAAATATAGGAGCCTATTCTTTACATATGGCGAATCAGGTTGGAGCAGAGGGGAGGGTTTTTGCCTTTGAACCTGATCCTGCAAATTGTTCACTCTTTGTGAAAAACATCAATGCCAATGGATATAAAAATATTAAAGTGGTTCCAAAAGCTGTTTCCGACATATCTGGATCGGCGCGGTTGTACCTGTGTCGAGGGAACAGAGGAGATCATCACATATTTCATTCCTCTGATGATCGAGAATCAATTGAAATAGCCTCCGTTAAACTGGATGAATACTTTTCAGATGCGGTACCGATAGATGTTATTAAGATGGATATCCAGGGTGCTGAGTTTCTGGCTTTTATCGGTATGAAAAACATCCTTTCAAAATATAATACTAGGATAATAACAGAATTTTGCCCCTCTTTGATGAAACAGTGCGGGCAGAAGCCGGAAGCTTTCTTAGATCAAATTGAAAGTTACGGTTTTACGATTAATTATATCAATGAGCACGATGAAACGCTCGACACCACTACTCCTGTTGAATTAATGGCGATTTGTGATAAAGCAAAATACATAAATCTGTACCTTGAAAAACGGAATCGGATTTACTGAGCAGTACATTGAGACTGAAAATAAAATATGAACAATTTACCATTGAAAATCTCATGAATAGCGATTTTTCTATGCTTTCCATTCTTGTGTTCAGCTGCCTGATTCAATTCTATCTCGGATTTGCGAATCCAGCATTCAATGAGGGGAATAAATGCTGGAGGCCCATCACCCAAGTGGTCGAATCGAAAGAGGTCGATCTTGAGGGAACGGATGCTGACAAGAGGCTAGTCCAAAGATTTGCCAGACTATTCCCATACTACCAAATGAATTGCGATGATGGCTATTTTTTACGACTGCTCCAGAGGGGATTTCCAAAGAGTTTCGAAAAATTCCCGGTATTGATAGATCAACCATTTTACCCTTTTCTTGTCTTTTTGTTGCTGAAACCGGTTGGTTTGCTAATTGATACCAAGAGCATGTCGGTTATTTTCGCAGTTGCCGTTATTGCTAACTTGTTGATGCTGATGGGTGGAGTAGCATTATTTTATCGTTTATTGAATGAAATAATCTCATCGCAGGTTGCTTTTCTGAGCGGATTGCTACTGGTTTTTTCCCCACTGGTTCATATCTGGCTGGTTCAATCCACCAGCACCGGAATTATGGAAATATTCATTATAATTATGTTTCTGTATTTGTTAAACCGATACCGGATGAGCCCTTCACCAAAACGACTGGTCATTTTTTCATTGTTGGCCGGAATATTGATGACCGGAAAGATGATATTTGCCCTTGGATTTTTCGTAATGTGTCTGGGTTGGTATTATAAACGTATCAGTGAATCGGTGCTTTTCGGGGTGATTCATTTGATACCCTTCGGGTTATGGTATCTATATGTCGAATGGATACTAGATATTCCATTCGGTATCGCTACTATCACTGATTATCATTTCGGCATTTGGCTCATCGACCTTTTTTCAATGCCCTGGAATGATCTCCTGCTGATTTTGACCAGAACTATACCCAGGTATTTTCAAACCGTGGTCGAAGGTTTTTTTCTTTTACCCGTTATTTTATCCCTCTACGGGCTGCACTGCTGGCAGAACCATCATAAATATCAGATTTATATCCTATACACTGTTTCTTTCATGGCTCTTTTCTTCATCATGAATTATTTTATCCCCAGGCTCTCGTTTTTTTTGTTTCCCATTATTTATCCCACCGCTGTTGTCGGACTTCAAAAACTGCCTCATGCCAGGTTTTTTAGCCCGGTTATATATGCTGCCATTATTATCATATCAAATATCAATGTTTACAAAATCCTGGAATACGGCTAGCATCCGGTGTGCTTCAAAACACTTCGTATAGACCAGAACCGTGATCCATGATATCGCAAATAAAAGCCTAATCTCTTTTGGATATTGGATGTTATCCTCAGAGCTACATCTGCCACTTCGTTTGATGCAGCTTATCAACGAATTCTCCGCCCGGAAATGCTTGAAAGATTTACTTCAACAATTCAAGATAAACTGTGTATTGGATGTCGGTGCGCATACCGGCGATTTTGCAATGATTCTCAGAAGAATCGGATATGAAGGCCACATCGTCTGCTTCGAACCTAACCCGGAAAGCTTTCGCAAGCTTTGTCGAAAGTTTAAAGCCGATCGATTCTGGAGAGGCATGAATATCGCGCTGGGTAGCAAAAATACAACACAATCATTCAACATCACCCGGGAGCCGAATCTGAGTTCCTTTTTGACTCCTCGATCCGCAGCTGTCGAGCACGTTATATCAGTTAATGTCAAAGGGTTGGACTCCATATTCGAAGACCTTATCCATAGTATTGAGGCTCCCAAGGTCTTCATGAAAATGGATACCCAAGGATATGATATTGAAGTCGTTAGGGGGGCCGGCGTGTTCATCCAGAATATCCTCGGAATTCAATCGGAGATATCGGTGAAACCGATTTATAAAAATATGCCGTGCTATCTGGATGCACTCCGTTATTATGAGTCTTGTGGATTTCAGCTGATCAACTTGTTTTCAGCCTATCAGAACAAAAAATACGGAAATATCATCGAATATGACTGCCTGATGGCAAGGTTGGACAAAATTAATCATTCATGAAAAAAATAACGATCATCATTTTTATTATATCTTTTTTAATATATCGACCGTACCGCCTTCAAGATTCGGGGTTGAAATATGACGGCGATGATGACGGATATTTCGCACATGCTGCAGCAATCGCCTTCCTTCAATTCCCCTCATACGACAAGGAATACGGCAGCCATTCAAAGTATCCGATAGGTCCGGGTTTGCTTGCATCTCCGTTTGTTTTTGCATTTTCCCTGATCGATCGAATCAAAGGATCGGATATTGTGCATTCCCGCCTCGATAACAGTGTGAACATCAAAAGCTGGTCACTATTCGGTTTTGTATTTTCATCAATCTTTTACTTTTGGATGTCATGCCTCATCGCATATAAGACACTGAGAATCTATTATGATGAAAAATATTCGGTCTTGGCGATCTTGCTGATGGTATTGATACAAGGCATCCCGCTTTACGTTTTCCGGAGACCCTTGTTTGCGCATGTCTATGAATTTTTTGCACAAATCGTGATAGTCTACTTAATGGCATTGAGCTGTAACAGCAAAAAAAAGGATGTAAGTGTCTCAAGGATACTCTTAATATGTCTGATGGTATATGCAATTGGCCTAATTCGGTATAATAACATTTTGATCGCACTTTGCTGGCCGTTAGCCGTGTTTGCAGTGAGAGATGGCGAATGGAAATTGATGCAAAATCGGAAGCCGATTATTCTCTCATATATTATTTGCGTTCTTCCGATACTGATTGGAATAGTTCTATCCATAACAAAAGGTATCGTTCTAGAAAAATGGTTATCCATTTCCGAAAGCTTCCATGTGCTTATAAACGGGGCAATGAGCCTGCCGTTTATCTATTATGTCAAACGAATTATTTATGTGATATTTGGCCCGGATTGGGGCCTGGCTTATACAGCGCCTTTCCTCATTGTAGCCATTGTCTCGATTATTTATTTTAAATCTGCATATAACAAAATGTTCATTATACCCTTGATTCCGGTAACGATCAATTTTTTTCTTCTCGTGATGGCTTGGTCTAACCAGGCTTCTTGGTATGGCTACCGGTACATTAGCTTTGTTATCATGCCATTGATGATCTTACCACTAGCAGACGCGTTGAAACGGGTAGAAGATAACTTTGGGAAAAAAGTATATGTTGTTATAATCTTTGTCAGTCTATTTCCTCTTTTTTCAATGCTCTGCTTTGAAGGAAACCCAACAACCCTTACGTTGCATGCGATACCATCTGCGCCATTCAGGGGATGTGCGAACGGCAACCTGACATATCAGCTTGAAGTGTGGAAAGCCATGCTGTTCGATCCTGTTGGGTTTTTCATCGTTCTTTTTAAGGGGGGTCTCCTCTATTGTGTATACCTTGTCTCCCTGTTGACAAAAACCACGCATTTGTTACCGAGCATCGTATTCGAAAAATACCCGCATTTTGATTCCAGTGTATTGATCAAGTCCTTGATAATTTACTTAGCGCCATTCGTTTTTTATACGATACGGGAACTGGTTATAACGAGACGATCAATTTTTGTTTTGGGGGATACGGTTCATAATACGCAAATTAAAGAGATATGAAAAAAGACGGTAACTTTGCATTTATCAAGATAGGGAGTTTTTCGCATATCAATGATAGTGTCGTGCAAGCACTTCGAAATAGTTTTCCTAACTATGAAATCGACATCATCGATATTTGGCATGATATTATCAAACGATATGATGTTTTGAATTTTATTAACACCTTAAAAATGTATGCGAAGGAAATCATCCGGGCTAATAAGCGATTCGACCAATGCATGCTTCGAACTCCTTTTCTATTTCAAAAAGTTAAATCAAAAATAGTTGAGAAACTTGAACACCAAGAATACACCTTTACATTCCAAACTCAGTCTCTTTTCGACTGCAGTATCCCGAGTATTCCGCATTTTGTATACACTGACCACACCCACCTGGCCAATTTGCGGTACCCGGCTTTCAGCATAAGTGATCTCTATTCCGATTCATGGATCGAGCTTGAGAAATCCATATATAAAAATGCCGCATTGAATTTCACAATGAGTAGGAACGTCGAAAGCTCATTGATTACGCAGTATGCTTGTGATGCGGATAGAGTCCGCTGTGTCTATGCCGGAAATAATGTAAAGGGTATCGAAAAAGAAGTATTTGACGATCGGCGATATGCTAATAAAAATGTGTTGTTTGTCGGTGTTGATTGGAAAAGAAAGGGTGGTCCACAGTTAGCCGAAGCTTTCAAGATCGTCTTAAAGTCTCATCCGGATGCCCGCCTGGTCATTATTGGATGCTCACCTTCGTTGGATTTACCACGCTGTGAGATACTGGGAAAGATTCCGTTGAAGGACATGAAATACTATTATAAAAAGGCATCGATTTTCTGCCTTCCAACCCGAATAGAACCCTTTGGAATCGTTTTTCTAGAAGCCATGGCCTACGGGCTACCGGTGGTAGCATCCAATATTGGTGCTATCCCCGACTTTATCACGAGGGGAGAAAACGGTTATCTCGTTGATCCGGATGATACTCGCCAGTTGGCCGATCGGATCATAATGCTTCTTAATGACCCTTCATTATGCAGCCAATTTGGCGTGGCAGGTAGTAAGCTCGTTAGGAATAGATACACCTGGGACAAGACGGGGAAACAGATTCGAGATAGCATCATGGGGATCGTCTCGTTATGAAATTGAACGGATCGTGGTTGATATCAGATCATTTGAGATGGATGAAATTATCTGTATCAGTTTCCACATTACTCTTTATGGGGCTCTATTTTTCCTATAGTTCTGAAAGAATTGATCTTCAAAAAGTATATGCGAAGCGTATCTTCGAAACAAATGATAAAGGATTTCAGGTTTGTTTTCGTCATAGAACAATCCACAAAGGAGAAAATAAGTACTATTTTAATTATTCAAGGATGCCTGTCATCATCGACAACATCCCTTCAATGGTTATCGAAAATATTGATCATCGATATGACATAAAGGGAAGGATAATTCGAGATAATGTTTTATATGTCGAAGAAACCAAAAAAAAAATGAAACGGATCTATAAAATGTTTGTCTCCGTGATGACGACATCGATCATCGTCACATTGTTTTTCTTTTTTTTTCGTATCACAAAGGGGGGGATCATCTATAAATGATTTAAGTTGCAGTGCCTGATCCGGCAACACACATAATAATTCCACTTATCGGTGTCCGGATAATTGAAATCTGGAAACGAAGGTCTCTCATCTGTACACATAATCGCTACCTTTTTGCCCTAGGCTGTATATTCCCGGATATTCTTGATAAAGCATTACCATACACTGTCCTGTATTGCCATCGGTTAGCCAAATATTTCGATATCATAGATACGAAATATTTTTTTGGCCCCACCATGGGATACCTACATACTCCGCTTATGTTGATAATCTGTTGTTATGCCTTCTGTTTGTTGTTCAAGTCGGAATTTAGACCGAAAGCCTTCATAATGCTTTTTGCCGGCTCTTCCATTCATATGATCTTTGATCTACTGCAAGGGAACATATGTGATGTCGGATACTTTTGGTTTTTTCCTTTCAGTTTCGAGGCTCCCGGATTTGTTAACCTGTTCTATGAAGACCGGACGGTACCATGGGTTCCACTGTTCATTGCCGTATATGTAGTATTGGAAATCATTATGCGATATGTCAGCGCCGGTTCTCGCCGGCACGGTGTATAAAACAAATCCATTACCAACCAATGGATCCATTATAACAGACCCCCCAACATGAACATATTGTTAATCCATCCAACGACTCAAAACATCATTACGACCACCCAAGCATCTTTTGTTGTTCAAGAAAGGGGATTTGTACCTCCCCTGGGGTTGCTTTATCTGGCTTCAGCCGTACAAAGTTGGAGCAAGCATCATGTAAAAATACTAGATTGCCAGCTTCATGGTTTAACGTATGATCAAACCAGAGAACAGATTATTAATTACCAGCCCGATGTAGTGGGAATAACAGTAGTAACGTTTTCATTAATCGACAGCATCAATGTTGCCAACCTAATTCGATCTTGTGAAAAAGAGCTAAATAAAAAAATTCATATAGTAGCAGGGGGCCCCCATGTAACAATTTATCCCGAGGAAACGGCCAATCTCGATCCCATCGACTTTGCTCTGGCAGGCGAAGCTGAATTTACGTTTCTGAATCTCATCAATCATTTGGATGATGAGGATCGCCTTAAGAAGATTCCAGGTGTTTGCTTTAAGAAAAACGGCATTCTGATCAAAGGACCGCCACATGGATTCATTGAGAACCTCGATTGTATTCCGGTACCGGATCGACGGTTGATTGATTATGACAAATATTATAATGTACTCTCAGGCTCAAACCTGATGACTACTATGATGACCAGCCGCGGTTGCCCTTATCGCTGTATTTTTTGCGACCGACTCGGGAAGAGATTTCGAGCTGCTTCAGCTGAACGCGTAATCGAAGAAATAGAGGATTGTCTTTCTCTCGGTATCAATTATATTTTTATTCATGACGACACGTTTACGGTCGATAAAACAAGGGTATTGAACATTTGCAGATTGATTCAAGAAAAATCGCTAAAAATAAAGTTCAGCCTCAGATCCAGAGTGAATACCATTGACGAGGATATTATCAGAAGGTTGAAAGATGCAGGTTGTGTTCGAATTAGTTTCGGCGTAGAATCGGGCGTTCAAAGCATTTTGGATCGCATCAAAAAAGGAATCACCCTTGAGCAAGCGGAAAACGCATTTCGACTTGCTAAAAAATATAAAATGAAAACACTGGCAGATTTTATGATCGGTCATCCGGATGAAACAATAGAAGACATTTATCAAACGATTTCATTCGCAAAAAAAATAAAACCCGATTATGTACAATTCGCTGTTACTACGCCTTATCCGGCAACCGACTTATACAGAGAAGGACTTGAGAGTGGAATGATTAGGCGCGATGTATGGAAAGATTTTGCAGAGAATCCACGGTATGAGTTCATTCCTCCGAGATGGGAACAACACATAGACAAACAGACACTATATAGGATGTTGCACTTCTGCTATAAGAAATTCTATTTGAGTCCTGCTTTTATTATGAAAAATATAATTTCACTGTCAAGCCTGACCGATTTGAAGCGTAAAACAAAAGCCGGTATGAAAATATTCACTCATGAGATGCTTCCATGGTTGAAACGAAGTAGTGATGGGTTTAGATAGACAATGATCAAACTAATTATCCAAATACCTTGCTGGAATGAAGAAGAATACCTATTGGCGACCCTTCAAGATATTCCTTCAAAAATTCCAGGTATCGATGCGATTGAAACCCTTGTTATTGATGATGGCAGCACAGATCGAACCTGTGAAGTCGCCAAAGAGAATAATGTCAATCATATCATTCGCTTCAAGAAGCATAAAGGACTGGCAAGTGGGTTTGCGGCGGGGCTTGAATTGTCGTTGAAAAAAGGGGCTGATATTGTCGTCAATTTTGATGCAGACAATGCTTTCCGTGGTGAAGATATTCCCTGCTTGATTAAACCGATTCTGTCCGGCCAGGCGGATGTCGTAATCGGTAATCGGAACATCGCAATGGTTGATCAATACTCTTGGTTAAAGAAAAAGCTTCAAAGATTCGGAAGCTGGGTGATCAGAAAGATCTCGCAAACAGATGTTATAGATGCTCCGTGCGGATTCAGGGCCTTCAGCAGGGAAGCTGGATTTAATCTTAATGTTGTCTCGAAATACTCATACACGCTGGAGACAATCATACAGGCCGGGCAGAAGAAATTCAAAATTAAATCCGTAGATATCAAATTAAACAATAAGGTTCGGGAATCCAGATTAATCAAAAACACTCCCCATTATCTCGGAAACTCATTACTGACCATCATCAGGATATTTACCCTTTATCGACCGATGAGAGTCTTTTCCCTGATCGGCACCTTCTTTTTTACGGTGGGAGTTATTTTGGGAATGCGATATCTTTACCTTCAACTGATAGGAACGGAAAAAGAGCTCTTTGCTTCTTTAATCCTAACCGCAATACTGTTAATTATGGGATTCAATTTTTTTATTTTAGGGCTCTTGGCTGATTTAATCGGCTCTAATACCTATACTGTTGAAAATATACTCACCCGGATGAAAAAGTACGAAACTAAATCAAGAAACGATCAGTTATTATCTGATCAAGATTAATCTTTGACTCCTGTGCGATTCTCCCCAGTTACACAAAGCTATTATCTTGGAAATGTAAAAGATTGCTACATCGGGTATGCAACGAATTCAGGCACAAGAGAGAACTGTGCTTCCGGCGGCATCGTCTCGACGATTTTAATGGAACAGTTGAAGACCGGATATATTGACGGTGCTTTGGTATCGAGAATCGTCGTGGACAACGGTGATATTAAAGGAGAATCATTCATCGCGAAAACTTGTGATGAAATTCGATCCAGTGGAGGAAGTATTTATTTTAATGTTGATCCGGCCTGGAGGGATGTGGACCACTTTGAAGGCAGACTGGCAGTAGTCGGGCTTCCGTGTCACCTCAAAGCACTGAATCGAATTTGCGATAGAAATCTAAATATTAATAAAAAAATAGTGATGAAAATAGGTCTTTTCTGTGGCCATAATTCCGATAAGAAACTGTTATATAAGGTCCTTGAAAAAAAGAAAATATCGATCGGGGACATCAATGCATTCCTTTTTCGCAGAGGGCGATGGCGGGGCCAGATGCGAATTGTTCTCAACGATAACAAAATTATTGAATTTCCATTTTCACATTATAGCGTCTATCGAAACCTGAATCTGTTTTCTTTGAAACGATGCATTAATTGTCGTGATCACACTGCGGAGTATTCAGATGTGTCCTGTGGCGATATCTGGTTGAAAAAAATGAAAAAAGAGCCGATTAAACATTCTATTTTTCTCAGCAGAACCCAGGCTGGTACAGAGGCGATCGATTTTTTAATTCATAAAAGGGCCATCCTTGCTCGTAAATCGACTCCACAAGAGGTTTTCCAATCTCAAAAGCGAGCTCTAATTCTTCACAAAGGGCTCTATGCCCGTTCCAGAGTTTCAAGAATATTCGGTATGAATATTTCCTGCATGGAAAAAGGCGATACTCGATGGAACGATTATCTGGCTGCATTTATCGCTATTGCGAACGTACGATGCTCCGAGAGCAAATTATTCGGTAATTTAGTATTTCGAACACCGAGGCAAATTTTGTATCTGTACATGTTGGTTTATAAACTTACTCACAACTTTTAGTTTCTGATGTACAAATTTCTCGTCACATCTGCCAGTTTATCGGGAAACAAGGGTGCAGAAAGCATGTTCACAACTTTGTACCAGAACTTTTCCCGATTATATCCAGATAGTCAATTCTTCCTGCTTAGTCCGTATCCTAAAGCAGACCGCAATATGAATCGGTATAGAAACTTAACGGTAATATCCGGCACTCCATTGCGGTTATTGTTTGTTATTACACCTCTTACGCTGATTTGTGTTTTATTCAAGTTCCTTAAAATTCCATATAGCATCATTAGGAAAGAATCCGCCATTTCAGCAGTTTTAGAAGCCGATTTAGTCTTTGATATCTGTGGGATTTCTTTTTCAGACGGTCGGCAATTCTATTTACCATATAATATCGTCACCATATTATCCCCGATACTGCTAAAGAAAAAGATTATCAAGTGCGCCCAGGCGATGGGCCCGTTTAATGGAAGGATTAATCGATTTTTTGCCAAACGATTTCTGCCAAAAGTTGATATGATTTTCGCCAGAGGGAAAACCACAGATTCTTATCTAAAATCCATAGGTCTCCAGAATACGATACCGGCTTCTGATTTATCGTTTAGCATCAAAAAGGAACCTATGGATTTATCTCTAAGGGAAAAGTATTTGTCATATAATGGCAAGAAGATAGTCGGAATAACCCCCAGCTCGGTCGTTTACAATTGTTGCAAGAAGTCTAAGATCGATTACATTGACATCATGGGGCGGTTTTGCGATTGGCTTTCGATACATAAGGGATATAATATAATGTTGATTCCACACAGTATCCGGATCGGTTCCCGGAGATTCAAAAATAACGATTTGCCCATTGTCAGAGAAATAAGAAATGCCGTGGAACATCGGCAATGGATTAGTGCAATTGAGGATGATCTCACCGCTATCGAACTCCGATCGTTAATCGACTGCTGCACCTATTTTGTCGCATCCCGGTTCCATTCGATGATATCAGCCCTTTCCATGGAAATACCGTCCATTGTATGCGGCTGGGGACATAAGTATCTTGAAGTACTCGAACAGTTTGAAATCCATGAATATGCTTTAGATTGTAGAAGTCTCACCCTGGATTCGATTCAATCCAAATTTGAGCAGCTGCTCGAAAGTGAAATTTCGGTAAGACGAAGAATTCAAAAAAACTTACCGTATATACTGGAGATGTCACAAAAGCATTTCGATCTTTCTATCCAGTTGATGAATAAAAATGAAACTCAACATCAAAATTAAAGACCGGCTAACCAAGATAATTGCGTGTATTGTCTCCGCCGGTATACTGTTCATGCTGTACCACAGATTAGATATTCAATCTTTAAGAATTATTCTAGAAAGATTGAATTATTCTTACTTGTGGGCCATTTTATTTTTTTCATTAATCATTCAATTTTTGGCAGCCCTGCGATGGAGTTTGATGATTCGCACTCTCTGTAATCGGCTCTCCTTTTATGATTGTTTCAAACTGACTTCCTCATCAGGGGCTCTCAATGCTATTCTCCCTTCAAAATTAGGGCATTTTGCAAAAGTATATTTTATGGCTGAAAAGAATCTCATCGATCTTAGAGTCGGAATATCTATGGTCTTTTACGAAAAGCTCTCGGATTTGGCCGTGATGAGTTTTATTTTTTTAATCGCAGCCGGTGTACTTGGCAAAATGAATATATTCATCCTGTCAACTATTTTTGCTGCAATCGTATTAATATCGATTCACATTGTATTGCATGTGTTGAATATATCAAATCTCAAATTTGTTGATCATATCCGAAAAGTCAAATTCATGGATAAAATCGTGTATTTTTTTGAAACCATTTTTTTGTTTCATCAGAGTGGAGAGATCGAAAAGTCGCGATTGGCGCTGATTAATCTCGTAACCCTCATATTATGGATAGTATATGTTTTCCAGACAATGCTCTTTTTTTACATGTTGGCTCTTAAAGTCCCATTTTTTATGATTGTTACATACATGTTAGGGGCTATGTTCGTCGGTATTCTTCCGATCTCGATTGCCGGTATCGGAACACGCGATCTTGCAATTGTTTATCTGTTTCATGGAATAATTGAATACAGTGAAGCGGTTTTTATTGGCATGCTATGTACTTTGCGCTATGTTCTGTCAGCCTTGATCGGTCTACCGTTCTTATTACGAATTATATTTGCAATTGACCATAAGCAAAATCGCACGAATTTACATCCCGCCGAAAATTCAATATTGGACTAAAACTTGAAGTTTCAATCCAAACTGAATCAAAAAACAAAAATTCTATTCTTAATGGGGATACTGAATATTGCTGCAATTTGCTTCTATTTTTCCATTTCAATCCAATTCAATTATTTTGAGAATTTCGAAAAGACCTTCTGGTCCAGCCCAATGACCAGCGCCTATATAAGGGTAGGAGATTTTCTGTGGAATGGATTGAAGGGTAGGGCACCACATGGATCAAACTATCGGACAATTCTCTATCCGATGATTTTAGGTATGTTTCGACATATTTCCGGTGTTGCATCCCTGGAACAGCAAGAAAAAGACTTGTTGAACGATATCGACTCTTTAAAAGAAACCAAAAGGGCGAATTCAGGTGACCTTAAATCTGGAAGCAAATATGAAAAACCGGAGGCAATCGAAGATCTGTCATTACTGAGAAAACGTGCAGATGCATTAGAAAAGGTAATATTGTCTAAAAATAAGAAAATTGCCTATGTGCTATGGTTTATTCAATTTTTATTTTGGTTAGGTTCCCTCAATTTCATTCTGATGAGCATTCGCCATCTCACCTATCAGAAACTTCATCTCGTTTTATCCTTCATTATTTTTGTGTCATCCATATCAATTATTGTACTCACCTTTCGAGCAATAACAGAATCGATGGGCATTTTTTTAATTTCATTGTGGGTGTATTTATTCATTAAATTCAAACTGGACAATATCAGCCATACCCAAATATTTTTGCTGACGTTCATATTGAGCTTGTTGACGATCTTAAAGCCAATTTTTCAAATCCAATTAGCGATTTATTTGATTTACATCGCTTATCACCACTATCGCAAACCGAAAACCATTGCAATCGTAATCATCGCCATTTCCCCTGTTTTATTACAATTATTATTCATGGCAGAATTTCATGGCGTGTTGAGTCTCTCAAAGATCGGCGATATTACTTTTAAACGATACTTAGCCGCGAAAGTATATGCCATTTCTCAATATAACAGTGTTCAGAATCAATATATATATGAGGCGCGGAATTGGACTCATGACAAAAGCTATTTTGATATCTTGAAGTTTTTTATTCAACACCCACGTCCAACCGCCATTGCGTTTTCGCAAAATGTTATCACGGAGAATTTATTAGCTGCATCACAGTATGCCGGTAGCTTAAATGGCATTACCCAGACGTTAAACACAATATATTTTTGCTTGCACTTTCTCTTTTTTCCGACAACACTTTATGTCATTTTTCACAGCCCTCAAGATACCAAATTGAAAATTAGCTATTTATATTTGTGGTTTATTTTTATTGTTTTAAGTTCCGGAATTTCATTTTGGGTCGGTGATCGATTATGGATTCCAACATTGCCCCTGTGGTTGATTGTCTATGTATGGGTTTATAGTCACATTGTCTCGAATACAAAACACGAACAGGACTACTCTTTTAGAATGATGCCAATCGGAGAACAGTATGCTTTGTTCGGTTCAATTATTTCTTTGGTTCTCTCCATCGTCCTTCTCGTTTTGAAACGAATACCCAATTTAACATCATATTAAATTCATATCTGTTAATGGTTATATAATCATAACCTTTGAGGAACAATATTATAATCTGGATCATTCGAATCAAAATATTAAATGGAATGAATCAGAGGATAGAGGAGCTAGTAAAGCAAATACACGCAGTCAAGCATCATTATGAGAATAAAGTAGATTCTCAGAAGTCGTGCAGATTTTGTTTTGTCGGGAAGTCATGATCGAACCGATATCGAAAAATGAAGGGTTGTACCAAGCTCTTTGGGAAGCGAAAATAGCAAGTGGGGAAAATTAAATCTTTTAAAAGCCTGAAACCATTGGCAAATCTCATTGGGAAAAAAACATTAACTGCATTGCGGCAGTTGAAACATGTGACTCCCTAAATTAACCTTCTCCAGAAAACGGTAATAGCGGTCAAATAAGGTTACCATTTAAAGAGGAAGGGAAAGGGTGTTTACAGACATGAAGAAATCGACACAAATCCGATTAGATGTATTAAGAAATGAAGACAGCAAACGTTAGATAATACGGCATGGAGGTCTCCACTGGGAGAGCTTTAAGAAGGTATTGACCCATCCGTAGCCACCCGCCTCATCTTTCCCCCGTCCTTTACAGTAATTCGCAAACTGAATCTAAAGCCAAAACGATTTGAATTTTGCCCTGAAGTTGCCGCGAAAGTTCTTAAAAGAGGATATCGAATCCATGAAGTTCCAATTTCATGCTACCCTCGACAGTTTCAAAATGGGAAGAAGATAAACTGGAAAGATGGAATAGTTGCTGTTTATACTCTCTTGAAATTCCGATTCTTCGATGATACAGATTGAATCGATATGCATAAAATGACAACTCATATATTAAAGAAAGACTTTTGGTATAGATATAAGCTGGATTATCTTCTTCTTTTCATTATATGCTTAGGTATCAGATTATATTACATCAATGCCATAGATCTTTGGGGGGATGAGCTTACTGGTTTTTACAAATGGAACCTTAATCTGATTACCCAATATCCATTATCTATCCGCAGAACGCCTGTTTATATTATCATCAATGCAATCTACAAATCCTTGATTCCGACTTCCTGGCTTTATCTGCATAACTTCGTACCCCGCATTCCGGCTCTAGTCTTTGGTGTTTTAACAGTGATCATTCTATACGATGCATACAAACGATACATAGGAAAGGTTGCAGCGTATATAATCGGTTGCTTTGCCTGTGCGTCTTATCCTCTTATCATTTACGCAAGAGAGAGCAGGGTATACTCTATGACCCATTTTTTTGTGGCCCTCTATTTATGGTTATTCTTGTCAACCATTCACGAAGCCAAAAAATGGAAAATCATTTTATTTTTTATAAGCTCTATTTTGGGCTTTTTTACTTACCCATATTTAACTTTTATCATAACTATATTTTATGGGTGTCTGTCGTTAGATTTTATTTTAAGAAGAAAAAAGATTAATGTTCAGTTGTTTTTCATCAGTTTGTTCTGTTATTTGCTGACAGCTTTCATTCTGTTGCTCGTGATGAAATCATCATTTTCAAGTGCTTTTTATTCCAGAATACTAAAGCTTACCCCCACAGAACCAAGCTTATCATTCGTAATATTCAGCTTGAAAAGTATGCTCAGTTATTATTCATGTAACAGTTACATTTTGGTTCTAGTTGCTTTTCTCTTTCCATTCTTCAACTTCATTCAAGCCTATAGGAAAAAAAAAGATTTGAATTTTATCCATATTATATGGATATTGAGTTCGACCTTGATGATCGGGCATATTGTGGTACTTTTTTTAACAATAAATGTGTTCAATCCTAGGCACATCGGCTTTTTAGTGATTCCCTTCTTATCCACTGTTTCATATGGAGCTTTCGAATTATATCGTTATTTAAAAGACAGCAATGCTGGAAAACTCCTTCAATATGGCGCTACTGTTTTGTTGTTTCTTTTTTTTATTTTTGCTTTTTCCACAAGAGATTTTTTATACTACATGAAAACTGGTATCAATTATCATGCTGGAACCAACGAATATTCAAAAAATATAGACTTCATCAATCAGATATTAGATGGAACAGCAAGAAAGAAAGCAATATTATTTATGTGTAATGAGAACGATATGAATTATAAGCTCTATCATTACAGAACCCAGCAACGCGTATTAAACGATACAGATCTAAAAAAAAAGTTGTCAATGCTTTCATTTGAATCAGATATGAAATACTGTGGATTTCTAGTGCTAAACGATATTCCGGAACTTGAAATTGGTGATTTGAAATCGAAAGGATTTTCAACGTTCGGTAATAAAAGAATTAGTTTGATTCTATCAAATTATGAAATTGATAAAGACCAAACCTTTGACTTTATCGAAACTTATCGGAAAATGGTGTGCAATTTGAAATGAGTGGAACTCATGGCATATCTTAATCAAAAGTACGTATAAAGTGATGCTGACGATAATGAATGATTATGATATTTTCAAAAACGTTTAAAACCTAATTAACAATATGCCGATTACTCCAAACCACCTGATCATTAATGGTCATCGATTATTGGATATAGGCCTTACCGTTGTTGCATTTTTCTGTGCTTACTGGATTAAAAAGTATGACCTGTTTTTGTTGCAACTGCTTCCTGAATCTATATGGGGATTAAAACATAATCCGTACTATGGCACAATTGTATTTATGATTATTATCATTTGGTATATAATTTTCAATTTCTTTGGTTTGTACACATCCAATAGAAATCAAACGTACGGTCTAATCCTTTGGAATACTGTCAAAGCTGTTATTGTGGGATTCATATTGCTCAGTCTTACAATGTACATTTTCAAAATCCCGCATATCAGTCGCATCATGCTGGCCATGTTTGTTTTACTCAATTTAACTCTACTCACTATATCCAAGGGTATTATATTCAGACTGGTGACATCTTATAGGCACAAAGGCTATAATATCCGTAATGTCCTTATTTTAGGGAAGGGTGAAGGCATCAAAGACATTGTGAATAATATTGAATCCAGTGAATTTTCTGGATATAGGATCTTAGGATGCTTGGGAGAAGACGAGGATAGAATCGGTGAAGAAAATGTTGCCGGAGTGGATGTCATTGGCACTCTGGATGATTTCAAAGAAGTTATATCGACACAGGTCGTAGATGAAATAATATTTTCTAAACCGCTAGAAAATATTAAAAATGCAGGAGAGTGTATTGTTCGGGCTGAGGAAATCGGCATAAATATTCGAATTTTGCCATACTGGAACATAGAAAAAATCGGGTTTAAACCGTCGATAAGTTCAATACAAATTTCAGATTTTCTGGGTATGCCGACACTGACTTTGACTCCGACCTCCACAAAGTATGGCGAGTTGTTCATAAAAAATGTTTTGGATTATATTCTTGGTACGATCTTCATGATTCTTTGCTTACCGCTTTTTTTGATTTTTGGTATTGCCATAAAAGTATCTTCTAATGGTCCCGTTTTATTTCGACAGGTCAGATCCGGTTACAATGGACGCCAATTCACAGTTTATAAGTTTCGAACGATGATTTCAAATGCAGAGAAAAAGCAGAAGGAAATAGTATCTTTAAATGAGGCCGATGGGCCGGTATTTAAAATAAAGAAGGATCCCCGTATCATACCTTATATCGGAAATTTTTTGAGGGTCATGAGTCTGGATGAATTGCCGCAGCTTATTAACGTGCTCAAAGGCGAGATGAGTTTGGTTGGACCTCGTCCTCCTATTCCTAACGAAGTTGAAAAGTATGATATTTGGCAACGTAGACGGTTGTCAATGAAACCCGGAATGACCTGTATATGGCAAATCACACCCAATCGGAATGATGTCAGTTTTAAAGAATGGATGAATATGGACCTGTTGTATATCGATAATTGGTCTCTCCTCCTTGATATTAAGATTCTTCTCAAAACTTTCTGGATAATATTGAGAGGTTCAGGAAGATAATCTACATTCATGCCAATTCGCAAAAAATATGTCCCTTTTGATTTCTAGACCAACAGTTTGGACGGATCTTAAAAGTAAGTGGCATGATTCAGGCGTGCTTCTTGTTTTTATTTCTCTAACAGTGTTTTCTTTGTGTTTACCAGAACGAAATTTTAATTTGTTGCCTATAACTATTTCATGCATTGTAACAGTAAAATATTTCATTGAAGGATTTAAGAAGAACGATAACATTGCAATAATTAATCTTTTTCTTTTATTTTATATAATTTTGATCATTATTTCTGCAGTAATGCATTATGCAGCTTTAAGAGAGTTAGGCCCTTCTGCCTACATTACGGTTAGACCAAATGATGCAAAATGGGGTGTTGAAGTAAATAAAATCATGGCTTCTTCATACCTCCTTTTTCCTTTATTCTTAGTGCTTTTGATAAACATATTTATTAACGTTGATAAACCATGTGAATTATTCATTGTTATTCCGGTTGGTTTTATTCCCTCGCTTGTCGTAGCTTATTATCAAGGACTTTATGATATTAATTTTTTAAATGCGACAATAACCAAATGGTTACATGAGATCGCTGGATTAAGTTATGATTTTAATGGGTTTAGACTTGCTTTGTTCGTTATATTTCCAATATCCATATTCGGAATTATAACTTATCGTAATTTATTGATTAAAGCCGGGTTTGTTCTTTTCTCTATTATGGTTTTTATTCTTTTAGTGTTATCTGAAAGCAGAACCGCCTTATTTGGAGTATTACTATATTGCATTTCATTACCCGGCATTGCAATTTGGGTGTATGGGAGTAAGAGAAGAAACTGGAGATACTATTTTTTCGGGTTGATTATCGCGTTCTCAATTATTGTGTGGCTAGGACATAATTATTATAGACACAACATTCCTGCAAAGCTCCCTGCAGAACGCTTCCAACAGAAGTACGCATATTTCAAGAAGTTTGGTTTCAAAAAAACACTAATTGCTACTTTTGATAAAAACAGTTTTATAGCGAAAAAGGCTGCGAGTCGATTAGAAATGGGATATTATGCATGTATCCTTACCTCGTTGTCGCCCCTGGCCGGTTGGGGTCCGGGCGGATTTTACAGGAATCTCGACAATACTCGTTTTCAAAAAATTCGCGAGGTTCAATACAAGGACTTTGACAATGCGAATAATCACTATTTACAAATGAGTTCTGAGATGGGAATCTCCGGGGCTTTAATTAACATTATAATACATGTATTGCCTTTATGGATGGTGTTTAAAATTCGAAAAAGTATAACCAATTTTAGAACAAGATGGATAATTGGAATCAGCTTTACAGTTGTTTGTATTATGATGATTCTGTTTTTAACGGGTCCCCATACGTTTAATATTGAGGTGCAGTGGGTTTTCTCTTTTTATCTCGCAATTCTTTACGTGAGTGCACTAAAATTCGGATATCCTTTCAGTCGAATTAATACTAAATTGGCGACATCGATTTTTGTCATTATCACATTTATTTTCACTGCAGCCACATTTGATAAAACATTTGGCAAGAACGGCTATAAGTCAATGCGAACTGCACTGTGGTGGCCACTTGGAGCGGATAGAAATCATTATGAAATTGAAAATTGGAAAGAAGGACCCGTTATCTGGTGTAACAAGGATGCCGTAATTGAAATTCCTTTAGAGTATCATGTTTCAGAGAGTTTAAATCTTAGGCTCCTTGTTATGCATCCGGATGTAAGTATCAATCCGGTCACGATTAAATATGGAGGAAAAACAGGTGTGACGCACAGTATGGAAATAGGAGATAAATTGTGGAAGACGATTAATATTCCAGTTACCTCCGAATATGTGTTAGAAAGATCGAATCCAAAAAAGGGATTCCGTACTACACAATCTTTGATATTTAGTTTTGATGTCTCCCGAACTTGGATACCAAAGGAATATGGAGTGAATGATGACACCCGTGAATTGGGTGTTGCTGTTTTGCTCCCTGAATTGAAACAAATTCAAGATGAATCACAACTTTCAAAAACAAGAAATGAGACTAAAAAATGAAACGGGCATTGATTACCGGAATAACCGGTCAAGATGGATCCTACCTAGCTGAATTACTATTGACCAAGGGGTATGAGGTACACGGCATTGTGCGCCGGGTCGCTCTGGAGGATCCAACCCACAGGCTGTGGCGCCTCAGGCATTTGCTGGACAGGGTCATCCTGCACCCCGCATCTTTGGAGAGTTACGCGAGCATATTCGGCGTGGTTGAAAAGGTGAGACCGGATGAATGCTATCATTTGGCTGCACAAAGTTTTGTGACCTATTCTTTTGAAGACGCCTTTTCGACAATCAATATCAACATCAACGGAACCCTTTTCGTGTTGTCCGCCATAAAGGAAAAGGCGCCAAATTGTAAAGTCTACTTTGCGGCTTCCAGCGAGATGTTTGGAAAGGTCAGAGAAACCCCGCAAAATGAGAATACCCCTTTTCATCCCCGCTCGCCTTACGGAATTTCAAAGGTGGCCGGATTTGACTTAACAAGAAACTATCGCGAGTCCTACGGATTGTTTGCATGCAGTGGCATACTGTTTAATCACGAATCGCCTCGGCGTGGCTTTGAGTTTGTCACTCGAAAAATAACAAGCTCTGTGGCACGCATTAAGGCCGGTTTGGAAAATAAGTTGCGGCTGGGCAACCTGGAAGCCCGACGTGACTGGGGGCATGCCGAAGATTACGTCAAGGCGATGTGGCTCATGCTGCAGCAGGATGAACCGGACGACTTTGTGATTGCAACCGGCGAGACTCACTCGGTGAAGGAATTTGCCGAGCTGGCTTTTCGTCTGGCCGGTCTTGACTCGCAGGAGTTCCTTGTCGTTGACGAAAGCTTTTACCGGCCGGCCGATGTGCACCTTTTAATAGGGGACTGCAGTAAAGGAAAAAAGATACTGGGCTGGGAGCCCGATGTAAATTTTGAGGAACTTGTCAGGTTGATGGTTGATGCAGATCTGAAAACTTAAGAGTGCTCTTGTGAAGACAGACGAATAAGCTAATGAAAAAGGAATTCTGGAAATGGTTTGGCAGTAGGCTTTTCGCCTTGTGGCGTTACAGGGGCTTTGTTTTCGGCATGGTATGGCGGGAATTTCATGCCCGTTATTTGGGCTCGCTGCTTGGGAGCGCCTGGTCTGTTCTTAACCCCATTGCAATGATATTTATCTACACCGTGATCTTTTCCAAAATTATGCGGGCGAGGCTGCCCGGTGTAGACGATAATATGGGCTTTGGTATTTTTCTGTGTGCCGGTCTTTTGCCATGGGGTTTTTTCTCTGAATTGCTGGGCCGATGCCCCAATATTTTTATCGAACAGGCCAATCTGCTGAAAAAAGGCAATTTTCCAAGAATTACGTTTCCCGTTGTTTTGTTTCTTTCCAGCACGGTCAATTTCGCGATCATCTTCACTGTCTTTTTGCTTTTTTTGCTTGTCACCGGAAGGTATCCGAACTGGTCTTTTTTGGCGTTTGTGCCTCTTTTGCTGTTGCAGCAGTTTCTGGCCATGGGCTTGGGCATTATGCTGGGGGCGCTGAACGTTTTTTTTCGTGATGTCGGGCAATTCGTAGGTATTGTTCTGCAATTCTGGTTCTGGTTTACGCCGATTATATATCCGGTCACAATTCTTCCGCAGTTCGCTCGTGAGCTGCTGAAATTTAACCCATTGACACAACTGGTGTTATCATATCAGCAGATTGTCTTGTTCGGCAATTGGCCGCAGTGGTCACTGTTCAAGGCGCATATAGTCTTTGTCATAACCACACTGCTAATCAGCTTTGTTGTTTTCCGGAGACTTTCCGCTGAAATCGTAGATGAACTTTGAAAAATATTTTAGAGACAAAAAATCTCAGTAAGAAATACAAGCGCTATCCGAATCAGTGGTCCCGTTTTGCTGAATGGCTGACTGCTGGGCGCTACCGCACTCATGAGGAACGATGGGCTCTGCGCGGTGTCAGCTTCGAGGTCGATTCCGGAGAAGCCGTGGGCATAATAGGGCAAAACGGAGCCGGCAAGAGTACTCTGCTGAAAATTCTTACAAGGACTACAAGGCCTAGTAAGGGCGACATAAAAATCGGGGGGCGAGTTTCGGCGTTGTTGGAGCTGGGAATGGGATTTCATCCTGATTTTACAGGGCGGGAAAATGCCGTCATGGCCTGCCGGATGGCCGGTTTGAATCGTGAACAGATTGAGCAGCTGCTTCCTGCGATTGCAAATTTCTCGGAACTTGGAGACTACCTGGATCAGCCAATGAGGGTCTATTCAACAGGTATGCAGATGAGATTGGCATTCAGCGCCTCGACCGTGGTCCGTCCTGAAATCCTCATCTTAGATGAAGTGTTAGCTGTTGGTGATGCTTACTTTTCACATAAATGTGTAAACCGGATCCGCACCTTTAAGGAGCAGGGAACAACATTGCTTTTCGTCTCCCACGATCCGGGATCGGTCAAGGCACTCTGTGACAGGGCCATCCTCATTGACCAGGGCATTTTGATCCGGGACGGGTCTCCGGACGCTGTGCTCGATTATTACAATGCCATGATTTCCGTGAAGCACAAGGACGAAGAAATTCGGCAGGTTGAATCCGAATTTGGAGGTACCGTCACCCGGTCAGGAGATGGCAGGGCGTACTTTGAAAATGTAGAGATGTTAGATGGAAACGACCGGCCTGCCAGAGCCTTTCGAGTCGGCGATACCGCCAGAATCCGATGCGATGTTATCTCTAACGCCTCGCTGGAAAGCCCCACCGTGGGGATTCTTATCCGGGACCGCTTGGGTAATGATGTCTTCGGTACAAACTCTTTTCATCTAAAAGTCGACAAAGAAATTTACAGGGCGGGAGAAAACATCGAGGCCACATTTACTTTGCCGCTTAACCTGGGATGTGGAAATTATTCCCTGTGTGTGGCCATACATTCGGGAGACACCCATCTACAAGACAACTATGACTGGTGGGATCAATGCCTGGCCTTTCAGGTGATCCCGGGCAATTCTTTTTCATTTATCGGACTCGCCTCTCTTCCGGTCGAGTTGAAAGTGCAGAGGAAACACAAGAAATGATCGAGACGAAAAATCCGGAAATCAGCGTTGACGAGATTATGATCAAAATCCGAAATGAGATCGCAAATCGAAGCCTGACCCCGTTGCCTGAACCATCATCGAGCATTTCGGATACAGGTAAAACAATGCTGTTATTTGATGATACCCTGGTAATGGAAAGCTTGCAAACGGCGCAACAGTGTGCTGACACGGGGACCGGTGTATCGGCTATGACGCGCTTTTCAATGGCGTTGCGCTGGTTTGCCAGGCTGTCAGGCCATATCGTAAACTATCTGACCCAGGGGATCACGGTGCCGCAAAGAAAGTTCAACCATGCAGTCCTGCAGATACTGGAAAATATGATCCATGCCGTTCGAGAGCCGGATACGAGCACGCGTTATCTTAAAGATAGCGTTTGGGATTTGAACCAGGCATTAAAAGACGGTAATGATCGGATTGCCAGTTTAAGGGCGGATGTTGAAAGCGGATTTGCCGCCCGGGATTCGTATTTTGACGGACTTCAAAAAAGCTTTGAACGCATGACGGTGGAGTGGGACAAACAG
>CEPV01014732.1_pt1 | contig 32419 bp, 30 predicted proteins | sample 530451 | NCBI WGS metagenome assembly CEPV01 (sample SAMEA2620097, study PRJEB7988) | marine metagenome | isolation source: saline water (ENVO:00002010), including
GAGCCGATTCGGGAGCCGATTCGGGATCCAGTTCGGGATCCAGTTCGGGAGCCAGTTCAGGAGCCATTTGTGAAACCTCCGTATCGGGAGGTATCGCATCGGGAGACACTTCGGGAGCCGCCGCTTCGGGAGCCGCCGCTTCGGGAGCTGCCGCTTCGGGAGCCGCGGTATCGGAAACTGCTTCAGGAGACGCTTGGGATTCCGGCCAGTCGGCGGCCAGCACTTCGAACGCAGGTGCTTCGTCATCTGCTGAGGCCGTACCCCAACTATCGACCGACGTAGCGACGCCCGACGTAGCGATGCTTGGCTCTTCCTCTCCGGGCTCGACTTTCAGTTCCAGTTGCTGGGCCTGTGCTGTTTGCTGAGCCTGGTCCATCTCGTCTTCGGTCTGGGTCGCTTCCCGATCGGTCTGTCCCGTCTCTTGATCGTCTTGCAGAAGCGTTTCGCCTCGCTGGAACCCATCCTGTTCCATTGGCTCCGTCTGACGATCTACCTGCGGCTCAGCTTGATCATCGACACTAACTGCTACTATATGCTGGTCTGCCGGGAAGACCTGAAGACAGGCCCCGCATCGAACTGAGCCTCGGGCTACCGCCAACTGAGCTTCGGAGACTCGAAAACTGGTGGCACAGTTGGGACATTGAGTGATCACGTGCGCAGCGTCCCAGTTTGCTCACGTTCGCTGCCGGACTGTTTTCTCCCGTGCAGACAGACCCAACCATCTCGCGTGTCGACTTCTTCAATCTCTATACCGCTGGCATAGGCACGAATCACCTCATCTCTCTGATCCGTAAGGATTCCTGATAGCAGCACACTGCCACCCGGTTTCGTCAACGAAGTGATTCTGGCAGCCAGTTGGATGAGTGGTCCTGCCATGATGTTTGCCAGCACAATGTCAGCCTCTGTCTCGGCTAACTGGTGAGGTAGACACACCTTCAATCTGTTCCCATCGCAATTGTTCCTACGACCATTCTCGGAGGCGGCAGCGATCGCTCGAGGATCATTGTCAACTGCAATTGCGCTCTCAGATCCCAGCAATAGGGCTGCAATGGCCAGAATACCCGACCCACAGCCAAAGTCGATAACGGACTTGCCGGAAAGATTGCGCTCTACTAACCACTCGAGGCAAAGGGCCGTCGTCGCATGGGTACCGGTCCCAAACGCGAGACCCGGATCCAACAGGAGATTGACGGCAGACGGCATGGGTTCACACCAACTGGGGCAGACCCACAGTTTGTCGCTGACTCGTACGGGCTTGAAGTTCTCCTGCCACGTCGTTTCCCAAGTCTGATCCGGGAGCAGCTGCAACTTGCATGTGAGTTTGCGTCTGCACTTCGACTCCAGCCGATGGATGACGGCGTTGAGATCCGCTTGGCTATCGAATAGTCCCGTCAGTCTGACCTGCGGCCAAACAGTCATCGCGTCCGCTTCCCCTTCGTACAAGGACGAATCCGGATCCGGTCCGCTGTGCCCTGGGGCAACGTGTCCCCGACTTTCGTGTCCCGGACGTTCGTGTCCCGGAGGTTCTTGTCCATCTTCAAGCGTGAGGGCGATAGCACCCTCCTCTGTCAACCAGGATTCCACCCGTGCAGCCACATCAGATTCTATGAGCAACATCAATTTCTGCCAGATCATGGCGCAGGGCTCAACCGTTTCATCGACCGAGTCTCACCATCTTCCGTGCCGTCTGATCAAAGATAGCTGACATCGACCGCACCTGCTGCATATTGTGCGTCATCAGTGATCTTCTGATGCAGGGGGATATTGGTTTCCAGGCCGCCTATGACGGTCTCCCGCAAAGCTCGTTTCATCCTGGCAATTGCCTCCACGCGATCACTGCCATGGCAGATCAGTTTGCTGATCAGAGAGTCGTAATGATGGGAGACCTGACAACCGGCGTAGATGTGCGTGTCGATGCGTACCCCGAAACCTCCCGCTGGTTGGTATGAGGTGATCGTCCCCGGGACGGGATTGAATGCCGCATCCTCCGCATTGATTCGGCACTCGATGGCATGACCTTTGACGGCGATGTCGCTCTGAGTGAATTGCAGCTCCTCACCGGCGGCGACCCTAAGTTGCTGCTTGACCAGATCGACCCCGGTCACCATTTCGGTTACTGGATGCTCCACCTGTATGCGCGTATTCATCTCTATGAAGTAGAAACTCCCGTCAGCATACATGAACTCAAATGTACCTGCGCCCCGATAGCCCATCTCCAGGCTGGCAGCGACACACTTTTCCGCCAACTGCGTCCTGTCTGCCACCGAAATGTCGGGAGCGGGCGCTTCCTCCAGCAACTTCTGATAGCGCCGCTGTATGGAACAGTCGCGATCACCCAAATGCACCACCCCTCCTTTGCCATCCGCCAGAATCTGGACCTCCACGTGCCGAGGGCCCTGTAAATACTTTTCCAGGTAAACCCTGCCATCCCCAAAATAGGCGGCAGCCTCGCTCTGCGCCATTGCAACTTCGTTAACCATGTTTCGTGGTGAATCGACGATGCGCATGCCGCGACCGCCGCCGCCACTAACGGCCTTGAGGATCACCGGAAAACCGATCTCTTCAGCCAGCGACAGGTAGTCGTCGCCGTCCGCGAGAATCTCCGAGGATCCCGGCATCGATGGCACGCCGCAATCACGCATGAACTGCTTTGCTGAGAATTTGTCGCCCATCAGCTCGATGACATCTGCTGACGGCCCTATGAACGTGAGTCCTGCCGTTTCGATCCGACGAGCGAAATCAGCACTTTCAGCCAGAAATCCATAGCCCGGATGAATGGCATCACAACCACTCGTCTTGGCCGCCATCAGGATATTGGCAATGTTGAGATAGCTATCTGCCACGTTCGCTGCACCGACACAGACAGCATCATCCGCGGCGGCGATATAGGGAAGTTGGGAGTCCGCCTTTGAGTAGATGGCGACTGTTTCCAGCCCCATTTCCTGACAGGCTCTGAGTATTCGAACGGCTATCTCGCCTCGGTTGGCAATCAGTACTCTTGTCAACATCCGGCGGTGCCTCTCAGATTCTGCCGTTCGTTAGCGGTCAAGGGCTGCTGTCGGTCTGTGGCCCTAAACAATCGTAAAGAGGGGCTGGTCAAATTCAACCGTTTCGCCATTGTCCGCCAAGATCATTTCGATAACGCCTGACTTATCGGATTGTATCTGATTCATCATCTTCATCGACTCGATGATACAGACGGTCTCCCCCTCCCTGATCTGTTGACCCTGTTCCACGAAGGGAGGCGAGTTAGGAGATGGTGCCCGATAGAAGTTGCCGACCATGGGAGCCTTGATAACGTGCCCTTTAGGAATCACTTCGCTGGGAGCGGCGGGCTCCGCGGCACTGGGATTAGCCACCTGCTGTGGCACAGACCTGATTCCCACGTTGCCCATGGCTCTGGAGATCCTGACGGATTCCTCCCCCTCTTTGAGATCGATTTCCTGAATGTCGGAATCTTCCATCAACTCGATTAGCTTCTTGACCTTTCTTATATCCATCGTTGTGACTCACTCCTACTATTTATATCTATCATTGGGTGATGACGGGATTAACGCTCTTCTTCAATTTGGGCAATGGCCCCCTGTAATGCGATCCGGTACCCCTCGTCGCCCAGTCCCGATATCGTATCAACGGCGATATCTGAAAAATAGGAGTGGTGGCGGAATTCCTCGCGAGTACTGATGTCGGAGAGGTGGACCTCGATAAACGGGATGTCGACAGCGAGCAGCGCGTCTCTCAAGGCAATGCTGGTGTGGGTAAAGGCAGCGGGATTAAAGATAATGAAATCTACCCCTTCGCCTCTGGCCTGCTGAATTCTATCGATCAACTGGTGTTCGGCATTGCTCTGCATACTCAAGAGCTGATGACCCCCTTCCGCCGCGGCATCTACCAGTTCCCTATCGATATCCTCGAGGGTGCGAGATCCGTAGATCTCCGGTTGCCGAGTACCGAGAAGATTGAGATTTGGACCGTTAAGCACCAGCACAGTCGCCATCGGCATTCCTCGCTGCGATAAATCTTGGCGATGGATTATATAGCTTTGTGGGCAAATCTCAACTTCTGTCTAATTAGCTACAATTTAGGCGAAAATAGCGGCACATTCGATGCACTGTTCTAGCGCTTCCATTCTTCAGAGCGTCCGGACTGCACCACCAAAGGGCCCTCACGGGCAGTTAACAGGCTGTAACTTCGCAAAATGTGCCGGCAAAAGGCAATCGCAGTCGTTACCGACCGCACCCGGCAGAGAATTGGGGGCTGACATCGGTGGACAGAAATAATAGCATTCGTGCTTCAGTTCAATTTCCATTGAGGTGTGCCCATGGCAAGACCAGAAAAACACATATTCGTATGCTCCCAGAACCGTCCCCCCGACCATCCGAAGGGGAGCTGTCACGTCCGCGGCGGCAAGAAAATCTCCGATGCTTTCGCAGAGGAATTCGAATCGAGGAGTCTGTGGGGTCGGTTCAAGCTCAACACCAGCAGCTGTCTGGGCGTCTGTGAAGAGGGCCCAGCCGTACTCGTCTATCCCGGAGGCACTATGTATGGCAAGGTCAAGACGGAGGACGTTGTCAGGATCATCGACGCCCATCTGATCGGGGACGAGCCCGTCGACGAACTGAAGGTAAGCGCAGAGCTGTGGGAATAGTCGTGGCAAAGGTCCGCCGCAGCGCCCTGATCTAATCTGATTCTGCGATCGCCACGCTGCTGACTCGGGGTAGATTGTCAGCTCTTTGCCGGTCTTCGGCCTGCTGCAACACTCTCTGCACGTGGGGCAGGAAGGTCTCCTTCGACATCTCTCCCTGAATTCTGTAACGCTTCAGTTCTTGCCCGCGGACATCGAAGAACAGGATGCTGGGAGGACCAAACAGACCAAATTCGGTCAACACCGCCTGGTCGGTGGCGCTGTTGGCCGTGACATCGATCTGTACCAGGTCGAATTGAGCCAGGCTCTGGCGTACCTCGGGATCACTGAACACATACCGCTCCATCACCTTGCAGCTGACACACCAGTCGGCATAAAAGTCAAACATCACCGGCTTACGCCGCTGCTCAGCCCGCTGTAGCGTCTGCTGCAGAGAGGCCAGGTCGTACACCGGCATAAACTCGGTATGTTGCGGCTTATCGCCATCCAGATAGGCCAACGACTGCAACGGCCGTAAGGGATCCTCCGCCCCGTTTACCGCACCGATGGCCAACATGACCCCGTAAACCAGCGCAACAGCGGCGCCCGCACCTGGCAGCATGCGCCACCCCTTGCCGGTTTTCGATTGGATCACTCCCAGATAAACGGCAAACCCGATCAGCAGAGCGGCCCAAAGCAGCAGTGTGGCCGGACCTGGCAATATTCTCTCCAGCAGCCAGATGGCCACGCCAAGAAGCATGAAACCAAAGACCACCTTCACACTGTTCATCCAGCTCCCGACCCGGGGTAACAGATCGCCGCCGCTGCTGCCAATCAGCAGCAGAGGCATCCCCATGCCGAGCCCAAGGGCAAGCAGTCCGACGCCGCCAATCAATGCGTCGCCGGTCGAGGAGATGTAGACCAAAGCGCCCGCAAGCGGCGCAGAGACACAGGGCGACACGACCAGGCTGGATACCACACCCATGGTTGCCACGCCAACGTACTCACCGCCCTGCTGCCTCTGATTCAGTTTGTTAAGCCGGTCACGCAACGCTTCCGGTAGCTGCAACTCATACAACCCAAACATGGATAGGGATAACAGTACGAAGATCAGTGCGAAAACAGAGAGCACCAGAGCCGATTGAAGTTTCGCCTGAATGTTGAGTTCCGCACCGAAGTATCCCACCAGGGTACCCAGAAGCGCATAGGTGATGGCCATCCCCAGCACATAGGTCAGGGACAGGCTGAACGCTTTCAATCGTGTAGGCGTGTCCTTTCGGCCAACTATAATGCTGGATAGAATGGGAACCATCGGCAGTACACAGGGCGTAAACGCAAGTCCGATGCCGGCGACAAAAAAGATCAGCAAGATGGAGACCACCGATCCATCCGCCAAAGTCAGCGCCAACCGTCCCTCTTCCGTTTCACTCGTCACGTCAGCAGCGCCGGCAGCGGACTGGCTACTGCTGCTCACAGCGGCTGCGGCGACCGGCAGCAGGATCGAATTGTCGTTTGCCGCCACCTGGAACACCTTGCGGGCTGGCGGATAACAGAGTCCCGCGTCGGCGCAACCCTGGTACTCCACGGTCAGCGGAAACTGCCGAGCTTTGGATTGAATCGGCAGATCGACGACCAGTTCCTGGTAGTAGACTTCTACTTCACCAAAATAGTCGTCGTGCTTGACCAGGCCATCCGGTATCTTTGCTTCCCCAAGCTGGCTGTCTGCGGCGCTGTTGAATGCCAATCGATGCCTGTAGAGATAGTATGCATCGGTTATGCTCCACACCAGCCGGATCCGATTCTCCGCCGTCAGTTGAGCGGTTACCTGAAACGCCTCATCAACAGGCAGAAACTGTGGCTGCTCCGCCAGACCGTTATCGCTGCGGAAGAGATCTTCGCCGGCAGCCTCCACGGACAACAGCAGCACACTGGACAGAGCCACAAAGAGTAAGGGTTTAGGTAAGTTTGGCATGATAGATTCTGTCGATTTCAGTGTTAGACCGCTGCATCGCCATTTAGTTACTCAATTGCCGGGAGTGCTGTATTTCATTTTAGATAGAAAGGTTCAGAATAGGAATGACGCCAAGACGTTTGGTCAACGAGAAGCAAGAGTTCGCAGATAAGATGTTCGAGCAAACCGAGCCCAACCCACGCTGGCGTCTCAGATCCATCCTCGCGAGTCTGGTATTAGGCATCTGTGTGCAGGGCTGTATCACACGCTCCCCCGTTCCGACCTCAGTGCCCGCTCCAACGCCAGAGTCAGTCGTTGAGTCACCGGATCCTGTGCAACTCGAGATAGAGCGGTTGCTGCTGGAAGCCGGTGACGCACTGCTTCAGAACCGGCTGACCACTCCCGCGGAAGATTGTGCCTACTATCGATATCTTCGCGTTCTGACCCTTGACCCAGCCAATCGTGAAGCGCGGCAGGGCATCAACGACATCGTCGAGAAGTACCTCGACTGGGCTATCCGCGATGCTGACGGGAACGACTTCAAAGGTGCGGAAAGCTATCTCAATAAGGCGCGCACCGTTGATGAGACGCATCCAAATATCGTGGCCGTTGCCGAGCAGATTGCCGAGAAGAGCCATGCCCGCATCATGACCTATCGACTCTCCACCGAAGGACTGAATATTCGTGCTCCCTGGATAACCGAAGAACTGATGGATATCGGTGTGGAAGTTCTAAAGCGGAACGCGACTGTCGTCATCACTGCCAGATCAGACGCTGAAGCGCGCTGGATCTATCAGCAATTGAATCAAGCCAGTGGCGAAACGCGCGTCAGAGCTGAAGTCAAAATGGGTGCCCTACCCAGTGTCCGCCTGGTCTATCTCGCTGCCCCCTGACAGCAAACGTCATCGCTGCACCGCCCTACGGATGACCACTTTGCACGCAGGCGGCCCTGCTCAGGATACCAATCGATGCTCACTGTTAGTGCCCTTCGCCATGAAATCCGGTAAGATGATCCCCCCGTCCGGAGTGGTTCCCAGGAACGAAAAACACTCCACAGCCCACCTAAAAGGACACCACAAGGAACGTTCAGATGATAGCGCTCGATGACATCAGAATGAGATTTACGGATGGTTGGGAGAATACAAAAGCCCGTGCCAGCACGGGATTGATCGGCAAAGCCACAGGCGGTGTCGTCGGCGCGCTGCTATTGTTGTGTGCGGTCGTGGGATTCGTTTGGGACTCAGAACCGGATCTATTTGATGTCAGACAGAACGCACTGCCTGACGCTGAATTGACGACTGGACTGACGACCGTGGCAACAGTGATCAAACTTGCGGATGTGCTGCTTGGGAAACGGGGTGGATATCTGACCAACGACATCACGCCACCCGGGATATGGATGGATAACATCCCCAACTGGGAGTTCGGTGTTCTGGTGCAGATCAGAGATATGTCGCGCACCCTGCGCAACAATCTCAGTCGATCTCAATCACAGTCTACCGAGGACCGAGACCTGGTGACTGCGGAAAACCAGTTCTATATCGACAACGACAAGTGGATCTGGCCGGAAAGTGAAAACGAGTACCGCAAGGGCATAGCTGCCCTCGAGAACTATATGCAGAGACTGTCTGACAAGCAAGACTCGACGGCTCAGTTCTATGCCAGAGCGGACAATCTTCGCACCTGGCTCGCCGAGGTCGAAACGCGCCTCGGCAGCCTGTCCCAGAAACTCAGCGCCAGTGTTGGCAAACGTCAGTTGGACACCTCCCTGGCAGGCGATTCTGCTGCAACGCAATCGACCCGAACCGCTGCCGAGACGGAACTCAAGACTCCCTGGACCCAGTTGGACGATGTCTTTTACGAAGCTCGAGGCACGACTTGGGCACTGATCCACCTGCTGAAGGCGATCGAGATCGACTTCAAAGACGTACTGGAGAAAAAGAACGCACTGGTGAGCCTGCAACAGATCATCAGGGAACTGGAGGGAACCCAGGACATGGTCTGGAGTCTGATCATCTTGAATGGCAGCGGGTTCGGTTTGGTTGCCAACCACTCGCTGGTGATGGCCTCCTACATCTCCAGAGCCAACGCCGCTCTCATTGACCTGCGCCGTTTACTGGAACAGGGCTGACAAGAGATTCTTTTCCCCAAATACTGGTGTTTCCAGCATCCGATCAGTAGAATCTGTCGCGATTTTATCTATGGGGCGGTGGCCCCTGTTTTTTGTTTTCCTCTCTGGCCGACGTGCGCGTGACGGGGCCGGCGAGTCAACAGTTCTGATAGGGGAGTTCATAAATGTCGGCAATAGGTTTTGCACTACTATGTGGGGGATTGGCCCTCGTGTATGGTGGCTGGTCAGTCCGCTGGATACTGGCGCAACCCGATGGTAATGATCGCATGCGTGAAATCGCAGCGGCGATTCAGCTCGGGGCGAGTGCGTACCTAAACCGGCAATATCTCACGATCAGCGGCGTCGGGTTAGCACTCTTCATCGTGCTGGGGATTGCACTCGACTGGCACACGGCCATCGGTTTTCTGATCGGTGCGCTCTTCTCCAGTGCAGCCGGCTATATCGGCATGAACATTTCCGTACGCGCTAACCTGCGTACAGCTGAAGCCGCCGACAAGGGAATCAACAACGCTTTAAAGGTCGCCTTTCGTGGCGGAGCCATCACCGGCTTGCTCGTGGTAGGTTTGGGTTTGATCGGTGTGGCCGGATATTACGCAATCCTGCGTGAAATGGGATTGGCCACTTCAGATATTTTGCATGCCCTGTTGGGTTTGGGATTTGGCGGTTCGCTGATTTCCATATTCGCACGTCTCGGCGGTGGCATCTTTACCAAAGGGGCCGACGTGGGCGCCGACCTGGTTGGTAAAGTGGAAGCGGGAATCCCGGAGGATGATCCACGCAACGCGGCGGTGATCGCTGACAATGTGGGCGACAACGTGGGTGACTGTGCCGGCATGGCAGCAGATCTGTTTGAAACCTATGCCGTGACAATCATTGCGACCATGTTGTTGGGCAGTCTGATAGTCGAGGGTGCCGGCAACGCTGCCATCACCTATCCGCTCGTATTGGGAGGCGTATCTATCGTCGCCTCGATCATCGGCTCCTTTTTTGTAAAAGCCAGCGAGGGCGGCAGTATTATGGGCGCCCTCTACCGTGGTCTGCTAGTTGCCGGCGTGCTGGCAGTTATCGCTTTTTACCCGGCAACGACCTATATCCTGGGTGATACCATTTCCATAGATGGGGCAACCTATTCGACCCGCCTCATCTACTATGCTGCGCTCATCGGCTTGGCACTGACCGCAGCCTTGGTCTGGATTACCGAGTATTACACCGGGACCGAGTATGGACCGGTGCAGCACATAGCGGCCGCCTCCGAGACGGGCGATGCCACCAACGTTATCGCCGGGATCGGCGTGTCCATGAAAGCGACTGCATTGCCGGTGCTGGCTGTCTGCGCGAGTATCTGGGGCGCATACGAACTGGCCGGCCTTTACGGCATCGCTATCGCAGCCACATCCATGCTCTCCATGACCGGTATCATCGTTGCCCTGGACGCATACGGTCCAATAACCGACAACGCAGGTGGCATTGCGGAAATGGCGGACCTGGACGAGAAGATACGCAATATCACCGATCCACTGGATGCTGTAGGTAACACCACCAAGGCCGTTACCAAGGGTTATGCGATCGGCTCCGCGGGGCTCGCCGCTTTGGTCCTGTTCGCAGACTACACCCACGCACTGGAACAGCACGCAGGCAGGAGTTTTGAGTTTGGGCTATCAGATCCGATGGTCATTATCGGTCTCTTTATCGGCGGAATGGTCCCTTACCTTTTTGCAGCCATGGGCATGGAAGCCGTCGGTCGTGCAGCCGGTTCCGTCGTGCTGGAAGTTCGTCGTCAGTTTGCGGAAATCCCGGGCATTATGGATGGCACGGACAAGCCGGACTACTCGCGAGCGGTCGACCTTTTGACCAAGTCGGCCATCAGGGAAATGATCGTCCCATCCTTGTTGCCGGTAGCTGTGCCGGTTCTGGTCGGTGTCATACTTGGCCCGGTCGCACTGGGTGGATTGTTGTTGGGCACGATCGTTACCGGCCTTTTCGTAGCCATCTCCATGACCACCGGCGGCGGTGCCTGGGATAACGCCAAGAAATACATCGAAGACGGTAACTGTGGGGGCAAGGGAAGCGATGCGCACAAAGCTGCCGTAACGGGAGACACCGTGGGCGATCCTTATAAAGATACCGCAGGGCCCGCTGTCAATCCCTTGATCAAGATTATCAATATCGTCGCGCTACTGATCGTCCCACTAATCTGATCATCGAGGCACAGCAAAACTTGGTAGCTTCTTAGTCACAGTCTCGTTCTTCAACCGGGCGTACTGTGGCAGGCCCCCCTTGAAGGGAGGGTAATCCTCACCAGCTACCAGAGGGGCAAGATAGCGTCGTGCACGTTCGCTGATGGAAAACCCATCGCGACTGATATGATTGCGCGGCATCTTCTTTTCCACATTGGCCACCTTGTCAAGCGGTGCCTCTCCTATCCACCAGCGGTATCTCTTGCCGCTGCCCCTGACGATCGTCGGCATGATCGCGTTCTTGCCAGCCAGAGCAAACTCAACTGCGGCTCGTCCGACGGCATAGGCTTGCTCCACATCGGTTGCCGAGGCGATGTGGCGTGCTGACCTCTGCAGATAGTCGGCTACCGACCAGTGGCACTTATATCCATGCGCCTCTTTGATGATGTTAACGAGGCTCGGCGCCACGCCGCCCAATTGAGTGTGACCGAACGCGTCCACACTGCCTGCATCGGCAAGAAAGGTGCCATCGCCATAGCGTGCACCTTCCGATGCCACAATGACACAGTAGCCCTGCCGCTCGACGGTACGCTTTACCTTGTCCAGAAACCGGCTCTTATCAAAAGCGATTTCCGGGAACAGGATGACGTGCGGCGGATCTCGAGGTTGCTGTTTTGCCAACCCCGCTGCGGCAGCGATCCAGCCTGCGTGCCTACCCATCACTTCGAGCACGAAGACCCGCGTCGAGGATTCACACATGGATGCAACGTCCAATCCCGCTTCGCGAGTGGATACCGCCACATACTTGGCCACCGAACCGAAGCCGGGGCAGTTATCAGTTAAAGGCAGATCGTTATCCACCGTTTTCGGAATACCGATACAGGTAATGGGGTAACCCATGCTCTTGCTCAACTGAGACACTTTGTGGGTGGTGTCCTGAGAGTCACCGCCGCCGTTATAGAAGAAATAGCCGATCTCATGAGCTTTGAACACCTGCATAAGCCTTTCGTACTCGGCACGATTCTCCTCAAGCGTCTTAAGCTTGTAGCGGCAGGAGCCAAAGGCGCCCCCAGGTGTATGTCTGAGAGCTGCAATGGCGCTGGATGACTCCTTGCTGGTGTCGATCAGGTCCTCTGTCAGAGCACCGATGATACCGTTGCGGCCTGCCAGCACCTTGCCGATGCTCTTCTTGCTCCGCCGCGCCGTTTCGATCACAGCACAGGCTGTGGCATTGATCACGGCGGTCACGCCACCGGACTGAGCATACAAAGCATTCTTGCGAGCCGTTCTGCGAGCCGTTCTGCGAGCCATTCGGCGAGCCATGCTATCATCCAATTCAATCGCTTACATGAGGGTGAGCCATTATTCCATCTACGGCTGCAGAAATGTAGCCTCAGCATTACAACCCATAGGCAGTTTCAGAGATCAACCAGTCCACTACTGCTATCAGTGCTTCGTCTTTGCTGGCACCCTGATCCATGGCACTTTTGTATGTGCTGAGCTGTTGGTGCGCACTGGTTCCTCTTCTTAGAATATCTCGTGCGCTCTGAACTTCCGTCTGGCACTCCAGCGTCTCCGCATCGAAGGCGATCAATCCTAACAGTTCGTCCAGCAGGACTTTGAACGGTACGACTTCCCCTTTAGCCAGATCGATCAGTCCTTCATCGAAGCTGTAGCGCATAGCGCGCCAACGGTTCTCGTTAATCAGCATGGATGCATAGACTCGCCACCTCTTGTTGTCCCTTCTGAGCCTGTATAGCATGCTGGTTATGCACAGGTTTATGGCTGCGAGACTAACTGCATCATCGAGTCGCGTACAGACATCCATAATCCTGGTTTCGAGCGTTGGATAACGAGCACTGGGTCTTAGGTCCCACCAGATCTTACTGGCATCATCGAGTAACCCGGCGTTAATCAGTACTTCGACGTGCCGTTTGTACTCTGCGTGGCTGGAAAACTGTTCCGGCAGTCCAGTACGGGGCAGCGCATCGAATACGATCAGGCGGTAGGAACTGAGCCCTGTATTCTCTCCTTCCCAAAAAGGTGATGAACATGAAAGCGCCAGCAGGTGGGGCAAGAAATAGGAGAACTGATTCATCAGATCGATGCGTAGTTCGGCATCTTCAATTCCCACGTGTACATGCATGCCGCTAATCAGCAATTTCCTTGCTGTGGCCTGCATCTCTCTGGTCAGGACCTCATAGCGGTCTTTGTCTGTCTGCTTCTGATCCAACCAGTGAGCAAAGGGGTGCGCCGATACGGCGATCGGAGCCATACCGTGTTTGTTGGCGACCTCGATCACCACTTTCCGCAGGCGACTAAGTTCATCTCTCGCCTGGCCGATAGTTTTGCAGACCCTTGTGCCGACCTCTATCTGGGAGCGCATGAGCTCAGGGCTGACCTGCTCCTCCGACAACTCCGCACACTCGTCCATGATCGATGCGGGCGGATCGTTGACGAGATTTCGTGTCTCAAGATCCACCAGAAGATATTCCTCTTCAATCCCTACAGTAAACGTGGGTTTAGCCACCGCCATAGGAAATCTCCCGGTCCTATCCAAGTACTATACAGTCTATAATACATCCTGCTTGAAATACCAATCAGCGGTAAACCATGCCACACAGCAATGATCAGATAAGAATCTGGGACTCCCCTCGAGCGGATGCCATCGGCTCCGACCACATCGAATTCCTGAAAATCCTGGCTCAACCAACCTGGATAACCATCAGCGGTCGAGATACATCACAACTGCGCGCCATCATCACACTGTTGCACGGCAACGAACCCTCCGGACTTAAGGCTGCACACCACTATATAAAGTCCGCTGCGACCCCTTACTGCAACGTTGCATTCTTCATCGCATCAGTGGACGCAGCTCTTTGCCCCCCGATTCTGTCACATCGATTCCTGCCGAATGAGATGGACCTCAATCGCTGCTTTTCGCCGCCTTACGATGATTCCCAAGGCAGACTGGCGGCTAATCTTCTCGACCTGCTGAAAGCAAAACAGCCGCAAGCTGTTATCGACATCCACAATACGACCAGCCACAGTGAACCGTTCGCAGTCGCCTGTCGGGATTGCCCCCAAACACGAACTCTGACCAGTCAGTTCACCGATAAGCTGGTGATCATCACTAAAGAAATGGGCACGTTGCTTGAACGGGAACTACTTGCTAAACCCATTCTCACCGTGGAGTTCGGTGGCATCATGGATCCCAAGGCAGATCAGCTGGCCGTCGAGGGGGTGCAACGGTTCGTATCGCTGCCGGAGCTAGTGGAAGATCCCGCGCGGCCGATACAGCTTTTGCCCCAGCCGATCCGCCTGGAGCTGAAAGAAGGCTGCAGCATTTCCTTTGCCAGTACGGCGTCGCCCCACGCGGATGTCACCTTGCCCACGACGATCGATCAGCTCAATTTTGCCCAGGTAGCGGACCACACCACGCTGGGTTGGCTCGGCGATGTGGGCCTCGGAGCACTGACAGCGGAGGATGCCGATGGCACCGATGTCCTGACAGAGCTCTTTAGGAACGTTGAGGGGCTGCTCGTGACCCGCACCAGCATGACCCTGTTTATGGTGACTACGGATCCCTACATCGCCAAAAGGGACTGTATCCTATATCTGATTCCTGCCAGAGGAACGAACGCAGCTGTCGCATGTACATCGTAGTTCTAACAACCCACATGAGCTGCGCCGCTCTATCCATAACGTTTTTCGCGTTACGGGGTGTCTGGATGTTGCAGGCGAGGGGGATCCTCCACCACCCTTTGGTCAAGGTTCTGCCCCACGTCATCGACACAATCCTGCTGCTCAGTGCCCTCACGCTCACGGTTCTGATCGGTCAGTACCCATTTATCAACGGTTGGCTAACGGCTAAGTTTTTCGCTCTGATCGGCTATATCATCCTTGGTACGATTGCGCTCAAACGGGGGAGGACACGCAGAATACGCGCTCTTGCCTTTGGCTGCGCGATGCTGCTATTCGGTTACATCGTATCCGTTGCCCTATTCCACGACCCTCGCGGGATTCTACTGGTCGCTTGGTGAAGAACCGACCTTGTGCTGGTGCCCCGATTGTGCATGCAGCAGATAGGCGTCAACCTTCTTTGATACGCACCGCCAACACGTCGCAGGTCGACCCGTGGAGTACGCTGTTGGCGGTGGAACCCAGCAGCAATTGCAGCCCGGCCTGGCCATGGGTACCCAGGATAATTAGGTCAATACTGCTCTCTTCGGCGGCCAGATGGATCTCTTCGGAAGACTTTCCGGTCCTGAAATAGCAGTTCGCTCCGTCTACCTGCAGCTCTTTGGACAACGCCTCCAGCTTCTTCCTTCCATCTTCCCGAATGGATGCCTCCAACGATACCATCTCATCTCCCCAGTTCGTCATTGCATCGGCATAGGCGTATGCTAACGGTTCAACTACGTGGATGAGATGGAGCGTGGCACTATTCATCTCCGCCACCTCCACCGCCTTATCGATCACCACTCTATTGTCAGAGTGAAAGTCGACGGCCAACAGTATATTTCTGTATGATCCCATTATTGTCTCCTCTTCTATTTCAGATACTGTTAAAACGACCTCATTTAGTCGCGGATGGAATCAAGCGAGTGACTGTTGCACGCCTTAATAGGTGAGACGAAGCCATCGGGCTTGACGATAAACACATCACTCTCAAGATAATCGAGCACTCTCTCTGCCGTGTTGCCGATGAGTGCGTCAGACAGCCTGCTCCTGGACACGGCTCCCATCACGATGATATCGACATCGAGTTCCTTCTCCAAATCCTGCAGGGCAAGATCTGCTTCCCGTTCCACCAAATGCCGGTTCTGCTCGGGGATTTCGAAGTCACCCATCAGCTGCGTGAAGGCCGCCTGATGATCCTTCAAGGCCTGGGCGGGATAGGTACCGGACAGGGGGATCTGACAGTATGAATGCATGACATGCAGATCGGCATCTATGCAAGCGGCCAGTTGCTGTGCATACCTGACAATCTTGTGATCGAGCCCCACTGGTTTGCCGCGTGCATGTTTTGGATCGACCGCTGCCAGTATCACCGGCCTGGTCTTCCACTTCTTTTCCTTCACCAACCACAGGGGTGCAGGGCAGGTTCGTACCAGCTGCCAATCTTCATGGGAGAGAAACATCCTCGACAATTTCGAATGTCTCCTGGTGCTGTGGATTACCAGATCAGCCCTGTAATTGGAGACCTCCAGCACGATCGACTCAAAGGGAGGATGACCCCACAATGCGTCTGTTAGAATCGACAATCCGGACTCTCGCAGAGGGTCCGTCAAAGCTGTAAGGGCAGCTCTTCCCTTGGCAAGATAATCCTCCCTCAACTGCGGGAGCTGTATGGCATCGAAATAGTAACCCTCAACCAGATACTGAGTGTAGTCACATGTGATTAGTTTGATCTCGAATTCGCTCAGTCTTTCGAGGTGCAGGGCCTTATCCAAAGCCAGGTGAGCTTCCAGATCAGAATCCATGACGACCAAAACTCTGTCAAGCTCAAGCATGGGACATCCTCCTTGATTCCCTGGTGGGAAACGCGTGTGTGGATCAATCTTGGTTCAGACTATTCCGCACAGTCAATACACACATCCGTGTATGGTAAGACATCAAGGCGTTGCTCACTGATATCCTCACCACAATTGACGCAGAGTCCATACTCGCCGTTGTCAAGGCGAGCCAGTGCTTTGGCAATCTTTCTGATCTCCTCCTTACCTTCCCTATCAAGGGTATAGATCAATTCCTGGTTTTCCATCTCCACGGATTGTTCGGCAAAGTTGGGACTCACCGGCTTGTCTCTCTGGTAAAGGTGTTTGCTGGTTCTGTCTACCCGCTCCAGCAACTCTTGCCGTTGAGCATTCAGTTTCTCGCGAATCTGCTCGGTATCCATCTCAAATCCCTACTTTCCTCGGCTTTTACCCTAACCCATGCAAGACGATATGCCAATGATCAGCATCAAATCCATTTGGCCGCCTGCAAATTGTACCGCTACAAAGGCCAAATTGGGAGATTTCAAACGCATGGGACAGTTGCCTGCTCGCTTCATCTGCAGCAAGAAACGAGCCGATATTCTACGTAGGTCTTACAACTACGCACCTCGACGCCCATGCGTCCCAGCCCTTACCGCCACTTTCCAACAATGGGAATCCTGCGACCGATTCCAAAGGCCACTTTGGAGGTCTTGGTACCGGGGCAGGTCTGCCTTCTCTTGAATTCCATTCGGCCGATAAGCTTGACTATGCGGTCGTAGTCCGTCTCTGCTGCCTTAGTGTCGAGCCAGGCTTGCAGAGCCTCGGCGTCTGCTGTTACCGGCTCGACAATCGCTGACTTTTCATCGAGCCAGTGGCGAAACGCTTTGAAGGTACTTATATAATCTTCAATATGAGATTTAACGATGGGATCAAGATAGGCGTATGGCAGTAGACTCTCCTCGTCTGTCTGGCCCCTGGACAGTTCAGCGCTTGGCGGCTTTTTCCAGATATTCTCCGGCACCAGAGGATTGCTTCTAACCAGGTCCACAACCTGGAATTTGTAGAGATCCTTGATTGGTGCAAAAGCAAAATTCATATCGAAGTGGGTATAGTATCCACATGCCGATTCGGTCTTATTGCCCGTCGACAACGGCAGAGCACCATAGGCATTAGCGAAGTGCATTACGTACACATCCCTCAGGCGCGCCTGAATGTTTTCGTCAGCAACATCAGCGTACTGATTGGATTCCACTTTGCGTGTCACCAGATTGTCAGCATCGCTGACGTGAGCTGAAAACCGATCATTCAGCTCAGCCACCAGAGGAATGTGATCGATTGGGACCTCGTAGTCCCAACACCCTAGATTGGTATGTAGTTGCAGCGCATCGTCCTTAGAATGCTGGCTGCTGTAGACTGATGGCAGGCGCAACGTATGCACGTTCTTTGCACCTACCGCCTGGCAGGCTAGAACTGAAACTAACGCGCTGTCCACACCTCCGCTCGATGCCAGTACGACCTCCGTAAATCCCTGTTTTTTCACAAAGTCCCGCAAACACAACACCAGCATGTCGAAGAGAGAAGATGTATAGGATTCTACCAACTCGCGGTTCCGATCTTCGTGAATGTCTGCTAGTAGTGGTTTGCCGCTACTGCTTAGATCGATCATCGGGCAGGAGTCTTCAAATGGTTCATTGGTGACGTGGATGAGATCATCGTTTGACAGGACAAAACTGTGGCCATCGAATACCAGTTCATCCTGTCCGCCACGTTGATTCACGTAGATTATGTCAACGTCCGGTTTCGAGCTGGGTCCCATCACTTTCAGGCGTTGCCAGGGCTTGCCCTGGATGTAGGGTGAACTGTTAAGAGATACTATCGTATCCACTCCTATGTCCCTGTATTGCCTGAGCGGATTGTTAGTGTAGTTGTAGTCATCGGAACCTTTGTCATTCCACAGATCTTCACAAATGGCTATACCCACTTTCCTGCCCTGAATGTCGAGTACCGACAGGTCCGTACCAGGCTCGAAGTAACGTAGCTCATCAAACACATCATAAAAGGGGAGTAGCTGCTTCTGATATCTGACAATGACCTCACCTTGGTGAATCACGGCTGCCATATTTGCAAAAGGTTTCCCTCCCACCTTTGAACTCCGATCAATGTAGCCAACAATTACATAGAGGTTTGGAGAAAGATTACTTGCGTACTGTGTGATCTCGTTCAGGTAGCTAAGATTCTCATCTATGTAGGTTGGATGGTACATGAGGTCCTGACTCAAATAGCCAGGAATAGACAGTTCTGGAAATACCACCATGTGTGCGTTTTGATGAGACGCGGACTCGATGCCGGCCCTTATCCTGCTGAAGTTACCCTCGAAATCGCCCGGCGTGGTGTTTATCTGGCCTAAACAAACCTTCACAGTCAATCGCTCTTTAGAAATTCTGTGGATATCTCTCGGAAAATCTCGAGGTGTTCATGTTAAATCAAACACAGTCGGAATTTCTATCAAAAGCGATTATCTTGTCCCAACAATAGCAACGTTCAGACGTAGGTTGGATAGTCCGGGCGGTACATTTCTCTTTCGATCGCAGCAACTATGTCAGCAGGTTGTTCCTCGTCAGTCAGTCCGTTCCGGTAGGCGACCATTGCTACGACTTCTGCAATCCCTACAGACACGTCCCTGATCCTATTGAGCGACGGATAGACTCTGCCCTTGGCCAGATCCTCGGCTGATACTTCTCTAGCCAGCTCTTTAGCGGCCTCAGAGAACATTTCGTCGGTGACGCGAGTTGCTTTACTTACCATCACGCCTAGACCGACACCTGGAAATATGTAGGCGTTGTTGCCCTGCCCGGGAACTATCGTCCGGCCGTTCAGTTCTACCGGATCGAATGGGCTGCCGCTTGCAAACACCGCCTTGCCCTTGCTCCACATGTAAGCTTGACGGGCAGTGCACTCTGATTTGGAGGTCGGATTGGAAAGCGCGAAGATGATGGGGCGAGAGTTTATGCTGGTCATGGCTTCTACCACTTCTCGCGTAAATGTGTTGGGTTGCCCAGAGACCCCAACAATTGCAGTGGGCTGCAGTGTATTAACGGCTTCCAGGAACGTATCAACTTGCGGCCACTGGTGTGCATAGTTCCGTTTGAATTCGGTAAGCCCAGGTCTGTCAGCAACTATCAGACCTTTGGAATCGACAAACCAGCAATGGCGTCGAGCTTCGGATAGGGATAGCCCTTCATCCACCAACGCGCTGGTGATCACATCACCAATGCCGATGCCGGCCTCACCGGCACCCAGGAACAGTACCTTCTGATCAGCGAGCTCCGAACTCGTCAATCGTGCCGCGGAATAAAGTCCGGCCAGCGCCACACTGCCGGTGCCCTGTATATCGTCATCGAATAGACACGCCTTGTCCCGATAGGCAGCCAACAGTCGAAACGCGTTGATGTTGGCAAAGTCCTCCAACTGGATCAGTATGTTGGGAAATACCTGTTGGCTTGCCTCGATAAACTCCTCGATGAATTCGTCATATTGATCACCCCGTAGCCGTTCATGCTCAAGACCAAGATAGAGTGGGTCCTTGAGAAGTTTGCGGTTGTTGGTTCCCGTATCCAGCGTCACCGGTAGGCAGGCGGTAGGATCAATTCCTGCACAGGCTGTGTAGAGAGCCAGCTTACCCACCGGTATTCCCATGCCATCCGCCCCGAGATCGCCCAGCCCGAGGATGCGTTCGCCATCCGTAACTACCATGATGCGGGCCTCGGGATGGGGCCAATTCCTCATGATTTCGACAATGTGGCCCCGGTCTTCAAGGGAGATATACAGACCCCGGGAACGACGGAAGATGTGGCCATAGAGCTGACACGCTTCACCTACCGTGGGGGTATAGATAATCGGCATAAGTTCTTCGATATGATCCATCACCACCCGATAGAAGAGACTCTCGTTGCGATCCTGCAAGCCGATCAGATAGATGTAACGGTCGAGATCAGTGGCCCTATTGCGGATATTCTCCATGACCCTGCACACCTGCTCCCGCTGGGTGTGGATACGCGGTGGAAGCAAGCCGCGAAGTCCCAGTGCCTGCCTTTCCTCAGCCGTAAACGCTGTTCCCTTATTCAATACGGGATCGTGTAAGATCCTAGCCCCGCGAAAGGGGTCATTCTGCGGCAGAACCTTTCTGATCATGATGCCTCCTTGTCAGTTAATATCCCAGTGCCGTCATTGGCACGACCCGTTGTCAGCAAATTCCATCTAGACGAGCGACTGGCATCCGGATCGCGTGTCGTGGGATCTCCTCGCCTGCGCGCTATCACCGTCCGATCCCTAATTCCCTGTTTACTGCTTTCGATGGGAAATGCAATGACGGCGGTCACACAGAGGACCGATCTTATCGGTATTGGGGTAATGTGATTAGGCCGGTGAGGGAGCGGCCCCGGGACAGCTAAGGTTCGCGAGTCCGCGTCGCGCTCAATCCGACCCCAGCTCGTCCACTCTTGGGCGAATCAACAGCGGCACAACTGCGTATAGGTAACAGAAAAAGGCGACCATCCATAGCAGGCCGGCACCCCATATCAGATTTGAGATGCCTAACTGAGAGGCCAGCACGCGAAGCAGAGCAGACATGGATATCAGTATGAAGGCGCTGGTTAACACCGGCGTGGAGCTGGGGGTACGTCCCGTATGGCCCATGGCTGCTCTCGAGGAAACTGCCATGATCATGGTAGTCATGGCGCCGATGGTCAGGGCGTGTATTCCCCCGCTGACCGGACGTTCCAGCAATACCGATATACCCATGAGCAGAAAGCCGATCGGAATCCAACAATAGCCAGCATGCAGAACCAGCAACAGCGGTTCTCGCCACGTACTGAGTCCCTGCCAGCGGGATACTCTAATGGCGTGTAACAGCGCCGCCAGCAGCAACACGATGCCGGTCACAAGATGACTGGGAAGCAACACCCACAAGGGAATCAACACCAGAGTGCAAGCTATGGTGACCATGTCAAAGTGATTGAACTCAGTGGGTAATGGGCTCCGCGCCTGTTGCTGAACCAACCAGTTGCGGCTGAAGGCGGGCGTAATCCTGCCGCCGATGATAGATATCAACGCGATAACGGTCATGGTGGCGCCGCGCGTTCCCCATTGATCGCCGGGCAGCGTGCTGGGCGTCAGGTGATAGACCAGATTGCACATCAGCAGAATGCTGATGACGGCAAGTAGTATGTAGTTGCGCTTGTTGCCTGCCAGATACAGCTCCCGTGCCAAGATCAACAGAACCACGATCAGAAAACTCAGGTCGAGTGCTGCCACCAACCAGGGATGCAGGTGAGCCGACAAACTCATCGCGATTCGGCCCGCAAGCCAACACACGGCCATTACCAACAGTGGCGTGCCGTGGATCGCCGGCCGTCCGGTCCAACTGGCCACCGCGGTGAAGATGAAGCCGCCGATCGCTGCCCCCACCAGCCCGAAGATCATCTCATGACCGTGCCAGGTGATAGGGTTGGACCCACCTGGAACGAGCGAATAGAGCCCAAAGAACGAACTCAGCCAGAAGACGATGGAGATACAGGCAAAGATTCCGACCAGCAGGAAGAAAGGTCTGAAGGCCATGCTGAAGATCAGCCTCATCATCGCCGGCATCCCGAGTCAGGAGCGGAGGCTTTCCCATCCCGAATGATCAGGATCTCGAGCAGAGCGGTATCTCCAGAATGGGCACAGACAACAGTTGCAAACATCGCTATTACACCAGGGCACTTTGGTTTCGGCAATGTAAGATAAGCGAACTACTCGCGCCTTGACATTTATCAATAGCAATCCGTCGGGAGCTGTGAATAATCGTTCCCCATCAACACGCCTCGGGAGCTGAGCTTATGCCTCAAGAGTCGACCGCCCCGTTTCCGCAGCGGCTTTTGCTTACCATCACCGGCATTGCAGCGGCTCTGACGTTCGTGGTCATTTTGTTGAGTGCCTATATTCGACTGGCTGAAGCGGGACTGGGTTGTTCCCCCTGGCCGGCTTGTTTTGCCCAATTCAGCTCGGAAACACAGACACAGGCACAGGATCTGCTCAGCCCCCTCAGAGGAGATTATCAGACCCTGCGCGTTCTGCATCGAGTGTCAGCCAGCATTGTCACCTTGCTGGTCCTGATCATCGCCTCCACCGGCTTTCGCTACCGGGCTGAAGTCGGCATCGGTATACCAGCCGGCATTCTTATCTTTACCGCGCTACTCACCGTGTTAGGCGTCAATACACCCACTCGGGAAATGCCACTTATCGCGTTCGGCAACCTCATGGGTGGTATCATCCTGCTTGCCTTACTCTTTTGGTTAGTTCTTCGACTGCTGTATGGGAGGGGGCCGGCAACACCGCCAACAAGTTCAGTAACGTATCTAACCGTGATAGGCCGATGTGCGTTGCTTGCTGTTTTCCTTCAGATTGCGAGCGGTGGTTGGGCCAGCGCCAACTACTCCTCCGCTGCCTGCAGCGGACTATTCAGCTGCGACCACGTGAATCCCAGTCGGATTGTCAGTGGCTTTAACCCGTTTCGCCAATTGCCGCTGGGCCAGCCCGAGGGGATACTTCTGGACAGCTCAGCCGCGTCCATCATGCTGGTCCATCATGTCGCTGCATTGCTCTTCTCGGTGGTCGTCTCAGTCTGTCTGTATGTTCTGTTTAGACGAGCGAGGCAGCTACGAGGAAACCTGCTGGTCATTCTGGTTCTCCTGATTGCCACATTCTCGCTGGGTAGTCTGAGTGCCTTGATTGAAATGCCCCTCTGGTCGGGCATCCTGCACGACGTTTTATCGGTCCTGTTTCTGCTCGCAACCTGCCGTCTGACCTACCTAATTCAGCTCGGCCGAGGGCAGCATTAGTATTTGACCAGCCACCATTGACAGATCAACCATAATGTTATCAAAGCTACCCCATCATACCTTTAGCCGCTTGTTAGAAAATGAGGTTACAGCATGGACCAATCCTACATCGAGCTGATCGTCGCGTTTCTAGCTGGTCTCATTGTGGGTGGTGTACTGGTCTTCGCAATACGGCCCCGCCCAAAGCAAGCAGCGGCTGAATCTACCGACAAGCCAACCGAAGAACAACCTTCCTGGTGGTTACGGCGCAAGGCACTTTCCACTTCGCAGCTGCAGATTCTCCAGTTCATTGAAACGGAGGGTGATGTCACCCTTGAGACAATACAAAAAAGGTGGACTAAACTGCCTGATCGCGAACTCTTCTACCGGATGGAACAGATTCACCTGCTTGGCTTTCTCGAGAAAGATAGGCAAGACAATGAAGTCACATTCCGGTTAACCCCCGATTACGCGGAAGCGGTTGAAGCCATGCAGGATGACAAGACCGTCATGCTCCCGCCAAGCTCCTGACGGAAAGATCTAGCCTCCTTCAAACGCTGCCGGAAAGCTCCCCCCTTCTCCATAAGCTATGCACGACATAGACAGTTGCGATGACTAACAGGCATGCCACAGCTTGATGTAGGCTGGCAAGGCCGATTGGGACGACAAGAATGAGCGTCAACACGCCCAGCAGAAACTGAATCGCAGCAATCCCCCACAACAGATGAAGTCCGATCTTCTGAGGTCTGCCTAGGTCGCTTCTCATACCCCATACCCACAATACCAGCACGAACAAAACGACCAGCATGCCAAGATAACGGTGGATAAACTGCACAGTCGCCGTGCTCTCAAACAGATTGAGCCAGAGGGGGCTCATGCTACCCACTGCATCTGCCATCCATTGCCCGTTCATAAGTGGGAAGGTGTTGTAACCAAAGCCTGCTCTCAAGCCAGCCGTAAAAGCGCCGTAGACAATCTGTACGGATATCAACACCAGAACTGCAATGGCGCACAGCCTCATGGGTTTCACAGCGCGCCGATATTTCCCCTCTAGCTCATCGTTAGTAGACAGATCCAGCACAATCCAGAAGATATAGCCCAGCAGAATGAGAGCGAGACTCAGATGTGCAGCCAGGCGGTAGTGACTGACCCGGGGAACATCCACCAGACCACTCATGACCATATACCATCCCATCAGCCCTTGTAGTCCACCCAACAGGAAAACGATGGTCAGTTTTCTCTTCAGGCTGGCGGCGAACCTTTTCTGCCACCAGAAGATGACAAAGGGCAGGAAGAAGATCACACCGATCAAACGGCCGAGCAGACGATGTCCATATTCCCAGTAGAAGATCGACTTGAACTGTTGCAGATTCATACGCTGATTGATCTGCTGGTACTCCGGATACTGTTTGTACACCTCGAACGTCTCTTGCCACTCTTCCTGTCCGAGCGGCGGAATTACCCCCATGATGGGTTGCCATTCGACCATCGACAGGCCGGAGTGAGTCAGGCGTGTAACGCCCCCGACCACTACCATGGCAAATATGGTCACGCACACCACGAGCAACCATGTAATGATGGCTCGCTTACTGCCTATCACTTCGCTCATTTCGATTTGACCCCGGTCATTTCCTTTGGCGATGGAAGCTGCTTAGATAGGGCAATTCTCCAAGCACTGTTGCTGCAATGATGGAAATTATACTATTTACGGTGTCCGGTATATTCCTCTATGTCCTGGCGGATGCCGTGCTTAACTTCATCGAGACACAGCACGGAGAACCCATTCCTTACCGCAACGTGATCTTCTTCGTCATCATCTTCTGCATGGCTATCATACTGTTCCAGGTTCTGCAGTTGACATACCTGTCAGATTGAATACGTAGCCGCGAAAACCGCCGCTTATCTTCGGTGTTGTATGTTGAAGCCGTCGCTGAACTCGATTACCAGTATGTCGGTGGGCTTTAGAACATAGTCCCCTTCGAATTGGTGGGTGGGGCCCTCGCTGCCGGTGTCATCAATCACCTTTATGCCAACATGCATGGGCCCCGCCTTGACGTTAAATCTTTCATAGGCGGCGGAAATGCCATCGTTATGTAGCCCGGCCGGTTCAATTGAATTGACGAATACCACATCTTGATTCAGTGCCAGCTCCACCTGCACCGCTGATCTTTCCCTTGGACATACTAAAGGCACACGCATGTTGGGAGCCCGTTCCTCGATCTCTGACGCATCCAGTGCTCTGCATTCCCCGATGCGTCTTCCGGCGTGGCGTACTGCCAGTTTTACCAGCGCTTCATCACCACCGAGGTAATCGAATTCAGGCTGATCGGCAAAGTATCCTATGAACGCAAAGAACAGAAGGTAAAACACCATCTGTCCGCCCAGCCTTTTGACTCCCAGCTCTCTGCTACGCCAGGGCGTGGCGTCGTTGTCACTTCGCATCTGTCCCAGCCCTCTGTCGATTCGTTAGACTGACGGAAGTATCTGACGGGCCGGCTTTTGCCGATGCCTTTGTGCCGCGTTCAGCCCCCATCGCACTGCGCATCTTGAGGAGTTTCCTTTCAATATCCAGCTCTCCGCCGGCTCCCGACCAAACCGTGGCAACGCGCGCCCTGACGTCGCTGTGCCGCACGTGGGGCTGCCGGGCATCTCTGATGCGCTCATCCACCCACTGGTTACCGCTGCGATGATAGCAGTCCCCGCTGCCACAGCCTGTCAGAAGTACGCCACTAACGTTCTGTCTGCGGCACAGATAGTCGATAAACGAAGGTGGCAGCTGTCCGATACATGGGAGGGTGACAGTTGCAGTTTTGCTGTTCCGAAAACTTTCCAGAGCAGTTGCGTGGCTGCAACCAAAGATAACGATCACCTCGTCGCTGTCGAGACGAGCCAGTTGCCTGTTGGTGTCGTGGAAGATATCCCTGACAGAAGCATCTGCAAGGTCGATGCCGTTATCGAACTGATCCACTGTTCTGAAAGGCGTTGCCGAAGGACAGGCGCCTGCGCAGATGCCGCACCCTACACAGTGATCCTGCCGCACCGTCGCCTGTCGATGTCCCTCTTTCGACTCATGCTCAACCAGCACGATCGCTTCATAGGGGCAGTCTGCGACGCACCAACTGCACCCGTTGCAGAACTCGGGATTGACGCAGGCGATGGATTCACTCGCCTCCCCCTTACCACGCCCACTGATAAACGGCAGCAGGATCAGAAGCACAGTGAGTAATCCCAGTAACAACCAGATCGGGCCGGGTCCCCAACGATTTATCAAAGGGTACAGATTAAGGTAGAACCAATCCATGCCCAATCGAGTAACGGCCACATCCAGGTTGGCGGGCGCCAGACTGGTAGCAGGTTTGACCAGCGACAGAATCACCAGTCCGGCCAGAAACCCAATCCCCAGCCCCGGGACAGGATTGATCCTGGATTGGCTGATCTTCTTGATATGAACGAACATTCCGGCCAACAGCGCCAGAGGAATACCCACATGAAGAAATATCAACAGAGAGAAGAACCGATCGCTGAGCGATTCCTGGCTTAAGAAGCCGAACGCCATGGGTTCAACCGTAACCGGCAGCCAGTCGAAGAAGTCTGCTGTGGTAATCGCTATATACTGCGCCCTCTCATCCCAGACGAGCCAGTAGCCCCCGATGCCCGAAGCAAACAGCAACCACAGAAGTGGTACGCCGGAAACCCAAGAGAACCAGCGGGCATCCCTGAAACGGCCCATTATGAGTTCCTTGAAGAGATGCAGGGTCACGGTCACCACCATGGCCGCCGAAGCATACCGGTGCAAGCTCCTCATGACGCCGCCCACATACCACTGCTCCGTGGTGATCTCCTCCACAGACTGGTAGGCGCCGTCGATGCTGGTTTCAAAAAACACAAACAGATAGATACCGCTCACCGCGTCAATCCAGAACAGGTAGAAGGAGAGCGCGCCGAGGGAGTACAGGGGATTCCACTCCCCTGGAAAAACCCTGCCGAGAAGTCTTTGCGCGCCATGCAGCATTGAAAGGCTGTGTTGCTTTACCACGACTTCGTTCTACCGCGACGATCTGGTATCAGTGGTTGCTGCAGATCGAAGATGCAAACGCCATTCGCGCACCAGTTGCAGGCCGAACACACCAACACAGGCGAACGCAATAAAGGTGCCGATAAACAACGAATAGTCCGTGCGATATCGATCTCTTGCCGGATCGTACACGGTACAGAAGAGTTTGATCCGGTCGCTTAACGACCCAACCAGGTCTTTGCGAGTGCTACTGCCAAGCACCAAATCCTTGAGGGGTTCGATCAGAAGCGGTGTGGAGAAATTCATTCCATAGACCTGCCTGTATACTTCTCCCTCACTGCTGATAACCGACGTTTGGATGAGATGATCGAAACCGTTCGGTGAAGGATAGAAAATAAACCCCAGATCTGCAGAGATAGCCGCGATATTCTTGGGGTCAGCGCTTAGAAAGCGCCAGGACTCTTCGTCTATCCCCGCTGCATCAGCGAACCGCGACATCATGGCGGGAGTATCGACGGCTGTATCGAATCCGATGCTCACGACATTGAACGTGTCACTGCCGAGCACATCTCTGCTCTTTTCTACCACTTCATGAAGATAACGGGTGGTCGTGGGACAGATGTGATAGCAACTGGTGTAGATGAGACTTACGAGCAGAGGCTTACCCTCAAAGTCACGCAACGAAACAGGATCTCCTCTACTGTCCCTGAATTGATGATCGCCTATGGCATGACCCAGGACGGACTGACTCGTGGCAAGCGCTTCTTTATTGTTGAACGGCTTGCCGACTGGCTCGCCGAACGGTGGGCCGCCGCCCATCGAGTCCATCTGATTGGTGTGCTCCGCCCACGCAGTTCCATGCAGCAGCAGGAGAAGCAATCCCGACAGTAGTGTTGCTCTGTTCATGGGCCAACTATACTCTCCTCTGGCTGGTTCTCCAGCCGAGAACCAGCCTGGGACCAGTCTGGTACCAGTCTGGAAGCCTAACTAATTCCCCAGGTCTCCCCCAGGAACTTCCAGTTGACGAAGTAGTAGATGGCAAAGCTGGCAAAAAACACCAGGGCGAATACCAGCGTCCCCGGCACCGAAATGGATCCGCGGCCAATGCCCACGTAGTCGGCATCCGATGGTGCCTCGGCAATCATCGGGACCGACACTTTCTCGTCTTCACCAAGTTTCTTGCCGAACAGGAGCGAAGACACCACGATGACGCAGAACGCTGCACCGCCCAGCACGGCCAGCACCACGAATACGCCGTTCAATGCCAGCATGGTGTTGGCCGCTCCGGGGAACTCGTAGACTGCACCGGCAGTAGCGTCTGAAAAACTGATGTCCCAGTGCCGCCTCGGCACGCCGACAGTCCCGGCCCCCATCAGAAATAGGGACACACCTGCCATGCCACCACCGAACAGATAGGGTTGCCAGCTGGCCAGGCCTTTCATCACCAATTCCCTTCTGAACAGTATGGGTACCAGCCAGTAGGTCATCGCCATGAACGCAAGCGTGGTGCCGATCACTACCGTGGCGTGAAAGTGGCCGGGAACATACAGGGTGTTGTGAAGCAGGATGTTGAGCTGCTCCGTTCCCATCACGACGCCGGAGATGCCGCCAAGGAAGCCGAAACCAAGAAGGGAGATAAACATTCCGGAGAAGGTCGGGTTGCCCCAGGGCGCCTTGCGCAGCCACTCGAACAGGCCGCTGTTGAGTCCCTTCGCTCGCTGGGCCGCTTCGATGGAACCAGGCACGGTCAGTCCATGCACCATACTGGCCATTACCGCGAGGTACATGGCGTAACTGGTATTGAACATCTTAAACTCGGAGCTCACTCCCGGGTCCACCAGCAGGTGGTGGGCACTTGCCAGTTGCAGGAACAGGATGTACATGAGAAACGCCATCCTGCTGACCTTCTCGGAAAGCGGCTTGGCCCCAAACACGATCGCTGCGATGGCGTACCAGATGGCGATATGGGCAGATACGTTGATCTGCTGGGAGGAGTGTCCGAATCCCCACCAGATCAACCGGTACATCAGCGCGTCTATATTCGCGATCCAGCCGAGGCTCCACAGCAGGGTCGGTATCAAAATGATCGCACCACTTACGATGGTGAATACGGCAATGATGGCGGCTGTAATGGCACCGAAGGTGACCAGAGATACGGAGCCTTCATAGGTCTTCTCCTCCTTGGCAATGACCAACGTGCCAAAGAAAACAAAGCAGCCGATCAGAGCACCTACGGCAAACAGTATCAGACTCAAGTAGAACAACGGGTGGGCCCCCATGGGGGCGTACGAGGTCATCATCACGCTGGAATTGCCCTGCAGCACGATAGCATTGTTCATCACCGCACCGATCAACATCAGCGCAAATCCTGCCCAGGCGATGCGAGGAGCCGCCAAGCGGCATCCAAGCAGGGTCGAGGAGCAGAAGTAAAGCACGGCGATCTCAAAGAATATGATCCAGAAGATCAGCACGTTGAGGCCATGCAGGGTGAGCACCATGTAGAAGTCGTCAGGGCCGAGAAGGTGAACGGCCTGCCACCGAGTCAACCCCACCAGCAGTCCATACAGACCACCGACGAGCAGAAAAACTACTGCCGCCACCGCATTGACCTTCATCAGGTTTTCCGCCGGGCGGTGAAATTTCAAGCCTGTATCGGGACAAACTCTGAAAAGTGTACTGTTCATATCCTCCCCCTTATTCGACCACGTGGATCGTGTTGATCATCGTGTGGTGCATCAATCCACAATACTCATTGCAGAATACGCTGTATTCACCAGCCTTGTTGGGGGTGAGGTTCACCACATGCTCATACTCGGGCACCACCTGGATGTTGATGCTGGCCGGCTGCAGGGAGAATCCGTGCTGCCAGTCTATGGATGAGAGATGGAGTCGGTAGGTTTGGTCTTTCTCCAATTCCAGGATCGGCCACCAATCCCACAGTCGGGCCACCAGGTATACATCGCTCCCGGCCGGCGGATGTACGACGGGGAAATTCTTCGGCCCGGGCCCCGTGCGCACGGTGTACTGATCCACCATGGCCTGGGTCTTATTGAGAAACGCTGCCGGCGTTGTCTTGTAGGTTTCGTTGGACATGTTCTGATCGCCGACTACGTGCCACAGGGGCATCATAAAAGCCATCACCAGTCCCCAGACAAAAACCAGGGTAATCCAAATCAATTCAACCTTTTCGATTGGCTGATTCCACCAAAGCCGGTTTTTCGGCGGTGCTATGCTTGTCATTGATATGCTCTCCAATCTATGGTTTCAGATGCAGCTGTACGCAGATTCATGTCACTGTCCGAGAGGCACACTGACAATCTCCATAATCCCCCAGACGAGATAGAGAACAGCGGGGAACGCAACTCCCAGAAACAAGAGGATGAAAGGGTTATCCAGCACTCTCTGGATTAAAGGCGGGCTGCCGTTGTCATCAGGCTGTTGATCGGACATCTGGATCTCCTTCTAGTGTGCAGACACGCTTGCGCCGCATGGGGCTCTGTTGATCGGATAGGAATGTTACTTTCGCGCAATTTCAAATAACTTGACGAAAATCAATTTGTGTTCTCGTTCTGGAAACGCGTCGGAAATCAGTCACAGTAGCAATGCTGCGCCGGTCATCAGCGCACGGTCATTTTTGTCCGAAATCAATTACAGCACGCCTACAACGGGTTAGATTTCGTTCAATTCACGATTACGGAGTAAGCAGATGATCAGGCGGATCTTCCCGGTGATAGCAGCCATCGTCCTGGCAGCACCCCCGGCATACTCTGAAGAGGGCAAATCCGGGCAATGCACTGATGTCGGCGATTCCAACTGCCAGCCTTCCTACATGGAGGAAGTGGTTGTCACCGGTACGCGCACCAGTAAGAAGATACTCAACAGCCCCTTGTCCCTCAGCCTTATCAACTCTCAGCAACTGCTGAACAGCACTGCTGATGGCGTTGCGGAGATCCTGCGGGACCTCCCCGGTATCTCAGTGTCCGATTCAGGCCAGGCGGGCCTGAAGAGAATACGGATTCGTGGTGAGGAATCGCGTCGCGTTGCAGTTCTGATCGATGGACAGGAATCCACGGACCACCGCGAAGTCGGTGTACCCCTCCTGCTGGACCCTCAACTGGTAGAGAGAATAGAGGTCGTTAGGGGTCCGGTATCGGTACTCTACGGCGCCAAGGCGCTAGGCGGCGTGGTCAACATCATCACCAAGAAGGGGGGAGACCGCCCACTGCAAGGCTACGTAAGCGGTAGCTACAACAGTGCAAACGGCGGACTCAACTCTGCTGCATCCGTATTCGGTCGAGCGGGCGAATACGGCTACAGAATCTCCCTGGCAGACAACGACCAGGGAGAAAGGCGCACCCCGGCAGGTCGCATAGAGAACACGCGTTACGACAGCGACAGCATAGGGATTAACGTCAGCCGAAGTGCCGGCAACCACCATGTTGAACTGTCCTACGACGAATACAGGTCCGCTGCAGAAGTGTACGTAGAGCCGGTAATCCGGTTTACGCCGCCTTTTCTGGACTTCGCGATCGATGCCCCAAAACGGGACAGGAAGAAGAGTGCCCTCTTCTACAGCGTGGAGACGTCGGGCGGATTGCTGCGCAGAGTTGCCGCCAACGCCTACAGGCAGATCAGTGATCGCCAGTTCAACACCTTCCCAAGCATGCTGCTGAGCGTTCCGCCACCGGGAATGCAAATCGATTCCAGCATTTACACTGACTCCCTCCTGACCACAGATGGCGCTCTGCTACAACTCGACTGGCTGCCAAACTGGAAGCACGACCTGATCACCGGCATCCAGTTCAATTACGACGACATGGCCCAGACGCGACACAAGGAAACCCGTGTCAATCTTGGCGCACCAGGTTTCGAGGACATCGCGGACAGCGCTTCAATCGCGACAACCGCCATCTTCGTGCAGGACGACTGGCAGGTATCCGAGGCCTGGTCTGTGGTGACGGGGCTGCGCAACTATTGGGTTAAGGGTAGCTTGGATCAGACCGATCGCCCCGATCTCGAACGGGGGAACCTTGACGACAATCACCTGATCGGCAGCGCATCGTTGCTATACGCAGGAATGGAAGATACCGTACTGAGGGCAACGGTCTCGCAGGGATATGTCTACCCATCTCTTCTGCAAGTAAATATCCCCCGGCCAAGCCGGGGGCTTTATGTGTGAGCCGC